>Ga0310786_10009477_pt1 | contig 12357 bp, 15 predicted proteins | sample AusTroGonzalo_MG_FD_203881 | JGI IMG/M metagenome (GOLD analysis project Ga0310786, IMG submission 203881) | Bovine rumen microbial communities from tropical cattle in Woodstock, Queensland, Australia - Gonzalo_03 (v2) (version 2) | ecosystem: Host-associated > Mammals > Digestive system >...
TGAGTAGAACATAGGTTCGTATACATATAACAGCTTGATTGTCAAGTGGTTTATTGGTACAGTATAGGCAGGACTAACAGAAGTTAGTCAAATCTATGCACAAGGAAGGTAATGAGCATGAAGGGCGGTTATGTTTTAGTTAACGCAATTGGTGTAGACCTGAATGTTGCAAGTGCTACCATTGATGGTATTTATGCAAAGTTTGATCGTGCAGTTGGTACGGGTAAACTTATGATCGTGCAGAATATCGTAAATGATGATGCAGCACTTACACCTGCAGCAGTAGTAGCTACTGTTTCAAGCGGTGTTATCAGTTTTACAATTGAAGGTGCAACAGTTGCAATTACTGCAGAAGATGCAGTAACTATCTCTTAAGGAAGGTGTAAGTTATGGCCTTATTTTGGTATCCTGAAATCAATGAAAAATATATGTTTGACGGCAAGCCGGATAAGGCCAAGCTTATGTCTGACTATGTTCGTTATTTTCTTGATCGTTTACAGTCAATGTTTATCTATGAAGGTTTACCGGACACAATACCACAGAAGTGGCTTGAAAACCTTTTAATGGTAAATGGTTCATGTGTTTGGATTGAAAATGGTAATAAAGGACTTATTGTTACTCGTGCCGGTATTGGCGGTGAACCTGATGTTTATTATATTCCTACTAAAGCAATAGTAGCTAACCCTTATGTTGAAGAAGGTGTTGACCGCACTTATACACGTGATGTTGATTGTATTGTTATGGTCAATGATACTTATGCAGTAGGCCTGTTACCGCTTATTAAGAAGTATGCGGCCATGCTTGTTGAGAATGAAATAACAATGAACATTGCAGATATCATGGCACGTGCTTCAATACTTCTTAGTGCTGCTGATGATGAAACAAAGCAAAGTGCAGAATTATGGTTAAAGCGTTTGATTGAAGGTCAGTTAGGCATTATTGGTGAAGCTGATTTTGTTTTATCTGATAAGGCACTTACTGTAAATAACCTTTCAAATGCTGCTACACTGCTTACTGATCTGATCGAATACCAGCAGTATATCAAAGCTTCATTTTATAATGACATTGGCTTGCAGTCTAACTACAACATGAAGCGTGAAGCCATTAATTCTAATGAATCACAACTTAATGAAGATATGTTGCATCCGTTTATTGATAATATGCTTAAGGAACGTCAAGACGCATTGGAAAAGGTTAACGCCATGTTTGGCACTAACATTAGTGTTAAGTTCAATTCTGCATGGGAGATCAATGAACGTGAAGAAGAAGCTGCTATTGAGCAGATTGAAGCTACTGCAGAAGTAACTGAACTGCAGGCTGAAGCACCAATTGAAGAAAGTGCTGAAGAAATTGAAACAAGAGAAGAAGATACTGATTTTGTTGAAGAAACTACTGAAGAAGTTGAAACAGAAGAAGCACCTTCTGACGTTGTTGAACTTTCAGAGGACACAATTGAAGAAATAGCAGAAGAAGTTGCTGATCTGATCGAAGAAGATATAAAGGAAGGTGAAGAAGATGTTGAAGAAGATAAGTGATTATTTTCCTATTACTTCTGATGGTATTTTTACATCCTTTATTAATCCTGTTTGGGCTGTACCTTTTCCGGACACTGCTGAACTGGATAGATATTTTATCTTACGTTATGGTGATCGTATTGGAAGTAAGTTTTGCGATTATTATGCTGATGATACAGATGGTACTATTAAGGGTGAACAATTAGCTGAACTTGCTTCAATGATCTATAACATCAATGCAAGAAAATGGGAGCATTTATTTGGCGTTTATGAAGCTGAATATAACCCGATTGAAAACACCGACTTCATTGAAACAATTAATGAAACGAATGGAAATACCAGAACAGGCGTTGAAAATACTACTAATAGTGGTTCAGCTACTACTAATAGCAATGGAACATCAACAGGTAGTAATAACAATTCAAATAACGTGTTTGGTTTTAACTCAGCTTCTGCAGTTGGTGACAGCACTAATAATGGTACTAATACTGAAACTACAACTGCTTCGAGTACAACGACCAGCAGCAGCACTAATAATGATAGTTCTACTGTTACGGACAATGGTACTCACGATAGTGAACATAGAAAACACGGCAACATTGGTATTACTTCAACTGTTGAACTTATGCAAGGTGAAGTTGAGTTCTGGAAATGGTCTTTTATAGATCAGGTATGTAAGGATATTTGCGATATTATCGCATTATCAATATATTAATCTCAAGAAAGGAGTAACAAGTTTATGGATATTAAACAGGTTGCTACATTAATGAACGGCATTACCACTGAAATCTTGGGTGAAGGTGCAGTGGTTAATGAAGATTTGTCTAACGTTGTTGATATGGGTAAAGCCATTTTCGATAATGTTAGCTATGACAAGTATGTCAAAACACTCGTAGACCATATCGGCCGTATGATGTTTGTTGACAGAAAGTATTATGGCGGTATGGCATCACTCTATCGTGATTCATGGGAGTACGGGGCTGTAATGGAAAAGGTATACGGCCTTAAGTTACCTGAAGCAGTTGAGAATGAAACATGGGATTTGACAGATGGAGCATCTTATGACCCTAATGTATTTACAAAGCCTGAAGTTGCTGCAAAGTTCTTCAACAAGCGTACAACATTTGAGGTTGATCTTTCAATTGCTGACAGACAGGCACGTGGTTCATTTGATAGTGCTTATCAGCTTAATGCTTTTGTTTCAATGCTGTCTGATGATGTTGATAAGTCACTTACAGTTAAGCAGGAAGGTTTAGCACAGAGAACTATTAATAATCTTATCATTCAGACAATTCAGGCTGAATTTCCTTCTGTTTCTGATGATGATTATTCAAATTCAACAGGTGTAAAGGCTATTAACCTTTTGAAGCTTTATAACGATCAGTTTAACCCGTCACCTGCACTTACTGTTAGCGATTGTCTGTATTCGGCTGAATTTATCAGATTCAGCACGCTTGTAATTACAAGGGTGTTATCAAGACTTAAGAAAATCAGCAGCCTTTTCAATGTAGGCGGCTTGCCTAGATTTACACCTGCTGAAAAGCAGCATCTTATTATGTTGTCAGACTTCAAGGCAGCAGCTGATATCTATCTCCAGTCTGATACATTCCATGATAATTACACACGTTTGCCTATGGCTGAAGATGTACCTTATTGGCAGGGTTCAGGCGTTGCATATGATCTTACAAGCATTTCAACAGTTCATGCTGAAATTGACTTAGGCAACAACACAACAAAAGAAATTAATATGTCTGGTGTTCTTGCTGTTGCTTTTGACCATGATGCAGCAGGCATTACAAACCTTGATAAGCGTGTAACAAGTGCTTACAACGCCAAAGCAGAATTTAACAACTTCTTCTACAAGGTAGATTGCGGTTACTTTAATGACCTTAATGAAAACTGTGTTGTTTTCTTTGTTCAGTAATTAAAGTTAGTACGGGCGGTTAGTTAAATCTAACCGCCTTATAGTAATTTTAAGGGGGTTAACAAATGGGTATTGTTTCTATTCCGGCTTATGCTTATTTTGGCACTGTTAACAATCAGATTAACATTCAGATTCATGAGGATAATAACGTAATTACATACTTTAGACAGAAGTATGGTAGTGCTTTTGCTACTCGTATTCTTACTTCAACTGATGTTAACGTAACTGATCTGTTGGCTTATCTTAACAGCATGATAAAGCCTGCTGGTGTTGGTAAGAATGATTATCCATTGTTTGCCCGTAATCTTACAATGTACGCACACAGGGCAACAGATAGTGATATAAGCCCGTATATTTCAAGCACTGCAGCATTAACAGGTTTTGGGCATAATTTCATTAACATAAACAGAAATTTAACAAAGATTGTTACACTTAATAATTTTGAATTGTCTTTATATTATGCAGGCAGTTCAATCGGTAATATTTATTCAACAAATGGTGCTTATGAAAATATTGGTGTTAATACTGGTACAACACGTATAAATGTAACTACAGTATCATGGGGTGATTATGTTAATATTGAGTATACTGTTTGGCCTGAAGGTATTTTTACACCTGATGGAATTAAAACAGACTTTGACCCTGAGTTAAGTCCTATTTATTTTCAGATCTATGCACAGACTAATGCAGATAGAACTGCATTTACTTACATCTATGTAAATGTAACAACAGGTATTGAATATCCACAATTAATTAATCTTAAGAATATATTTACCCGTAATGGTGTTGAGTTTTCCACAACAGGGTCAGGCATTAACGAACAGGACACGCAAAACCCTTATGCTTTTGATGGTGTATCAGGCATGGGCGGTGGTGATGGTAAATATAATATGGATTCAGATGGTATTACATCTGTACCTGATCTGCCAACTATTGACGCTGCTGATCTTGGGTTTGTTACAATGTATTGCCCTACTAAAAGCCAGTTAAAAGCACTTTCAGATTTTATGTGGTCTAATGCTTTTGATCTTAATACATATAAAAAGCTTTTTGGTGATCCTATGGAAAGTATCATAGGACTTGCTATTGTTCCTGTTTCACCTTCTGTTGGTGGTTCTAAAAATGTTATGTTTGGTACTATTGATTCAGGTGTTAACATGAACTACATGACAAGCCAGTATGTACAGCTTGATTGTGGCAGTGTAGATATCGACAAGTATGTTGGTTCATTTCTGGATTATGACTATACTAAAATAAGTATTTATTTACCTTATATCGGATTCAGGCCGTTAGATACTGATGATGTTATGGGTCGTACAATCAGTGTTACATATAACATTGATTGTCTATCTGGTGCTTGTGCTGCATTTATTTCAGTAAGTGGGCGTGGTGTATTGTATGCTTATAATGGCAGCTGCATTAGCAATATTCCGTTGACTGCTCAAAATTTCAGTGGTGCTATCCAAAATGCGGTAACTGCTATTATTTCCGGTGCTGGTGCTGCTATTGGTGCTGCTACTGGTGCTGCACCTTTAACGGCTATGGGTGCTGCAGGTTTGTTAAACAGTGCAGCTAATACTGCTCTTAATAGCAAGCCGGATATTCAGCGATCAGGTAACTTAGGCGGTTCAGCAGGTATATTATCTGTTCAACATCCATATGTGATCATACAAAGACCTGATGTTTCAGTACCTTCAAATATGGCTAATTATATCGGTCAATGTTCTAATATCACTATGCAGCTTGCAAACTGTCAGGGCTTTACAATGGTTGAATATATCCATTTGCATGATGTTCCTGCAACATCTGATGAAGTAAAGGAAATTGAAGCATTATTGAAAGAAGGTGTTATCTTATGAACTTAAAGCTTTATACAAACTTAAGTGATAAAAATGTTATGGATAAGGATTTATACCATAATGCAGATATCACCGGCATATTAAGAGAAGACTGCTCTATTATTAACCCTGTTATCAAGGTTGAAGGACTGACAAGCACACAACTAAAAGAATGTAATTATTGTTATATTCCTGAGTTTGGGAGATATTATTATATTAATAATATCAATCTTAAGGGCCAGTTATACGAGCTTAACTGTCATGTAGATGTACTAATGAGCTTCAAGGATAGCATTAGAGATAATTCAGCAATTATTTCAAGACAGCAACGAACATATAATCTGTATTTACGTGATGGTGCTTTTAAGTGTGAAGCTGGTAATATAATTCAAATAAAGCAGTTTGGAAGTGGTTTTAATACATTTAGTTTTGTATTCTGCGTGGCAGGATAAAGGAGGGTAACATGTTAAAGATCGACGAAAACAATAACATCATTCTTACACGTGGTGACAGTGCAACCATTGAACTGTCTATTAAGGATGAAGGTGCAACTTATGACTATTCTGATGATCTTGTGCAGTTTACAGTTAAGCGTAATACGGTAACTGAAGACATCATCATCCAGAAGACATTTACATCCGGTGTTATCGTTATTGACCCTGCTGATACTGCTGAACTTAGGTATACTGATCTTGTATTTGATGTGCAGCTGATCAAATCACAGGGCGGTGTATATACAGTTATTCCACCGAGAAAATTTACTATTGCTGAGGAGGTAAACTTTAATGCTCAGGGGTGAACTTAATACCCGTGACCACCTTAATGGTGAACTTACGGGCGGTGTATTTTACGGCACTATGGACTATGAAGAACTTAATAATAAACCTTCAATAAATTCAGTAGAACTTACGGGCAATAAGACTACTGAAGAACTTGGCATTATCATTCCGACTGCTACAAGTGACCTTACTAATGACAGTGGGTTTATAACATCAGCTGACGTACCGACAAAAACAAGTGACCTTACTAATGACAGTGGTTTTATTACTTCCGGTGACCTTGCAACAGTTGCAACAACAGGTGACTATGATGATCTTGCAAATAAGCCTACTATCCCTACTTTAACAAGTCAGTTAACTAATGATAGTGGATTTATTACGACAGCATCAGTACCAACTGCAGTTTCACAATTATCTAATGACATGGGTTATCTTACTTCTTCTGATGTTTCTGAAGTTGCAATATCCGGTGATTATGATGATCTTCTTAACAAGCCTACTATTCCGACTAAAACAAGTGACCTTGATAATGATAGTGGGTTTGTAACATCCAGTGACCTTGCAGCTGTAGCCACAACTGGAGATTATGATGACCTTCTGAATAAACCGACAATACCGGATGAATTATCTGATCTAAGTGACACAGATATAACAACCCCGTCAAACGCTGATTTGCTTGCATACGACAGTAGCACGTCTAAATGGGTAAACACAGACCTAAAAGGACAGGCAAGCGGTAGCATAGCGACCTTTTCAAATGGCGGCAATGGTATTCCGTGTAAATCATTGGTGGTTAGTGCTGATTTAGCAACGCCAACAAACACTTTTGATGTTGTTGATTGCGGTAAGAATATTCTTAAACCAACAACCGCATATACAGATACGTCTAACTATGTAACTTTTACAGTTATGGGTGACGGGACAATAAAAGCAAATGGAACTGCTACGGGCGGAAATGCAGTTTGTTATGTGAACGGCACTATAATACAAGACGGCGATTTGTATGAAACACTAAAACCTTTTGATAACGTTGATTGTATTGGTTCGGGGTGTCCGTCTGTTAATGGTTGCCGTATATCTTTTGCACGTATGAATGGTAGTTCGTTTTATGATGATACTGGAAACGGTGTGTCATTTACTATTTCAAATCTTACACCAACAACAAATGCTTATGTAAGATTGCAAGTTGATGTCGGAACAACTGTTAACAATGTCATTTTTAGACCTATGATTAGAAGGGCGACAGATAGTGCAACATATGAACCATACACAAGTAATACATACAATATAACACTTCCGTCAAGTATGACGGAATTTGAAGTAGATATTGCAAGCGGTAACGGAACAGATTTAAGCACAAACACACCTTTTACAATTACCCCTGTCAAAACACCGACATTAAGCGGTAATAATTATATTTATGCAAGTGCTGGTGATGTAAATATCACTTATTTTACCGATAAAGCGGATAATATTGCGGAGTTGATAAAGGCATTTCTATGACTTATAATTAGTGTGTCAGTATGATTGTTGCGGAAGTCATACCGACATTTGCAATTTATACTGACACATTAAGTCTATCTGTTAGAACCGCAATTCTGACAGGTAGGCTTTTCTTATAAGCGAGGTGAGTAGATATGAGCGATAGTACAGTAATTGCTTTGTTAATTTTCGGAATGATGTTTATATGTTCACTGCTTATTGCGAGGTGAAGAAAATGAAAAAATATATAATAACTCTTAATGAAAATGATTTTGGGTTTGATGATTTAATGTCATATTTTTCGGCAAAAGGCATAACTTGTATAGAACAGCCGCAAGGTGAGTTGACTAATGATGAAAAACGACTGATTGGTGAGGCAGTAGAATATCTTTTAGGGGCAAATTTAGTAGAAGAAAATGGTTGGAGTAAAAAAGATATTGAAATACTTCAAAGTTTATCCGAGAGATATTACGATAAATGGAATTTATCAGAAGGTGAAGAAAATGGAAAATGATTTAATTAGTCGTAAGGCTAATTCACCAAAATTGAAAAGTCCCCCGTGGGACACTTCAAAGAGAGGTGTGGGGGATAACTAAAGTGATTATAACACAATTCGGTATAACTACTGTCGGTGGCGGAATAGGTAGACGCTATGGTGACGGGTAGAACACCACCTATTATGCTTTAGGTTGTAAGTCTAACCTTTATGGTAAAAAGAAACTAACTCTAAAGCCACTATTTAGTGATGGGCGTAAGGTTAAGTGTTTATGTTAGGTGCAAATCCTAACCCGACAGTTTTTAATTCGGTATAACTACAATTATGATGAATAAGAAAGAAGGTGTTTTAAGATGGATTCAGCAAGCATAGGCACACTGATCAGCAGTTTGGGGTTTCCCATTGTATGCTGCCTGATCTTATTTTTCGGATGTAAGTATATGCTGGATAACCAGCAGAAGAACACTGATAAGATGTTTGAGATGTATGACAAATCAAACACGGAAAACAGAGAAGCGATCAGGGCTTGCACTGACGCAGTAAACAAGCTTTGTGATTCACTTGAAGACTTAAGAAAGGAATAATGCTATGGGTTCATGTTATGCTAAAAAGGCAGTTGATTATGCTTTAGCACAAGTAGGTTGTGCATGTGGTAAGTATAATGATTATGCTTTAATTCTTGATAGTGTGCAGTATTTTAATACACCTAAACAGGGCGTGGATTCATGCAGCGTTTTTGTAAACGCTTGTGTTTTATTAGGCGGTTGTGTTGAGCCATCGGCAAATGATGATATTGAAGCTGCTAAGTGGACTGCACTGTATATGATGTATGAACCGCAAGACGGCAGTAACGCAGCTGCAGGATGTACGCAGGCTGCCGGATACTTCAAAGCAAATGACGCATGGTACACTGACCCTAAAGACTTTGAGCGTGGTGATCAGATCTTCTTTTGGAAATCAAACAAAGCAATTTATCATACAGGTATCATTGTCGATTGGGATGAAACAGGGTTAACTGTTGTTGAAGGTAACACTAATGGTGGTATGGTAGCAAAAAAGCGTTATTCATATGATGATGAAAAGATTGCCGGTGTTGGCAGGCCTCGTTATGATGGGTGGGAAATTTCAGGAAATGCCGGGAAAGAAACGGAAAACAACGGAAATAATAAGACATGGGATGAAATATTTACTGATATTGCCCGTGACTGCTACAATGGCAAATATGGTAACTATCCTGACCGCAAACATAAAGTTAACGCTTTAGGTTATGGTAACATCTATTCAGAAGTACAAAAGCGTGTTAATATGATGGTGGCCGGATTACTGAAGTAACTTCTTTTAGTTCATTTTGGTCTTGTATCCTGATAAGCACCCACTAACTCTTGTTAGTGGGTGTTTATATTTGTTATATGTTGACTAACTTATTATAATTCCTATATAGTTTGGTTGGATACAAACTAAAGAAAGGAGTATGTAATATGTTTTCCGGCAAAACTATCATTTTCTCAATCACAACATGGAAAGACCCTCAATACAATTATACAAAGTATGATCTGTATGTTGATGGTAAGTTTAGGGCAAGGTATGAAACATTACCTATGCTGCTTAATGCAGTTTCTTGTTTAGTAATAACAGATGGAAAGGAAGTGTATCAGAATGATGATACCCAGACATGAGTACGATCAGCTGCAGCGTGAACTTAACACGCTAAGACAGGCTAACAAGGACTTGCTTATAACAATTGACCTGTACCGTAAGTGCAATCAGAAGTTAGAAAACGATATCAGAATACTTAAAAACATAAATAGCGACTTTTCCGATATCGTATTTCCTAATACAGAAGAAAGGGGGCAAGGTGATACGGATACACCCACAAACTTATCCGATATTTGGTTTAACTAACGTATTTTAGAAAGGGATTTTAATTATGTTTAATGAAGATTTTAAGCACGGTAAGACATTCAAGGTTAATGCAGATAATTTTCCGTTCGTAACACTTGATGAAGTTATCAATGAGAACGGCCACCAGAAGTTTATCGTTAACGGTGTTTTCTCCTATAAGGCTAAGTACGGTGTAAGACCCGTTCTTATCGCTTCCGGTATGAAGATACACCTTCCTGATCATTGTTTGAAGGATGTTGAAAAGATACTGTCAAATCAGGCATATATTGACGCAATCAACAACGGCAAGTGCGGTTTTCAGACCACTACTTATACAGATAAGAATGGTAAGGAACGTAATTCAGGAACGTTTATTGATATCTGATTATCAATAATCTATTATAAAAGAAGCCCCTGTTTAGGCAGGGGCTTTTTCATAAAAGGGGGTGCAAGACAATGGCTGATTCATTCTATACCGATAACATGACAGTTAACGAGATATTGAACTTAACACCGGATGTTATCTCACGTATGAATGAACGTGATGTATCACGTGCATTAAGAACAGTATCACTGGCAGCAAATAAGCGTATTAACAGACTTCTTAAGCAGGCCCGTAAAACTAAAGATGGTTACGTGCCTAAAAAATCCGCTAAATATAACATAGCAGTTGACGCACTTAACGCAGTTACTCAGGATGGTAAACTAAAGCCTAAGTTTGGTGTTAAACAGGCCAAGACACGTAATGAAATGATTGAACAGTTAGGTGAAGTAAGACGCTTTATGAATATGCGTTCATCAACACTTAAGGGTGCAAAAGATATCAGGCGTGAAAGAGAAAAGCGTTTATTTGGTAAAACATCTGAGCAGGCTTCACGTGGCAAATCCAAAAAGGAAAAAAAGATCATAGAAAAGACATTTAGACAAAAAGTGTCTGACGCTTATGCACTTTTCCGTAAATTCTTGGAGCATGAAGGCATGCCAAACTCACCTTATATGAAATTTCAAGGCAGTGACACAATTCTCAATCTTATCGGTAAAAAGATCATTAATGGTGATTCTGAAGACGATACTTTGCAGGCAGCTGTAAATGAAATGGAACACCAGTATATAAAAGAACAGGAAGAGTGGCAGGAAGCCACAGGCGGTGACTTCTGGGAGTATTTTAACGAATAATGTTTAAGTTAATAGAGGATACAACTTATACAGTAAATGACCTTAATGACATATTAGATGAAGCACTTAAACAGAAGATACATACAAGTAATACTAAAGTAGAATACTATAACATTATATTTGCATTTGATATTGAAACATCTAACTTCACTGATAGGTGTGTTAAGGGAGATACTAATAACAAACGATCTATCATGTATATATGGCAGCTGGCGATCAATGGCCGTGTTGTTATAGGCAGGACATGGAAAGAGTTTTTATATGCTTATGACTTTATAGTCAATAAGCTTTGTTTATTCAAGGATAGACGCATAATAATATACGTTCATAACCTTGCTTTTGAATTTCAATACATCCGTAAATACTTTCAATGGAAAAAGGTATTTGCAATTGATACACGCAAACCCATTTATGCAATTACAACTGAAGGGGTTGAGTTCAGATGTTCTTATATACTTACTAATTATTCATTAGCTAAGTTAGGCGACCAGCTGCAGCATTATCATGTATCTAAAATGGTAGGTGACTTAGACTATACAAAAGTTAGAACACCTTTAACACCTTTAACAAAAGAAGAAATGCAGTATTGTATAAATGATGTTCTCGTAGTATCTGCATATATTAAAGAATGTATTGAAAAAGAAAAAAGCATAACACGTATACCATTGACATGCACCGGATATTGTAGAAGGTATGTTAGGCATAACTGCTTATATGCAGGCGGTAAACAGGGCAAGGAAGAACAGTTTAACAGGTATCATACTCAAATGCTTGCAATGCAGATCAAGGACATTAAAGAGTATGAACAGTTAAAAAGGGCCTTTCAAGGTGGATTTACTCACGCAGGAAAATATTGGAGTGGTTTGACTGTAACAAACGTATCCAGTATAGACTTCACGAGCAGTTATCCTTATGCTCTTCTCTCTGAGTTTTCCTATCCGGTATCAAGTGGCAAGCTGGTTAATATTCATTCTAAGGATGAACTTGAATATTATCTAAGAAACTACTGCTGCATATTTGACGCAGTATTTTATGACATTGAAAGCACTTTCAAGTATGAAAACTATATATCATTAAGTAAGTGTTTTGATAAGTCAGGTACTATTGTTAATAATGGCCGTGTTGATTCCGCTTATCATATAGGAATGACTTTGACTAATATTGACTTTGATATCATCCGAAAAACATATAAGTTCAAAAAATGCGAGATTCATAACTTCAGGATTTATAAAAAGGGTTATCTGCCTCAAGAGATCATAACAAGCAT
>Ga0310786_10009478_pt1 | contig 12356 bp, 2 predicted proteins | sample AusTroGonzalo_MG_FD_203881 | JGI IMG/M metagenome (GOLD analysis project Ga0310786, IMG submission 203881) | Bovine rumen microbial communities from tropical cattle in Woodstock, Queensland, Australia - Gonzalo_03 (v2) (version 2) | ecosystem: Host-associated > Mammals > Digestive system >...
CACCCGTCAGCGGTGTCATCCACTTGGGCAGCGAGAGGCTGATCTTGCCCGTGTTGCCCTTGCCGTTATTGGTCAGGTAGAAGCTGTAGTCGCGCCCGGTCTCCTTGTTCATGGTGGTGATGAGGTTCTTCTTCTCGACCACGAGGTTACCCTGTGCCAGACGGGCGTAGTAGTGCAGCGTCATCTCAAGGAAGGCACCCTCGGTGCTGGTCACCTGCACCTTCATCAGTTCCCAGTCCTTGCCGGGCGAAGCGGTGGTTCCCTTGAGTGTATAGGCCAAGTTGACGGTCTCGTTGGCACCGATATTAGCAGGCAGCTGGAACTGGGCCTCGCACCCCTCGGGGGCATCCACGAGCTTTGCCGTTACACCCGACAGGGGCAGCTTGCCCGCATTCACCAGCCGGATAACGCCCGTGTAGGGCTCGCCGCAGGTGACCTCGCAGGTGATGTAGCCAGTGTCGGCACGTCTCAGTCCGTAGACGTCGAAGGCAGCCATCTCCTCGGTCGTCGGGTCGTCCTTGTAGCAGGCGCCCACCGTGAAGTGTCCCGTCTGCAGGTCGTAGAGCTGCCAGTCGAGCGTGAACTTGCCCTCGGCATCGGTCTTCGCCTGCTTCACCTCGCGTGCACCTTCATTGATGATATAGACGTCTATCGTCTCGTTGATGGTCATCTGGCCCGTCAACCGTCCGCTGATACGTACGGTCTCGCCCTGCCGGTAGATGTTCTTGTCGGTCTCTACTTTGGCGGTAAAGGGCGAAGTGGCCTTCACCGTCACCTCGTTCGAGGTGTTGTTGGTATAGACCAGCTCGCTGACCGTGCGCTGGGCGTTGACCACGGCGTAGTAGGTGTAGTCGTTCACCAACTCGGGCAGCGTGATGATGCGGTTGACCACCACAGAGCCGCCCACGGGAATCTCCTGTTCAATATATGTCGTGCCAATGGCGTCGGTCTTGCCCTTCTGGTAGAACATCACGGGCGTGTTGGTCGGCAGCGGGTAGGCACCGTCATTCGTCACGGTGACGCTGGCCGTAATCTTCGTGCCAATCATCGCCTCGCTGACGTTGGTCTTCATGTCTGATGCATGAGCGTCGGGCAGCGTCTGGTCGGTGACAAGCAGGAAGCAGGTGCCTGAGGCATAGCCATCGGCCGATACGGTGAAGATGACCGTATGCGAGTCGTCGGGCGTGGTGTTCTTCTTCGACTTCACCGTCACCTGTGCCGATGTCTGACCGCTCGGAATGACAACGGTCTTCGTGTACTCCAGCTCGGCGTCGTAGTTGCTGCTCAGCGTGACGGTGAGCGGCTTCGAGATGTCGGCTACGGTGTTGCGGCCAACGGTAATCACCGTCTCGCCGCCTTCCTTCACGGTGCCGGCCTGAGAGCTGACCGTAAGGGCTGCACCGTCGTTGTCGAGCACCGTCAGTTTGGCACTCACGCTACCGGCAGCATCGCCCGAGGCCGCACAGTTGCACGACGACACCCAGATGCCGGCACTCAACGTGTAGACGCGGTCGCCGTCCTGCAGGCTGTTGTCCACAGGGCCGAGGTTGAAGAATGTGGTCGTCACACCCTTCTCCATGACGATGGACTTATTGCTGTAGTAAAGCCCGCCGTTTGAGTCGTCGCTCAGCTTCACCGTAATCTTGGTGTTGGTATTCCCCGTGCGTGTCAGCACGGCAGCAACGGCGGTGGGGCCTGCCGACTCGCTCACCTTGTCGGGTGTCAGCGTCAGCGTCAGTACAGGCATATCGTTGTCGTTCAGCAGGACAATCACCTCGCCGGGATTGAAGCGCTGGGAAGAAACGGTGAACTTCGTCGACTGCTGCAGGTTGGGCAATTCGTCGTCTGTGGTGGTCACATTGACGGTGACACTGCTCTGTCCGGCAGGGATAATAACCTGCGAGGGAAATTTGAAGCGTTTGGTGTCCTCGCTGTTAATGGTTACGTTGATGTCTTCTGTAGAGACTCTTGGCGTAGTGATGATGAGGTCGAAACTTTCACCCTCGGTGATAACACTCTTCGAGGCCTTAACTGTCAGTTCAGGGAACTCATTATCCTCTATGATTATTTTTGCGGTTGCAGCAGGATAGCTGTCGCCTTCTACCGAGAGCGTTATCACTGAGTCACGATCTACCACATCGTTGTTGCCCACAGTGATGTAGAACACCGTTCCCGACTGATTGGCAGGTATGGTCACAGTCTCAGGACACGACAGTCGACTGTCGTTTGGCTGAAGGTTAAGTGTGAAAGTACGTATGCTGTTCCAACGTCCTGAACGGCTCAGCTTGGCAGTGATGCGCTGATTGGAGCCCTCTACAAGGCGCGTGCTCGACAATTCCAGGAAAAGCAGTCTTGCTACGTCCACATTGGCTGAGCTTTCAGCTGTGTTGTTATCAAGCAGGGTGGGGTGTTCACCCGTTTTCTCGTTGGGCACCACTTCGACCACCACCTTGCAGGCGCCATCGACGCCAAGCAGTGCCGGCAACTCAATGTCGGTCTCACGGCTCACTTCACTGCCTACGCCCAGTTTATTGTCGTAGTGGATGGTGCTGATGAGCTTTGACTGATTGCCGCTGATGGTCTTAAGCATGATTTGTTCGCTCCATCCGTCCTCAGTAGAGGCCTGTCCCACGTTCTTTACCTTCCAGCGAACGGTGAATTTTTGGTTGGGACCAGTGGAGGTGGGGGTGAAACTTACATCGACAGGCTGCAAATCTGGGCGTGGTATCTCCTCGATGACGATGGCACCATCCACAGAAGTGACAGGTGCAGCATCCTTGTTATCGTCGCTCAATGCTATTTCTGAGAGATAGATAGGTAGCACAGCGGTATTGTTCATACCAACGGGTGTGGTGAGCTGTAGTGAGAGCAGCGTGCCGCGATCGTTGGCCACCAGTTCGTTGCGAGGACTGTATAGGATGATGCGGTACTTCTGGTATTTCATCGATTCAGCATTCGCGTTGAGGCCGTTAGGATAGTAGTTCTTGTTTTCTGTGCCTAACAGGATGCTCTCAACGGTGTAGCCCGAAAGGCGCGAACGCGATAGTTCGACGGCCACATTTCCCTGTTCGTCCTTGGCCAGTTCGTAGGGTACGCTGATGTCGAACTGTACACCACTGACTACGCTTGCATTTTTCAATACAATAGGCAATGTAACTGTCTTACCCGATGGCGTAGTCACCGTGTCAACGCTCAGCACATTGTTCTGAGCAGGCAGTAGCGTGGCCCACAATAGAGTCATCGCTGCCAACAGTGAGAATCTAAGGTACTTCATATCTGTGTTCTATATTTATTCTTACTTGTATTTACTTTTTCAACTTGTATTGCTGTCCGTTCATACGTACTACATAGATGCCCGGTGGCAGCGTGTCCCAAGGACCAAGTCGGCGTCCACTGAGGTCATAGACAGGGGTGTCGACACCTGGTTCTCTGCCCAACTGAAGGATGCTGGTAGGCACTTCACCGTTGATGTCTACACCTAACAGATGGGCTTCTAAGTCGGTGAGTACAGTCTCAATGACGGTGGCTCCTGCAGGCAGTTGCTGAAGCAATTGGTGCGTGCCCGCCGACAGTACATTGCCCGTTGGTGAATAGAATACCACGCGCACGCCACCAGGTACGCTGCTCATGGCAACGCTAAAGCGAGTGCGCATATCGTCGCTCACATGGACGTCGCGCAGCGATGCTCCCATAACATCGAACTGCATGGCGGCTATTTCGTCAACATTCGTCAGCGACAGGCTGCTGCCATCGGTGAACAACACGTTCTGGCTGCTACCATATACCTTGTCATTTTCAAGCGCACGCGAAGAGGCAGGTTTCGAATTGCCCAATACGTAATCTACGCTGCGGGTGATGTCGACAACGTTTATCTTGTCGTCGCTATTGTCGTCGGCGGCTCCAAAGTTGTACATCTGACCTGAAGGCTTGGCATCGTGAAGCGCATAGTAGATAACGTCCTGCAAGTCCTGCACGTCGGCCGTCTGGTCTACATTGACGTCGCCGTCGACCCACGTGAATCGTAGTAGGATGGTCTGGTAGTTGCCATTTTCAAGGGCGTAGGCCGTAGGCTGCCCCTTCTTGGCCATCAGCTTGTAGTTATTGCCAGTGCTTTGATAGAGGTTCCACAGTTCGTCAGTCTGATACAGTTCCCAGCTTACAGTCCATCCACCATAGTAGCCGGGAACATAGTATATACGACCTAAATCGCGGTCGCTGAAACCGTAGTCCTGGTTGTTGTGACGATAGGTCATCAGACGGTTCAGTTCAATCTTCGTGGGTACACCTACCGTGATGTCGATGATGGGTGCCCCTTCTGGTGCTGGTGCAATAGTCTCGTAGGTGTTGATGTCGATGAACTGGAAGTTGTAAATGAAATTGTTGTTGGTAAGCTTCTCCTTGCTGACGGGCTGCGATATGTCTGTGAGGCAGTTGTAGCTTAAGTTGAGCTTCGTCAGCTCGGGCAGTCTTGATGCGAAGGAGTAGATGTCGCCCGTGAGGCGGTTGCCCTGCAGGTATACTTCTGTCAGCGGAGCGGCGTTTTGGGCATCTACGATGTTTGTGATGTCGCCTTCGAGTTGGTTGTTGCTGAGGTTCAGCTTCTGCAACTGGGGCAGTCGGAATATCGAGGTGGGTAGTGTGCCCTTCAGTCCGAGTCCGCTCAGGTCGATGCTGCTGATGTTGTAGGTAGGCGCAGTCACGGCCGTGTTGCGCACCGTGGTTACACCATTCCACTTGCCCGTCGAGTGGTGGTTGTTCGACAAATCCCAAGGCTTCTCCCAGTTGGCGCCGCCGAACTTGTCGTAGAGTTCCTGCAACAGTGCAAAGTCACGGTCGGCCAAGATGTCGCCCATAAAGATGCCTTTGATTTCCTTGAAGTCCTTCCAGAAATCGGCCTGCTTATAAAGTTCTACCTGATCCTCAGGCACTTCGAGCACGCAATTAAAGCGGAAGCTCTTATTGTAAGTGTCCGACTTGGGAGGCGTGCCGGCATAGACACGCATGAGCGTGAGTGAATCGCAGCCATAGACGGCGGTAAACGATGACCACTGGCTGTAGTCCTGATTGCGGCCGAAGTAGACGGAGCGCAGTTGCTTGCAATTGTACAGGGCATAGGTACCCAAATCGCTAGTGAATCCGTCGGGCACGCGGAAAGTGGTCAGTTGGGTGCGTTCGAAGGCAGAGCTCTCAATCTTTTGGATGTTTTCGGGCAGTGTGATGCTGGTAAGTCCTGAATAAGCGAATGCGTCGGAGCCGATGGTGGTGATGCTCTCGGGCAGGTCGATTGTCTCTAATGCAGTACACTCTCTAAACGTGTAACTGGGAATGGTGACCATGTCTTGCGGCAGTTTGACGTTCGCGAGTGAGGTACAGCCGTCGAATACGTATGACCCCAGCTTGGTGATGCCATTGGGCAGGGTGACGCCCGTAATGGCAGTGCCTCTGAATGCACTGCTCTCAATGGTTGTCAGGCCTGTGGGCAGTATCTGGTTGCCGCTGAGCTTCGTGCTGCGCAGTCCGTTGGAGCCTATGGCGGTCAGGGCCTTGGGCAGCTTGGTGAGCACCAGACTGGTGCAGCCGTTGAAGGCGTCATACTCGATGGTGGTAATCTCGTCGTTGAGTTCGATGGTGGGCAGTGATTCGCAATCCAGGAAGGCGTTGTGCCCTATTACACGTATGCCGTCGTGCATCTTTACACTCGTCAAATTCGAACAGTAGCATACGAAATCGTAGGGTACCGTAGTGAGTTGGGTGGGCACGTTGATGCTGACGAGGTTTGCACACGAGCGGAAGGCACTGTAGTCCATTGACGTGATGCTATTGGGCAGGGTAACCGTCGTGAAACCTGTATTTGCGAAGGCGTGCCGGCCTATGGTAGTCAGCGTCTGTTGGTTGTAGTTCATGTCAACCAGCTTGGGACAACTGGCAAACGAGTAACTGCCAATCTTGGTGGTGCCACTGGCAAGTACCACCTTTGTCAAGTTATCACAATGTTCTAAAACTGAACTTGGAGTTTGCGTGATGCTATTAGGGAATGTGAACGAGCGCAGTGAGTCGCAGTCGTAGAACGCACTTTCGCCAATTGATGTCACCGTCTGGGGCAGCACGGCCTGCTCTATGGAGTGGCATTGGTAGAAAGCCTCATAGCCCACGCTCTCTAACGTGCTGTTGAACTTCACGCTGGGCAGCTCGTAGTTTCTCATGAACGTATACTGTCTGATGGCCTTGACGGCTGAAGGAATAACGAGCGGCGTCTTGCGTACATAATTATTATAGAAAGCATACTCGCCGATGGACTCTACGGTCGACGGCATGTTCACCTCTTCCAGTTCATGGCATTCGCTGAAGACGCTGTTGCCAATGGTCTTCAGCCCGTCGGGAAGGGTAGCCTTTTGCATCTTCTCACAGCGTGCGAACACGCCATTGGGCAGCTCGGTAACGCCTTTGGGGACGTTGGTCTCGGTGATGCCTGTGTAGTAAAATGCATACTGTCCTATGCTTTTCACGCCCGATGGGATGGGGCAGTAGGTCAGCTTGAAGCGGAGGTTGTGCTGGCGATCCTGACTGATGGCATATTCGCCAATGGAGGTGATGCCGGAAGGCAGCTTCAACCAGCGTAGACAACGCATGTCATAGAACATGTATGGCCCCACCACGTTGTCCTCGGTGGGATAGAATTTGCTGCCACTTTGCGACACCACGTTGTCGCTCCACTGCCAGCGGGTGTAGTTGTCGCCGCCAGCCACAATACTTGCATTGCTTAGGTCGAGCTTCTCTAAGTTATACAGTTGTTGGTGCAGGAAGTTGATGTCGGTGCCATTGATGGGACCGCTCACGGTGAGTTCCAGCAGGTCGGCGGGATCGCCCTTGGCCAGCACTCTTGACTCCAACTGTCCACCCGATGAGGTTGATACGCTGGCAGCAGTCGTTTTGCCGATAGCGATGGTGTGGAATAACTTGGAGTAGTCGTTCGTGCGGTAGGTTTCCACCATATCAGGATGTACGTAGAGCGTTACATCTGATGAATTTAAGGCGTATGAACGTTTGAAGGGATAGTTGGCGCCAGGGAATACCAGTTTCCTGAGGTTAGGTATATATTCGCCGAAGACAGTGTAGTCGTCGCTCAACGACGTGAGTGATGTGCCGAAGAAAATCTCGCGGAGTGACTTACAGTTGTAGAACGCACCCTTGGCGATGCTCTCGACGGCGTCGGGCAGGGTGATGCTTTCCAGACTGGTACAGCTGGCGAAGGTGTTGTAGGGTATCTCCTTGAGTGCCGGTTTACCGTTGAAGGTAACCGTGGTCAGCGACGAGCAGTAGTCGAAGGCCGACTCACCCAGCGATATGATATTCTGGGGCAGGCTGATGGTGGTCAGCGCTCGGCAATACCTGAATACCTGCTTGCCAAAGGTGAGGGGGCTTTGGCCCGTGGTGAATTTTACCTTCTTCAGGGAGTCGCAGTTGTAAAAGGCATAGTCCTCAAGGGTGGTGACGCTGGCGGGCAGCGTGACACTCGTCAGGGAGTTGCAGTCCTCGAAGCAGTAATACTTGATGGTGGTCAGCTGGGTGGCTGCGCTGAGGTTGATGCTGCTCAGTTTGTAGCAGTTCTGAAAGCAGTAGCGCCCCAGTACCTCGACTTTTGCGTTCAGCGTGACGCTTTCCAGCTTCTCACAATCATAAAAGGCGTTGTTGGCAGAACCGTCGGTACCGCCAACGGCTACGATGTTGCGTCCGAAGACAATGCTCACGATGTTGTAGCGGTTGCCGATGCTTCCGTTGATGTACTTCACCTCGTGGCTCACGCCCTTGGCGTCAGTCACGTAGTCGGCAATGACAATACGCCCGGCCTTGTTCTCGTCGTCGGCATATCTCTTCACGCTCTTGAACGTGGCAGGCCCGTCAGCCGAGTCGTAACTGTAGGTCAGCTCGTTGCCGTTAGCATCGGCCACCACCACGTCCGTGGCCAGCAGTGTCAGGGGCATCGCCAGGCAGAAAAGAGCCGTCAAAACCCTCCAATGAAACGGGTAGAAATTCATTTTCATCATGATATTATTGTTTTATGTTAGTATCTCGTCTGCAAATTTACGAAAAAAATCCGAATAACCATCATTTACATCCTTTTTTTTATAACAAATTCCCTTAATGGCCCATTCGTTCTGACCTGTCAGGCCTTAGACATCCTCAAATGCTATGACTGCCCTCAGCTTTGAGCCATCAATCCGCAGCAACATGCAATTCTACAAGGTGATGCCCTCGGTGTCCTTTTGCACAAAAAAGACTGACAGCCTTCAATACTGCCAGTCTTTTTTTAAAGAGTGCTCATTAGTTAATCAATAAAGTGAATCTCATCGTGAAGGCTCCGTGGCATGATCCGGATCCATGTCGGTGCTGTGCTCGGAGTCGTCGAGACCAATGTGGTCCTCGTCGATGATGGCATCCCAGGCGTCCAGCTTTTTCTGCTGTTCCCCGGTCACCCTGCTGAACTGCATCACCATACCATCTACAGGCTCCGAGAGAATCAGGTCCTGACTGGCATCGTAGTGCAGTCCGAAGGCGTTGAGTGAAGCGATGTGGTCTTCGTCGTCTTCCTCGTCGGATACAAAACGGAGGTTTCCATTCAAGTCAATACGGTAGTCGAATCCCGCATAATAGTGTCCGTCGTATCCCACAAGTTCTCCTTCCTTCAGATAGTAATGCGTCCACGAGCCGTAGCCGCCTTTGAGTTCCACCAGAACGCCAACGCGGTCGTATGTCACTTCCGTTATCTGGTCGCCCTGCCGGATGTCATAGCACTTGCCTGTGGAGGGTATCTCTGAGTACCAATGGCCCTTCACCTGCTGATAGTCTATGGGATTGTCTTCATTGCTGCTGCATGCTGCCATTGCCACAAGGGCAACAGCCAGCACGCAAAAATTCTTGATGTTCTTAATCATCTCCATATATTGTTTTTACCTTTATCAATCATTATTTCACAACCTTACGCCCCTGGTGGATATACACACCATGCCGTGCTGGCTCCGCAGGCAGGCGTCGTCCGTCGGTGGTGTACCAGCCCTCGCCTTCCGCATCGCCGGTGTCGGCATCCAGAGAGTAGATGGCCGTCGTACCGTCATTATTGATGAGTTTGATAGACATCATCCTTGTCCCGGCTCCATGCGTGCTGGGCAGCAGATATGCACGGTATGGCATGATGACAGCCTTCTTCTCATCGTCGGTCTGGCTGTACACCGGATGCCACTTGCCGTCGCTCTGCAGGATCTGAGCCCCCATGTCGGCAGCCGTCTTGTTGTCGATGGCCTTCAGGGTGCCGCGCATGACATATCCTGCCACATACGCATCCTCGCCATGCATGCCGGCGGAAGCCTGTATCGTCTGCGGCTGGTCACTGTCGAGCATGATGCCGTTCTGATCTGCCAAAAGCAGATAAGGCTTCATGGCCTCGCCCTGTCCGTCGGTCTCGGAGAAGGTCAGTGTCGCACCGCTGCGGTCGATGAGGGCATAGAGGCGTGCTCCTCCAGCTACACTCATCTGGTAAGGCAGACAGAGTGTGTAGGGCTTGTCAGACTTAGCAATTTTGCGAGAGTTTCTGACGTGCTGTGTCTGGAAGGTGTAAGGCACGTTGTAGTCAAGGCCGTCGACGAGTCTGTAGGTGCTGGCCTGCAGCGAACCCTCGCGGCCCCAGACGACGTTGACCTCGTCGGTCTCGCCATACTGCTGGGGCACGTAGACCAGTGTCTGGTCGGTGTTGATGCCCATCCGCTTCAGTCCGCCGTTCTTCATACGGTCTATCATCACCGTCGAGTCGCACAGCAGCATGTCGACATACCGCAGGTTGTTGGCGGCAGCGAATGTGCCCTCCTCAACTGCTGCCAGCGTCTTGGGCAGGGCGATGGCCTCCATCTGCGTGAGTGGTGAAACGGTGACCTTCGACAGCGAGTCGATGGCGGTGTACTTCAGCGGTGTGAGGTCGCGGATGTTGCCATGTTTGTCAAACCATCCCTCCACGGAGTTCACTTGTGCCAGGTCATCACTGGTGGCAGCGGCATGGGCAGCGAAGGCTGTGAACGACTCGTCGTCGTCGAACGCGCCCTTCGAGATGTTGTTCGTGCGCTGCCAGGTCATGCCGGTATAGGCATCATCCTTCAGATACTCTTGATAGAGCGAGGGACGCACGTAGAAGGCGTCGAACGTCGGGTGGTAGTTGTTGCAGAGGTTGCGCCAGAGCCAGTTGTCCATGTCGAGGGCAGGTTTCTGCTTGGCCAGGATGTAGAGGCGTGTCATCGAGGCGCAGTCGTCGAGCGAACTCCAGTCGAAGACCTTCATATCGTCGCCGATGACCAGCGTCTCCAGATATTCACACTCCTGCATGGCGCGGCTCTCCACCTTGGTGAGCGTGCGCGGCAGAATGAGGGTCTTCAGCGAGTAGGCCTGCAGGAAGGCGTATGGCGGTAGCACATTGTCTGTTACCACATGGCTCTTTCCTATCGAGCGTGGTGCCCAGAACATGTCGGAGGCAGCCTCGTATTCTGAGGCTTTCAGGTCGGCATCGTAGAGGTCGACGTACTCCAACTGACCTGCCTGATTGCGCGTGTTAGCCCAGGCACAGAAGCCAGCCATGTAGCGCAGCAGACAGAGGTCGGCACCTGATATGGGGCCTACCACCTTCAGTTTGCGGATGTTGCTGTAGTCGCCCTTGACGCCGTTGATGAAGGTGATGGACTTGCCTTCCTTGGTCCTCTGATTATGATGGTCGTAAGTGACGGTCAGCCCCAGTTCCTTGGCCAAGGTGTTCATCTCCTTGGTGTGCACCACCATGACGGTGTCCTCCATGGCATAGTAACTGTTGTCAGGATTGATGTGGTCGGCATACTGCGCCCACTTGGTGCGATAGAGTTTGCAGAGTTGTTTGGGCACCAGTATCTTGAAGTCTTTAGCGAGCCAGCCGAAGGCATCCTGCGCCAGTTGTGGCACACTGTCGCACTGTATGCGGATGGTGTCCAGACTTTCGCATGCTGCGAAGGCTCTGGGTCCGATGCTCTTCAGCGAGTCGGGCAGGGTGATGCTGCGCAGGTTCGAAGCGCCCCAGAAGGTCTCATGCAGTTCCTTGACATTCGTGAAGAGGCGGAAGTCGTCGAAGTGAGTGATGTTCTTATTATCGTTGAACAGGTTCTCCACATTGTTCCACTCCAGGTACTCGCCAGGGAAGAAGTGTCCCTTCTTCGTCATGGCATCAATCACGGCATCGTCGGCAAAGGGTGCCAAGAGGTTCTGGGCCTGCACGGTGAGGTAGGGCTGACTGATGTAGTCGCCTATCTGCGACTTCTTGACATAGACATTCTCTACGGGTTGCATCCATGCGTCGCCGCACTCACTCTTGGCGGGCGTGTCGGTCATCATCGAGAGTTCCTCCAGCGGATAGCTGATCATGCCGTTCATGTAGCCCGCCTTCTCATACTGCTCGATGCTGCCCGTCATGGCCACGCGCTTCAGGGCGCTGCACTGGAAGAAGATGCCCGTTCCGTACTTCTTCACCGTCTGGGGCAGGATGGCTGTCTGGAGTGCTCCGCAGTGGCTGAACAGATAGTCGGGCAGCACGTCGTCTTCCTTGATTTCTGCCCAGGCAGATGAGAAGGTGCCACCAAGGTTGGCATAGTGAGCCTTGTCATTGTCATCCTTCTTGATGCGGGCGTTCAGCAGGTTCAGGTAGCGCAACTTGCCGTCGGTGGGGTTACCACCGTTATTATTATACGAGTCGCTGCCTGCCAGATAACGGATGACAGCCAAATCGACGTTGTTCAGCGGCCCGCTGATGGTCAGCGAGTCGTACTTCGAGTAGTTGCCGTGCAGGTATCGCGGCTCGTCGCCGGCGATGACACCCGTGTAGCTCCACTCGATGCTCAGACCCAGTTTCTCGGCCAGTGTGCCGGCCTGGGTGAGTTCGACGGTCTTCTTGGTGTCGTATTGGTCCATGCCCACGATGTAGTCGGCATAGTCAGTCCATGCCTGCTTGTAGGCGTTCACCTTGGCGGTAGGCACATATATCTTCAGTAGGCTGTTATGTTCGAAAGCCAGGCTTCCGATCTTGGCGGGTGTCTCTCCACGAACGACGATGTGGTTCAGCTTGTTGCATCCGGCTAATGCCATCGACTCTATCTCCTCGACACCAGCCGGTATCTCTATCTCCTCCAGGCTGCTACAGTACTGGAATGCCGATGCGCCGATACGCTTGATGGTTGAGGGCAGTAGGATGTTGCTCAGCTTGCCACAGTCCTTGAACCACTCCTTACCCACATAGTCGAGACCGACGCTCTCGAAATACTTGAAGTCGGCGAACGAGAGAATATCGTCCTTATACT
>Ga0310786_10009479_pt1 | contig 12356 bp, 7 predicted proteins | sample AusTroGonzalo_MG_FD_203881 | JGI IMG/M metagenome (GOLD analysis project Ga0310786, IMG submission 203881) | Bovine rumen microbial communities from tropical cattle in Woodstock, Queensland, Australia - Gonzalo_03 (v2) (version 2) | ecosystem: Host-associated > Mammals > Digestive system >...
CTTCTACGAGCCCAATGAAGCAATTGCACTGGTAAAGAAGACCGCAGTTGCAAAGTTTGATGAGACGATTGAAGTACACATCAGAACCGGTTGTGACGGACGTCACGCTGAGCAGCAGATTCGTGGAGCTGTTGTACTTCCCAACGGAACTGGTAAGACCGTTAAGGTGCTGGTATTCGCAAAGGGAGACAAAGTTAACGAGGCAGAGGCTGCAGGTGCTGATTACGTGGGAGGCGATGAGCTGATCCCCAAGATCCAGAACGATGGATGGCTTGATTTCGACGTTGTTGTTGCTACCCCTGACATGATGGGCGTGGTTGGTCGTCTTGGTAAGGTTCTGGGACCTAAGGGTCTCATGCCCAACCCTAAGGCTGGTACCGTAACCATGGACGTTGCAAAGGCAATCGCTGACATCAAAGCTGGTAAGATCGAGTACAGACTCGACAAGACCAACATCGTGCACGTTCCCGTTGGTAAGGCATCCTTCACTGAGGAAGCTCTTCAGGAGAACTTCAACACCCTGATGGAAGCCATTGTTAAGGCTAAGCCCAGCGCACTGAAGGGTCAGTATCTCAGAAGCATCACCCTGACCAGCACCATGGGCCCTGGCGTAAAGGTGAGCGTAGCAAAGTTCTAAATTAGGTATTGACGTAGGAACTGCGTCATGATATTCTAATCAAGGTCAATAGACCTAGCCGAAGACAGCAGGTGCCGAAAGGCATAAGTAAGAAAACGCCTGCCGAGGAGAGTGAGTTTCAGACTTTATGATTTCACGCCTTCCTGTCTTTCGCAGGAAGGCTTTTCATATTTCAAGACTCCTTTCGGCAAACAAATCTAGAAGGAGGTAACAAAATGGCAAAGATTGAATTAAAGCAGCCCGTTGTGGAAGAGATTTCCGCAAACGTAAAGGATGCCCAGTCTGTTGTTCTGGTTGACTACCGCGGACTTACCGTTGAGCAGGATACCGAACTTCGTAAGCAGCTTCGTGAAGCCGGCGTTGTTTACAAGGTTTACAAGAACACCATGATGGTTCGTGCATTCAAGGGAACTGACTTTGAGGCTCTGACCCCTTACCTTGAGGGCCCTAGCGCAGCAGCAATCTCCACCACCGACGCAACCGCGCCTGCGAGAGTACTTGCTGAGTTCGCTAAGAAGGCTGACAAGCTGGAGATCAAGGCCGGCGTTGTGGAGGGCAACTTCTATGACGCAAAGGGAATGCAGGCAATCGCCAACATCCCTTCCAGGGAAGTGCTTATTTCCAGATTGCTGGGAAGCATGCAGAGCCCCATCACCAATTTTGCTCGCGTCATGAACCAGATCGCCGAGAAAAACGGCGAAGGCGCAGCAGTAGCAGAATAATACTGCAACAGTCACTTAAAATGGCCGGCTAGGCTGGCCGTCAAAGAAAAAATTTTAGAAAAATGGAGGAAATGAAAATGGCTAAGTTAACAGCTCAGGAAATGATCGATGCGATCAAAGAGATGACCGTTTTGGAACTGAATGATCTTGTAAAGGCTTGCGAGGAGGAGTTTGGCGTATCCGCAGCAGCAGGCGTTGTAGTAGCAGCAGCTGGCCCTGCAGCAGAGGTTGAGGAGAAGACCGAGTTCGACGTTGAGTTGAGCGAGGTTGGCGCTGAGAAGGTTAAGGTTATCAAGGTTGTTCGTGAGATCACCGGTCTTGGCCTGAAGGAAGCTAAGGATCTTGTTGATGGCGCTCCTAAGATGGTTAAGGAAGGCGCAACCAAGGAAGAGGCTGAGGACATCAAGAAGAAGCTTGAGGAAGTTGGCGCTAAGGTTACCCTTAAGTAATTTCAAACGAAATACAATTAAGATCAGGCCCCGCATTCATGGCGGGGCCGATTTACTTCTAAAATTCAAAATTTCTAAAAATTCAAAATAATTCTTGACTTGGTTTCCCGTTTGTGATAATATGATAAACGCACTATTGTCGTGTAATGGGCTTTTTGTGCGCAAAAATGCCCGAATAATTAGACATGAAATCGGAAAGAACGGGGTGAAACGTCAATGGAAAAGAACAGAATACGCCCAATTGCCGGCTCCAAGGTTATGCGTATGAGTTACTCGAGACGGGAAGAAACGCTGGAGATGCCGAATCTGATTGAGGTCCAGAAGGATTCTTATCAGTGGTTTTTGAAGGAAGGTTTAAGGGAAGCCTTCGATGACATCTCTCCCATTGTGGACTACGGCGGATCCATGAGTCTGGAGTTCGTAGACTTTAAGCTGTGCGAAGACGACGTCAAGTATTCTATTGAAGAGTGCAAGGAGAGAGATGCCAATTACGCTGCTCCCTTGAAAGTGAAGGTTCGTCTTTTCATCAACAAAGAAGAGCCTGAAATTGTGGAACATGAGATCTTCATGGGCGACCTGCCTCTGATGACCGCTACCGGCACCTTTATCATCAATGGCGCGGAGCGTGTCATTGTAAGCCAGTTGGTGCGTTCCCCCGGAATTTATTACGGAATCACTCATGATAAGCTTGGCAAGAAGCTCTTTTCCTGTACCGTGATCCCTAACCGCGGTGCATGGCTGGAGTATGAGACGGATTCCAACGACGTCTTCTACGTTCGCGTGGACAGGACCAGAAAGGTGCCCATCACCGTGCTGATCCGTGCCCTTGGCATTGGAACGAACGAAGAGATCGTTGAACTCTTTGGCGATGAGCCTAAGATCCAGGCAAGCTTTGAGAAGGATCCCGCTACCAATTACGAGGAAGGCCTTCTTGAGCTGTACAAGAAGATCCGTCCCGGTGAGCCTCTTAGCGTTGAGAGCGCTGACAGCCTGATCAAGGCAATGTTCTTTGATCCCCGCCGTTACGATCTCGCTAAGGTTGGCCGTTATAAGTTCAACAAGAAGCTGGCCCTGCGCAACAGGATCCGTCATAAGATCCTTGCGGAGGACGTTATCGATACCATCAACGGCGACGTGATCGCCACTGCCGGCACGAAGGTGACCGCTGAGCTGGCAGACGAGATCCAGAACGCAGCCGTTCCCTACGTAATGATCCAGACCGAGGAGAGAAACGTAAAGGTTCTTTCCAACATGATGGTAAACATTACGAACTTTGTTGAGTGCGATCCCAGAGATTTTGGCATTCACGAGTTAGTTTATTATCCCGTGCTCAAGAAGATCTTGGATGAGTTCGGCGACGATCCCGAGAAGCTTGGCGAAGCACTGCAGAAGAACGTGCATGAGCTCGTTCCCAAGCACGTAACGGTGGAGGACATTTTTGCTTCCATCAACTATAACATGCACTTGGAGTGGGGCCTTGGCAAGGATGATGACATCGATCACCTTGGCAACAGACGTATCCGTGCCGTTGGTGAGCTGCTTCAGAACCAGTACCGCATCGGTCTTTCCAGAATGGAGAGAGTGGTGCGCGAACGCATGACCACGCATGACACGGAGGAGATTTCCCTCCAGAATTTGATCAACATTAAGCCTGTGACCGCTGCCGTGAAGGAGTTCTTCGGATCCTCCCAGCTGTCCCAGTTCATGGATCAGAACAACCCTCTGGGTGAGCTGACCCATAAGAGACGTCTTTCCGCTTTGGGACCCGGTGGTCTGTCCAGAGACCGTGCCGGATTCGAGGTGCGTGACGTACATTACTCCCATTATGGAAGAATGTGCCCCATTGAGACCCCTGAAGGTCCTAACATCGGTCTGATCAACTCCCTTGCAAGCTATGCAAGGATCAATGAATATGGCTTCGTGGAGGCACCTTATCGTAAGATCGACAAGAGTGATCCCAAGAACCCCCGCGTAACGGATGAGGTTATCTACATGACCGCTGACGAGGAGGACAACTACCACGTAGCACAGGCGAACGAGCCTCTGGATGAGCAGGGCCATTTCATTCGTAACATGGTATCCGGTCGTTATCGTGAGGAGACCCAGGCATACGCTAAGGAGATGTTCGATTACATGGACGTGTCTCCTAAGATGGTATTCTCCGTTGCAACCGCATTGATTCCTTTCCTGGAGAACGACGACGCAAACCGTGCACTGATGGGATCCAACATGCAGCGTCAGGCAGTGCCCCTGCTTCTGACCGAGGCACCCGTTGTAGGTACCGGCATGGAGGTAAAGACCGCAGTGGACTCCGGCGTCTGCGTTGTGGCTAAGAAGGCCGGCACCGTAGATTACGTTGCTTCCAACACCATTACCATCAATTATGACGAGGGCGGCTCCGAAGAGTATCACTTGACGAAGTTCTCCCGTTCCAACCAGTCCAACTGTTATAACCAGAAGCCCATTGTCTTCAAGGGAGATCACGTGGAGGCCGGTCAGGTCATCGCGGATGGTCCTTCCACCTCTCAGGGTGAGCTTGCACTTGGTAAGAACCCCCTGATCGGATTCATGACTTGGGAAGGTTACAACTACGAGGATGCAGTATTACTTTCTGAGAGACTGGTACAGGAAGACGTTTACACTTCCGTACATATCGAGGAATATGAGGCAGAAGCCCGTGACACCAAGCTCGGACCCGAGGAGATCACCAGGGACGTGCCCGGCGTCGGCGATGATGCTTTGAAGGATCTGGATGATCGCGGAATCATCCGCATCGGTGCAGAGGTTCGCGCCGGTGACATTTTGGTTGGTAAGGTTACCCCTAAGGGTGAGACCGAGCTGACTGCCGAGGAGAGACTCCTTCGCGCCATCTTTGGTGAGAAGGCAAGAGAGGTGCGTGACACTTCCCTGAAGGTACCTCACGGCGAGTATGGTATCGTAGTAGACGCAAAGGTATTTACCCGCGAGAACAGCGACGAGCTGTCCCCTGGCGTAAACCAGACCGTTCGCATTTACATTGCACAGAAGAGAAAGATCTCCGTCGGTGACAAGATGGCAGGTCGTCACGGTAACAAGGGTGTCGTTTCCCGCGTGCTTCCCGTTGAGGATATGCCTTACCTGCCCAACGGACGTCCTTTGGACATCGTGCTGAATCCTCTGGGCGTGCCTTCCCGTATGAACATCGGTCAGGTGCTGGAGATTCACCTCTCCCTGGCTGCAAAGGCACTTGGATTTAACGTTGCCACCCCCGTATTCGATGGCGCTAACGAGCATGACATCATGGATACGCTGGATCTGGCTAATGATTACGCTAACCTTCCTTTCGATGCCGCTGAGGCAAAGCAGTGGAAGGCAGACGGTCTGACCACTACCGCAGACGGCAAGGAGTGGAAGGGTGAGACCTTCGAGAGCAAGCATAAGGAAGAGCTCCTGCCTGAGGTGCTGGAGTATCTGTCCACAAACCGCGATCACAGAAAGCTTTGGAAGGGCGTGCCCATCTCCAGAGACGGTAAGGTTCGCCTGAGAGACGGTCGTACGGGTGAGTTCTTTGACAGCCCCGTAACCATCGGTCACATGCATTACTTGAAACTGCACCATCTGGTAGACGATAAGATCCATGCTCGTTCTACCGGCCCGTACTCCCTGGTTACCCAGCAGCCTCTTGGCGGTAAGGCACAGTTCGGTGGACAGCGTTTCGGAGAGATGGAGGTTTGGGCCCTGGAGGCATATGGCGCATCCTATACCCTGCAGGAGATCCTGACCGTGAAATCCGATGACGTAATCGGACGCGTGAAGACCTACGAAGCAATTATCAAGGGTGACAACATTCCTCCCGCAGGAATTCCTGAATCCTTCAAGGTGTTGCTCAAGGAGCTGCAGGCCCTTGGACTTGACGTTAGAGTCCTTGGCGAGGACGGCGAGGAAGTCCAGATCATGGAGAACATCGATTACGGTGATTCCGAGTATCGTTTTGACCTTGATGACGATCGCAAATATAATGATTATGATGCTAATTCGCTTGGCGCACTTGGTTATCAGACCAAGGAATTCAGTGAAGACGGCGAGATCGTGGACGCTGAACCCGACGGCGACTTCGTTGATGATGATTACAGCGACGACGCCTACGTAGACGAAGACGAGTGATCGCTTCAAACCAAGCAGCCCGCTGACGGCCGGCCGGATAGCCCGGGCGGCCGGGGCAATTAAGCTGATTAGCAGAAAGGGAGTGCCATAAATGCCAGAAATGAACAAGGATAATTATCAGGCCATGACGTTTGACGCGATCAAGATCGGCCTGGCATCACCGGAGAAGATCCTCGAGTGGTCCCACGGTGAGGTAACGAAGCCTGAAACCATTAACTACAGAACCTTAAAGCCTGAAAGGGAAGGCCTGTTCTGTGAGAGGATTTTTGGACCCAGCAAGGACTGGGAGTGTCATTGTGGTAAGTATAAAAAGATTCGCTATAAGGGCGTTGTCTGTGATCGTTGTGGCGTGGAAGTAACCAAGGCAAGCGTCCGCAGAGAGCGTATGGGTCACATTGAGCTTGCTGCTCCCGTGTCCCACATTTGGTATTTCAAGGGCATCCCCAGCAGAATGGGACTGATCCTGGATCTGTCTCCCCGCGTGCTGGAGAAGGTGCTGTACTTTGCTTCCTACATTGTGCTGGATCCCGGCGAGAGCAATCTGGAATACAAGCAGATCCTCTCCGAGAAGGAATATCAGACCGCAAGAGAGACCTATGGCAACAAGTTCCGCGTTGGCATGGGCGCTGAGGCCATCAAGGAGCTTCTGCAGGCCATCGACCTGGAGAAGGAAGCCGCTGAGCTCAGCGAGGGCCTTGCAGAGTCCACCGGACAGAAGCGTGCCCGCATCGTAAAGAGACTGGAAGTTGTGGAAGCATTCCGCGGTTCCCAGAATAAGCCGGAGTGGATGGTAATGGACGTAATTCCCGTTATCCCCCCCGATCTTCGTCCCATGGTACAGCTGGACGGCGGTCGTTTCGCAACCTCCGACCTGAATGACCTTTACAGAAGAATCATCAACAGAAACAATCGTCTGAAGAGACTGTTAGAGCTCGGCGCGCCCGACATCATCGTGCGCAACGAGAAGAGAATGCTCCAGGAGGCAGTGGATGCCCTGATCGACAACGGTCGTCGCGGCAGACCCGTTACCGGCCCTGGAAACAGAGCGCTGAAGTCCCTGTCTGACATGCTGAAAGGTAAGTCCGGACGTTTCCGTCAGAACCTCCTTGGTAAGCGTGTTGACTACTCCGGCCGTTCCGTTATCGTGGTAGGTCCCGAACTGAAGATTTATCAGTGCGGTCTGCCCAAGGAGATGGCAATCGAGCTGTTCAAGCCCTTCGTAATGAAGGAGCTGGTGGCTAAGGGAATCAGCCAGAACATCAAGAACGCAAAGAAGTTAGTGGAGAGACTGGACACCCAGGTTTGGGACGTCCTGGAAGAGGTGATCAAGGAGCATCCCGTAATGCTGAACCGTGCACCTACTCTGCACAGACTTGGAATTCAGGCATTTGAGCCCATCCTGGTAGAGGGTAAGGCAATCAAGCTTCATCCCCTCGTATGTACCGCATTCAACGCGGACTTCGACGGTGACCAGATGGCAGTGCATCTTCCTTTGTCCGTTGAGGCACAGGCAGAGTGTCGTTTCCTGCTCCTGTCCCCCAACAACCTGTTAAAGCCCTCCGACGGCGGCCCCGTTGCAGTGCCTTCACAGGACATGGTGCTTGGTATTTACTACCTGACTCAGGAGAGACCCGGTGCCATCGGCGAAGGAAAGTTCTTCAAGAACGTTAACGAAGCAATCCTTGCATATGAGAACCAGGTAATCACCCTGCATTCCCGCATCACCGTTCGCGTGACGAAGAAGAATGCTGACGGTGAGGAGATTACCGGCAACGTGGAATCTACCCTTGGCCGTTTCCTGTTCAATGAGATCCTTCCTCAGGATCTTGGATTTGTGGACAGAAGCATTCCCGAGAACTTCCTGAAGCTGGAAGTGGACTTCCACGTAGGCAAGAAGGGACTTAAGCAGATCCTTGAAAAGGTTATCAATACTCACGGCGCATCCAAGACCGCTGAGGTTTTGGACGACGTAAAGGCCATCGGCTACAAGTACTCCACAAGGGCAGCCATGACCGTATCCATTTCCGACATGACCGTGCCTGCACAGAAGCCTCAGATGCTGGCTGACGCTCAGGCTACCATCGATAAGATCACCGCTAACTTCCGCCGCGGTCTCATGACCGACGAGGAGAGATATAAGGCGGTTGTTGAGACCTGGAACGAGACTGACCATGAGCTTACCGAGGCACTGCTGAAGGGCCTTGATAAGTACAACAACATCTTCATGATGGCAGACTCCGGTGCGCGTGGTTCCAACCAGCAGATCAAGCAGCTGGCCGGCATGCGTGGATTGATGGCAGATACCACTGGTAGAACCATCGAGCTGCCCATTAAGTCAAACTTCCGTGAAGGTCTGGACGTACTGGAATACTTCATGTCCGCACACGGTGCCCGTAAGGGTCTGTCTGATACCGCACTTCGTACCGCAGACTCCGGTTACCTGACCAGACGAATGGTTGACGTATCCCAGGAGCTCTCCATCCGTGAGACGGATTGTAGCATTGGAAGGGATGAGATCCCCGGCATGGTGGTTAAGGCCTTTACCGACGGTAAGGAGACCATCGAGAGCTTAAAGGACCGCATCACCGGAAGATTTACCTGTGAGGATATCTTCGACAAGGATGGCAACATGATCGTGAAGCACAATCACATGATCACTCCCACCCGTGCTCAGAAGATCCTGACCATTGGCGTAAATAAGGATGGCAACCCCATCGAAGAAGTAAAGATCCGTACCATTCTGACCTGTCGTTCCAAGTTCGGCATCTGCGCAAAGTGCTACGGTGCGAACATGGCAACCGGCGAGGCAGTACAGGTAGGTGAGGCAGTCGGAATCATCGCTGCACAGTCCATCGGTGAGCCTGGTACCCAGCTGACCATGAGAACCTTCCACACCGGCGGCGTGGCAGGTGACGACATTACCCAGGGTCTTCCCAGAGTTGAGGAGCTTTTCGAGGCTCGTAAACCGAAGGGACTTGCGATCATCGCAGAGTTCGGCGGCAAGGCTGAGATCCGCGACACCAAGAAGAAGCGTGAGGTAGTCATTACCAACGAAGAGACCGGCGAGTCTAAGGCATATTTGATCCCTTACGGTTCCCGCATCAAGGTGCAGGACGATCAGGTTCTTGAGGCTGGTGACGAGCTGACTGAAGGTAGCGTAAACCCTCATGACCTGCTGAAGATCAAGGGTATCCGTGCCGTACAGGATTACATGCTTCGCGAGGTACAGAGAGTATACCGTCTGCAGGGCGTAGACATTGCAGATAAGCACATTGAAGTGATCGTTCGCCAGATGCTGAAGAAGACCCGCATCGAGGACAGCGGAGACACTGAATTCCTTCCCGGCACCTTAGTTGACGTCCTTGACTTCGAGGACATGAACGAGGAGCTTGTGAAGGAGGGCAAGACCCCCGCGGAAGGCAAGCAGGTAATGCTTGGTATCACCAAGGCAGCCCTTGCCACCAACTCCTTCATGTCAGCGGCTTCCTTCCAGGAGACCACGAAGGTTCTTACCGAGGCAGCCATCAAGGGTAAGGTTGATCCCCTGATCGGTCTGAAGGAGAACGTAATCATCGGTAAGCTGATCCCCGTTGGTACCGGCATGAAGAGATATCGCAACACGGTGCTGAGCACGGATGCACTTTCCGACGACAATATGATGATCGATCTGTCCGAGGACTTAGGCGATGCATCGGATCAGGAAATTGACATGATCACCGTTGCAGACGCGGAAGACGGTTCTGAAAACTAATCCATAAAACGCAAGTTGAGCGGTCGCCCCTGGCGGCCGCTTTGCGTTTCTGAGAGGAGAACAAGATGAAGGTATTTGTGACGGGAGTAAGAGGACAACTGGGCTACGACGTCGTAAGGGAATTAGAGAAGAGAGGCATGGAGGCCATCGGCGTCGACGTTCAGGAGATGGATATCACGGACGAAGCAGCCGTTGACCGCGTGATCACGGAGGCACGTCCCGATGCCGTGATCCACTGCGCAGCCTATACGGCAGTGGATGCCGCGGAGGAGAATGAGGAGATTTGCCGCAAGGTCAACGCGGACGGTCCCAGATACATTGCGAGAACCTGTAAGAAGCTTGGCATCAAGATGATCCAGATCAGCACGGACTACGTGTTTGACGGTCAGGGCGACAGACCTTGGGAGCCGGAGGACCCTTGCGATCCCAAGACGGTTTACGGCGTGACGAAGCGTGAGGGAGAGCTGGCGGTGATGGAGACCCTGAAGGAGTATTTCATCGTCCGCATCGCATGGGTGTTTGGCGTGAATGGCAAAAATTTTGTGAAGACCATGCTGAGACTGGCTGAGACCCATGACAGCCTGACGGTGGTAAATGATCAGTTCGGGTCGCCGACGTACACCTATGATCTTGCAAGATTACTCGTGGACATGGTGCAGACGGATAAGTATGGCATCTATCATGCGACCAACGAGGGATTCATTTCCTGGTTTGAGTTTGCAAAGGCCATCTTTGAGAAGGCTGGCAAGAACGTGACCGTGAAGCCAGTGACCACCGCCGAGTATGGCGCAAAGGCATTTCGCCCCGCCAACAGCCGCATGAGCAAGGAGAAATTGACGGAGATGGGCTTCCAGCGTTTGCCCGCATGGGAGGACGCCCTGGAGCGTTATTTGAGGGAAATCCTTTAAAATCAGTGATTTTGCAGTATAAAAAAGCCAAAAATCCCGTAAAATAAGGAAAAATCCCATTGACAACGTATTTTGAAACATTTATACTATTTGAGTGTGCCCCTAAAGGACTGTTTATGATAGGGACGGTCTTGACAGGGTTACAACATACAAATCATAAAAAAGAAAGAGGTGAAACAGAATGCCAACATTTAACCAGTTAGTTAGAAAGGGACGCCAGACTTCCGTAAAGAAGTCCACTGCACCTGCACTTCAGAAGGGTTACAACTCTCTTCACAAGAAGGCTACCGACGTTTCTGCACCCCAGAAGCGTGGCGTATGTACCGCAGTTAAGACGACGACCCCTAAGAAGCCTAACTCTGCACTGAGAAAGATCGCCAGAGTTCGTCTTTCTAACGGAATTGAAGTGACCAGCTATATCCCCGGTGAAGGCCACAACCTTCAGGAGCATAGCGTGGTTCTGATCCGTGGCGGTAGAGTAAAGGACCTGCCCGGTACCAGATATCACATCATCCGTGGTACCTTGGATACCGCAGGCGTTGCAAACCGCAAGCAGGCTCGTTCCAAGTACGGCGCAAAGAGACCCAAGGCTGCCAAGAAATAAGGCAAATAGGTAAGCTTAGCTTACAAGTGGGAGCGTAACAGGCGCTTCCGGGACCACAAAAACGTAACTAAGTTGTGTTGGAATTCTGTTATGCAGACATACAGCACGAACACTTGGGGAAACACATGTGAGTACCGTTGAATTAACGAATTGATTTCATTGTTAAGGAGGGAAGAAACGTGCCGAGAAAAGGACATATTCAAAAAAGAGACGTATTGGCAGATCCCCTGTACAACAATAAGGTAGTTACCAAGCTGATCAACAACATCATGTTGGACGGCAAGAAGGGCGTAGCTCAGAAGATTGTGTACGGTGCATTTGCTAAGGTAGAAGAGAAAGCCGGTAAGCCCGCAATCGAGGTATTTGAGGCAGCAATGAACAACATTATGCCCGTTCTCGAGGTTAAGGCTAGACGTATCGGTGGTGCCACCTATCAGGTACCCATCGAGGTTAGACCCGAGAGACGTCAGGCACTGGGCCTTCGTTGGTTAACCATGTTCTCTCGTAAGAGAAGCGAGAAGACCATGGAGGACAGACTTGCCAACGAGATCCTGGATGCATCCAACAACACCGGTAATGCAGTAAAGAGAAAAGAAGACATGCACAAGATGGCCGAGGCAAACAAGGCATTTGCGCATTACAGATTTTAGTTTTACTAGGACGATAGGAGGAAATCAATGGCTGGAAGAGAATATCCATTAGAGAGAACCAGAAATATTGGTATCATGGCTCATATCGATGCTGGTAAGACGACCACTACCGAGCGTATCCTGTATTACACCGGTATTAACTACAAGATTGGTGATACTCACGAGGGTACCGCGACCATGGACTGGATGGAGCAGGAGAAGGAGAGAGGTATTACCATTACCTCCGCAGCAACCACCTGCCACTGGACTCTTGAGAAAGAGACCAAGCCCATGCCTGGTGCACTTGAGCATCGTATCAACATCATTGATACCCCTGGTCACGTAGACTTCACCGTAGAAGTTGAGCGTTCCCTGAGAGTGCTGGATGGCGCCGTTGGCGTATTCTGCGCAAAGGGCGGCGTTGAGCCCCAGTCCGAGAACGTATGGCGTCAGGCTGACACCTACAACGTTCCCCGTATGGCATTCATCAACAAGATGGGCATCCTGGGTGCA
>Ga0310786_10009480_pt1 | contig 12355 bp, 7 predicted proteins | sample AusTroGonzalo_MG_FD_203881 | JGI IMG/M metagenome (GOLD analysis project Ga0310786, IMG submission 203881) | Bovine rumen microbial communities from tropical cattle in Woodstock, Queensland, Australia - Gonzalo_03 (v2) (version 2) | ecosystem: Host-associated > Mammals > Digestive system >...
CTGCGCAATACTGAAGTATGGGACAACCTGCTGCTTGTGATTACCCCTGACCACGGATTCCGCTATCCGCAGGAGGGATTCGCATTCGACCCGCATGTACACCACATACCGGTGCTCTGGTTGGGCGGAGCCGTTAAGAAGCCGATGGTAATTGACCGTTTCACCGCACAATCCGATATGGCCGCCACCATTCTGGCGCAGATGGGAATTGATCATAAAGAGTTCCGATTCAGCCGCAACGTGCTTTCCGAGACATATGATTACCCGTTCTCATTCTACACATTCTCCAACGGGTTCTGCTTCATGGACAGCACCGGCGTCACTCTCTACGACCACGACGCATCCATGTGCCTGATAAACGATTCATACGGGTCACAGCAACGTTTAGACCGCGGCAAGGCGATAGTTCAGACCCTTTACGACGACTTGGAGGAGCGCTGAGCGATATTAGGATGCTGGGCCAGCCACTTCTGGTAACCCTCCCAGGTACGTTTCCATCGGTTGTGGGTCCATAACCAAAGCTCAGGACAGTTCTTGATGTTCTCCTCAAGCAGCCTCATATATTTCTCCGTGACCGCATACTCGGGCAGGTCCTTTGTGTGGTCGAACACCAATGTTATGTCACAACGGTAATAACCGCGACGCTTACGGGTGATGTTCATATACCAGATCTGCGCATCCAGTTTTCTTGATATACGTTCGGTTCCGGTAAATACGGGTGTATTCTGGTTCATGAACTGCGTCCAGTAATGAATGTTACGGTAAAGCGGAACCTGATCGGCAATCATGCCTATAAAGAATGTCTTTCCGCTGTTACGGCACTCTACAAGACGACGCATGACCTGTTCCATGGGGATGTTCTCGGTTCCGAATTTGCTGCGCAGCTTAAGCATGAACAGGTCCATGGTGCGGTTCTCCAACCTGTGATAGACCTGTCCGCCTAAGAAATTGTCAACATCCTTGAAGTACAGCATCATGGACGGTATCCACTCCCAGTTTCCAACATGTCCCAGGTACCCGAATCCGGACCTTCCGTTGCGGGCCTGCTCCACAATCTCTTCACAACCCGTTATCTCCATGTGGCGTTTAATCCACCGCTCTCCCACAGAGGCCGATTTGAGTCCCTCCATGATCTGGCACAGGAACTGATAATAAAAACGTCTCTCGGTACGGCGCAGCCACTTACGGTCCTTGTCAGGGAAGGCCATTGACAGATTCTTGCGGACTACCTTTTTGCGGTACCTCAGAGGTGGGCAGATATACATTATAAGCCAAATGATATCCGAGAAGAGATAGAGCAGCGGCAGAGGCAGCAGCGACAGCACCCATATAATGCAGTACAGAATTGTGGAAAGTACTTTAGCCATAATCAGAACGTATAATTGAACCTGGCGCCTAAAACATAAGAGCACCAGACTTTGTCATAATAATCAACTCCTCCGTGGAAGGAGATACTTGAGAATGCCGATGTACGGATCTCCACACCCAAATTGGCAAAACAGTGCATTCCTGCAGGAATATCCCATTCCAACGGCTCATTCATCTCACTGTCAAGGAAGAAGCTGTAGCTGTTTGCCTTTGGCGAGTAACCTGCGATGGCCTGTCCGTTCAGGCTGATACGGCTAATCACCGGTATATCGGCATCCAATCCGGCTCCGAAGGTATAGACATCGGCCACACTGCCTTTGTCGGCAAGATATATCTCATTCTCACCCGTCCATTTCATCTGTGTGACTCCGGCACGCAGCGTAGGTCCTATATACCAGGGCTTCCAAGTGGCATCAATACCTATCGAACATGCCGGTTTGGCATCGGGATTGCCGTAGCCGTCCGATGTGAACACCCGGGATGATATGCTGTAATCCGAATACATTCCAAATTTCCACCGCGGCATATCCTCAAGGTCAGGGGCAATAATCGGTCTCCTGAGTCCCTGCTCTCCGAACAGGATATCAGTGAGTTCATAAGCCAACTCCGTTGAGAATATTCCCATCGCTGCTCCCCCCATCACGTCCGAGCACCAATGGCGGTTGGCTATCACCCTTAATATGCCGGTGGATGCAGCAATTCCGTAGCCACCCGCGCTGATCCAGGGACTCAGCGTCTCGCCGTACTCCTTATGCAACATCTGGGCGCACATGAATGCGGTCGCCGTATGGCCTGACGGGAATGAGTTGAAAGCGCGCCCATCGGGACGTTCCCTTTTGACCGTATATTTGAGAAGATTGGTCATGGCGGTCATTATTACTACTGACGCTCCGTCGGCTGTAATCATCCTGGGCCAGTCACTGCGTCCCTCCACACCCGCAATCTTCATCACATAGAGTATTGCCGCAGGTGAATACTGAAGGACGTTCGCCGCCTTCAGTTCGGGTGAACTTATGCTCCCCAACTTGACAATACGCTTATCAAGGATGTTGTCGTTATAAAGGATTCCGGTGGCAAGAAAGCCCATCGGTAACAGGGAACGTTGGGTAAATGATTCGGGCTTGTACGCTATGCTTGAGCTATCCTGACCGAGCGACCAGTTGAGGGTGTAATCAATCTGATTCAGCGGCTTATATGGCTTGAACGGGTTGATTTGGGCCCATATTCCGGAGAGCGGAACCAAAGCAAGCAATATGGCGCACAGGATTTTTTTCATCAACTCGAAAACTTATCAACAGATTGCGCAAAGTTACTTATTTATAACACATTTTCCGTTTCCTACGCCGCATAAAATTTGTAACTTCGCCTATCAATTCAAAGAACAAACTCAATGAAAGAGCTTTTTGCTTTCCTGAGGCGCTTTGTAAGGCCCTACCGCCGCAATCTGATAGGCAGTGTGGCATACAATCTCCTGTCTGCAATACTCAACGTCTTCTCATTCGCACTTATAGTACCCATCCTCAGGATACTCTTCAAGATCAGCTCTGAGGTCTATGAATACATGCCTCTTTCCGAAGCCAACGGAATGAAGGAGACCATACAGGTCCTCAAGAATGATTTCTTCTATAAAGTGACTGAGCTTGCCGATCAGAATGCATCACGTACACTCCTCATACTGGGACTCGTCCTCATCGTGATGACATTCTTCAAGACAGCCTGTTATTTCGGAGCATCGGCCGTTATGGTTCCGCTGCGCAACGGAGTGGTACGCGATATCCGCATCCAGATCTATGACAAGATTCTCAGCCTCCCCATGGGCTTTTTCAGCAAGGAGCGCAAGGGCGACATCATAACCCGCATGAGCGGCGACGTGACGGAGATAGAGAACTCCATCACCCAGTCGTTGGACATGCTTATCAAGAACCCTATCCTGATACTTGTCTATCTGGGCACGCTCATAGCCATCAGCTGGCAGATGACCATATTCACCCTTGTAATCGGCCCGCTTATCATCTGGATAATGAGTGCCATCGGCCGCAAACTCAAGGCCAAGTCACTTGTGGTACAGTCATACTGGAGCGAGACCATGTCAGAGCTTGAGGAGACCTTGGGCGGCCTGCGTGTCATCAAGGCGTTCCTCGCTGAGGGGAAGATGTCAAAGCGTTTTGCCAACAGCAGCGAGCAGCTCCGCAAGGCGTCCAACCGTGTTCATCTGCGCCAGGTGCTGGCTCACCCGGTAAGCGAATTCATGGGAACGGCTCTTATCGTCGTGGTGCTCTGGTTCGGCGGCAAACTTATCCTCAACGACAGGGCAAGCATCGATGCCTCCACATTCATCTGGTATCTGACCATCCTCTACAGCGTAATCAACCCAATCAAGGATTTCTCAAAGGCCGGATATGCCATACCTAAGGGACTTGCATCGGTAGAACGCATAGACAAGATACTCCTTGCCGAGAACAACATAACCGATAAGCCCGATGCAGCCCAGATACACGAGCTCAAGGGCGATATAAAGTACAACGGAGTATCGTTTGCATATGAGGACGGACGTGAGGTGCTTCATGATATAAACCTGACCATCCCGCGCGGCAAGACCATCGCATTGGTAGGCCAGTCCGGATCAGGCAAATCCACACTGGTAGATCTGCTGCCGCGTTTCTACGATGTTGAGAAAGGCTCCATAACAATTGACGGCAAGGATATCCGTGACATTTCGCTCAAGTCGCTTCGCGGCATAATGGGCAATGTAAACCAGGAGGCCATCCTATTCAACGACACATTCTACAACAACATAACCTTCGGCGTGAAGGATGCCACCCGCGAGCAGGTGATAGCAGCCGCCAAGATAGCCAACGCACACGATTTCATCATGGAATCCGAGAACGGATATGACACCAACATCGGCGACCGCGGCTGTCTGCTTTCAGGCGGTCAGCGCCAGCGCATAAGCATTGCCCGCGCCATACTCAAAAACCCGCCGATACTGATCCTCGACGAGGCTACCAGCGCGCTCGACACAGAGTCGGAACGCCTTGTGCAGGAGGCACTTGAACGCCTCATGAAGGACCGCACCACGATAGCCATAGCCCACCGTCTGTCAACCATCAAAAATGCCGATGAAATCTGCGTTCTGCATGAAGGAAAAATCGTGGAGCGCGGCACGCATGAAGAACTGATAGCAATGGACGGATATTACAAGCGTCTCAACGATATGCAGCAACTATAACACTATAACAAAATGGTAAAAATCGGAACACCGCTCACCAAGGTTGCCAAGAAAGCCCTGCTTTGCGGCTCAGGAGAACTTGGAAAGGAAGTTGCAATCGAATTGCAGCGTTACGGAGTTGAGGTCGTAGCACTCGACCGTTATGAGAACGCCCCTGCCATGCAGGTGGCTCACCGCAGTTATGTACTCTCAATGCTTGACGGAGCACGTCTGCGCGAGATTATCGAGAAGGAAAAACCGGATATGATTATCCCCGAGGTTGAGGCTATCGCTACCCCCGAGCTGGTCAAGCTCGAGAAAGAGGGTTACAACGTCATTCCTACCGCCAATGCCACATTCCTGACAATGAACCGTAAGGGCATACGTCAGCTGGCTCACGAGACACTGGGCCTCCCAACATCCAACTACCGTTTTGCAGCTACCCGTGAAGAGTTTGACGCAGCCATCAAGGAGATCGGTACTCCCTGCGTCGTAAAGCCCATCATGAGCTCATCAGGTCACGGACAGAGCGTATGCAAGACTCCTGCCGATGCCGACAACTCATGGAAGATTGCCCAGGAGGGCGGTCGCGCCGGAGGCGGTGAGGTAATAGTTGAGGGTTTTGTCAAGTTCGACTATGAAATCACGCTTCTTACCGTTCGTCACAGCGGCGGCACAACATTCCTCAACCCCATCGGCCACCATCAGGTTGACGGCGATTACCGCGAATCATGGCAGGCACAGCCCATGAGCGAGAAGGCTCTTGCACAGGCTCAGAACATCGCCAAGAAGATTACCGACGCTCTGGGCGGTTACGGTATCTTTGGCGTAGAGATGTTCGTTTGCGGCGACGATGTCCTGTTCAGCGAGGTTTCACCCCGTCCGCATGACACCGGTATGGTTACAATGATTTCACAGGATTTGTCAGAGTTCGCCCTGCACGCACGTGCAGTGCTCGGTCTGCCCATCCCCAAGATCAACTTCTTTGGTCCCAGCGCATCAAAGGCTATCGTCGTTGAGGGCGACACCAACATGATCGAGTTTGAGAATGTTGACGAGATACTTGCCGAGCCCGATGTTCAGGTACGTTTCTTCGGTAAGCCCTTCATCAAGGGACACCGCCGTATGGGTGTGATCCTGGCTCGCGCAGAGAGCGTTGAGAAAGCTCTTGAGAAAGTAGAGCGCGCCTACGCCAAACTGAAGGTCAAGGTGTACTAATCTACAACCAACGGTGCCATTGGGGACGGTTCTTTTTGGCACCGTTTTATAAAACCACAAAAAAGAACAGCGACTTACAATTAAGCCGCTGTTTCTTATTTAGCAAAACGGTGCCAAAAAGAACCGTCCCCAATGGCACCGTCGAGGCGAGCTTAGCTCACTTTGAAGTCATGAAGATAATGTACTGCTGGATAAGAGCTTTAAGTCTTCTTAGCATCTCCTGCTCGATTTGGGGCTGATTACCTTTCAGGTTTCTTTTAAGGGTCGGGTCTTCTTTATACGCATAAAGACCCGTCTCGTGCTCTCCGTCAAACTGCAATACAAAATCTCCCATGTAGTAGGAGTAGAGGCCGTTCTGCAGGTTGGCGGCCCAGGTGAGACTGTCGGGTGTATTGAACAGGTTCTGACCGAAACTGATGACGGGCTTGTCATACCCTACGTAACCCAGTATGGAGGGATAAATGTCAGACTGCTGCGCTATTGCGTTACGCCTTCCGCACAGGCTGTCCTGCGGACAATAGAAGATAATCGGAACGCGGAACTTTCCGTAGTCTGACTGGTAATCGGGATGCTCCGAGAGATTGGTATGGTCAGCCGTCAGGACAAAAAGAGTATTGTTGAACCAAGGCTGCTTTGATGCCTTCTCAAAAAAGAGCTCCAAGGCATGGTCCGAATAACGGATTCCGCGATAGATAGGCAGATTTCCCTCCTCAGGATAGACTTTCTGATAACGCTCCGGAACATTGTAAGGATGATGAGACGATGCGGTAAAGGCCGATGCAAGGAAAGGCTCCCTGAAAGTCCCGATCATATCACACATATACTGCAGGAACTCCTCATCCCATATGGCCCAATACCCGTCAAAAACGGAATTTCCGCCATACTGAGGTTTACGTACAAAATCCTCCATCCCAAAGTAATCATTGTATCCTATCACCTTTGAGAACGACTGGAATCCCATCGAGCCGTTATCGGCGCCATGAAAGAATGCCGAATGGTAACCCTTGCTCCCAAGTTCCTTGGCAAGTCCCGATATCTCCTTTGACATGATGGTAGGTGTCAGGAACAGATGATCCTTAAGCATGGGAATTCCTGACAGGACCGATGGCATTGCATCAATGCTCTTACGTCCGTTGGCAAGCGATGTCTCAAAAACGAGAGATTTGCCTATAAGAGAGTCAAGAAAAGGAGTACAGTCATGTATTCCGACCCCACCCGGATTCATTGCACCTATGTATTCTGACCCGAAACTCTCAAGTATCAGGACAACCACGTTCATAGGACGGAAAACAGCGGTGGAATCAGGACTGATCACGGGAGAATAGATCTTATCAAGCTCACTCTCCGGATAATATGACGGAACCTTCATCTCCTCGTTGTCAAGTGTCCTTATCACACAGAACGGAGTGTTCAGTATGGCGGCAGCCTGAGCAGGGGTCTTAACATACTGATAGGCATTGCTCATGGTTATCGGCCTTATGTTATGAGCCAATCCCCCGCGTATTCCGGCAACTATACAGAGTCCACTGAGTGAAAGACAGCACACGCGGACGATATAGTACATGTAAGTCTTGCGGTAGGTCAGAATGGCCGGTATCTTTATTAGCCGGCACAGAAGCCAGACCATCACGATATAAAGCAGCACAAGATACCAGTTGTCAACCAAGGATTTAAGGATGATGGAAGATATCTGTCCGCCGCTTTCACCGCTGAATTCGGAAAGGACCTGAATGGTACTGCGGCATCCGGTATAAGGATAATAGACCGTATCAACCAGGTTCAGAAGGATTCCTGCCGAAACCGTTATCACCAATATGGCCTTGGTAAGACGATAATACCACAGCTTCTCCTTGAAATGGAACGGGAACATCATAAGCACCACGTACAAGGCGCTTAAATACATGACACCGGCCGTATCAAACACGAGCGAGCCCTTAAGCATAGGCCAGAACATACCGGCCATGCTCCCTTGGAAAGAGTTCCAGTTATACCATATGAAAACGGGGTGGCAGATCAGGAAAGCGGCATAGACGACAACCAGGTTCCTTATCATTGTCATGAAAGGAGTCCTTAATACCGGGCTGGGACTATTATCTGCCATTTCAGCGGTTTATTTTGTATCTCTGTGCAAAATCAGTGCTTATGTAGTTAGATGTACTCATGCAGGCCTCGGAGCCAAAATCTATCCCGTATTCTATCAACCGGCTCCAATCCTCGCGGGTCAGGTTGTCCAATCTCTCCCGACGGATATCATCCCTGACAAAACCGTAAAGAATACCTGCATTGAAATTATCGCCCGCACCGATGGTGCTCACCGGAACAATGGGGCGTGAACTGAAACTGTACTCCTGTCCATGGTCTATGACCAGGACACCGTCCTTTCCGCGTGTGCAGATAAAACGGGGACAGTATTCCGATATCTCATCGTATATCCTGCGACAGTCATCGTGACCGTACAGGTTTATGAAATCCTCATGACTTCCGCGTACTATATCCGCAAGGGCATAGTTCTCAAGGAAAGTACTGCGGAGGTTATCCACTTCATGAGCATGATTGTCCCTGAAATTAAGGTCATAATAAAGGATTGCCCCCTGCTCCTTTGCATATTCAAGGAACGGCCTGACCTTGTCCTTCAGTACGGGATTAAGGGCAAAATACGCTCCGAATGCCACAATGTCATTCTCCTGAATGAAAGGCATCTCAAAGTCTAAACGGTTGTTGGGATAATCCTTGTAGAAACTGTAATGGGCGTCATTGTTCTCGTCAAGAAAAGCCAATGAAATGGCTGTTTTCTTTCCCTTATAACATGACACATAATCGGTATTGATACCGTTTTCCTGCATGAAACCGAGAATATGCTGTCCTACAAGGTCCGCGCCGATCTCAGTTACGAAAGTGCAGTCCAGGCCGGTTCGTCCAAGCGAGATCAATCCGTTGAAAACAGATCCGCCCGGAACAGCCGCAACCGGCTTGCCTTCACGGAACAGGATGTCGTAAATAGTCTCTCCTATACCGAAAATCTTCCTCATAACAGCTTTTTGGAGCGTTGTCCGAGATAACCTCCGTGGTGGCGTTTGTTATAATCTTCAACGGTGAATCCTATCTTCTTCATGGTTTCAACCACAAGGGCATCACCGATCACGTTCATGACTGTCGTACTTGTTGTAGGAGCCAGTCCGAGCGCACATACCTCTTCAGGACTGCCGGTACCGAGAACGATATCAGCCTGACGGGCAAGAGGACTGTCTGTGTTACCGGTCAAAACGATGAATTTAAGGGTAGGATCCAGCGTGAGACTCAATTCCATAAGCTCAAGAACCTCTCTGGTCTTTCCGGAATTTGACACAAGCAGGAAAAGGTCATTCTTCTGAAGAATGCCCAAATCACCGTGCTGAGCCTCACTGGGATGAAGGAAAATGGACGGAGTACCGGTAGAACTGAAGGTCGTGGCTATGTTCATAGCAATCTGACCGGCCTTGCCCATTCCGCTCGTAATCAACTTTCCTTTCAGTTCATGCACGTGGTGAACAATCAGGTTCACCGCTTTTTCGTACTCGTCGCCTATGGGGATGTTCAGGATGGCCTGAGCCTCTCTTGCGACGATGTCCTTAATTGATTCAATCATTGCCCAAATCCAATGAAGATTCCGTTTTTGTTTGAACCGCAAATATACAAATTATTCAGTAATTATTAAAAATAAAAGATTTCACTCCAACCTTATCACGAAAGATAGTTCATGAGGTTCCTTTGCTGACGGTATGTACTGAGGTTCGGTTTTGGCACCCCAGGCATCATTGCCGCCCACGCCTATTATCTCCTTGTCAATGTTGATGTTCAGGTAATCCCGCTCGGGCAATTCATATCCGTGACGTGCAGCCTCCAAGTCCTCCTCGGAGTATTTCCATACTCTGACATTCAATCCATCTCCTAAACCATCCCCATCATATATTGTCACTTTTGGCATTCTGGAATCGGTGCTGCTCAATGAGAATCTGTCCACACCTACACGGTTGGAGTTATCCTGAGGGAATACATAATCTGTCATATAATCGCTGACAGTCATGGTATAACAGCCGTACAATGCACCGTTCCTGCGATCCGGGTAGCTCTCCCAAGGTCCGTATCCCATCCATTCGATGTCTCCATAATCTTTGGGCACTCTCAACCTTACACCGAATTTTGGCAGGGACTCCACTATGACACTGTCCGGAATATAATCCATTACGACACGGACCTCGGACTCCGAATCCAGATCTAGGTAATATGTCAGTTTCAGAGTAGCACGTATCGGAAGGCTATATGTATATTTGGAGATTAAGATACCCTGCTTCTTACGGTTACCCTTGTACAGTGAGAACTCACTTGACATCAGTTTTCGGTTTGATGCAACGGTACGCCACACTCCCATGCTCCTCTCGTAGTCGTTGCGCAACTGGTTATCATTGGACGGTTTCCAGAAATAAGGTTCCAACGGTTCGGCCAAAATCTCCTTGTCCTGATATTTCCAACCTACAAGCGTGCCCAGACTGTCAAAAGAGTAGCCGCTCCTGGCAAGATATTTCATCGCTTTCGCAGGTTTGATGCTTTTGGCGAGATCTTCATAAACTGAATTAATGTCCAACTCACAACACTCTATATAAGAGAATACAGATTTAAACTGGCCATAGGCCACAATATAACCCTGATCAGCCCACAATTCGGACTGAGGCAACGATGCCCTTACGGTCATAGCTCTTTCCGGAATAACAGATTCATGATCAGGAATAGTCAAAATTCCGTTTTCATCGGGTTTTGAAAGCGATACCACATCAGATTCTCCGTTTTTGACATCAAAGAAACTGACACTGTAATCATATTCATCAAGTGATGTGAACCAGTCTCTGTTAATAACCTTTACATGAGTGTCATCAATCTTTTCAAATTGCAAAGGCTGATACACGTGCTTGACCTCATAGTAGTGCGGATGCGGGGTGCGGTCAGGGGCAAGCAGACCGTTGATTACGAAGTTGCCGTCATTGGGCATGTCACCGAAATCGCCTCCGTAGGCCCAGAACTCACCGTCCTCAAGAGCCAGACTGCTGCCTTTGTATTTGAGCTTTGAACCGTCTATGGGTTTGGCAATTCCCTGGTCAACCCAGTCCCATATTGCAGCTCCGGCTATACTGGGATCAGCATAAATGATATCCCAATATTCGGTCAGGTTACCACCCGAATTACCCATCATATGGGCATACTCACGCATCATGAAGGGACGGTCAGTAACCCTTTCCGCAACCTGCTTCAATCTGGCAGGGGCCAGATAACTGTCATCGTAAATATCTGATACCGAAAGGTCTGTATCGCAGAATATCAGGCGTGTCGTATCCAGTTCCTCCACTTTGCTGCGCATGGCACGCATGTTCATGCCTGCACCACCCTCGTTACCTAATGACCAGAACAGGATGGACGGATGATTAATGTCCCTTTTCACCAGTGATTCGGCACGGTCAACGTGAGCATTCATCCACTGCGGGTCATTACCCATCTGGCGGTTGCGCAAACCGAAACCGTGCGACTCCTGGTTGGCCTCGTCCATGACGTAGATTCCGTAACGGTCACAAAGCTCGTAAAGTATCGGTGAATCGGGGTAATGTGACGTGCGGAGCATGTTGATGTTGGCCTGTTTCATCAGCTTGATGTCAAGCTCGGTAGTCTCGGCATCCACATAGTGTCCGGTACGGGGATGATGGTCATGACGGTTCACTCCACGCAGTTTTACCGGCTGACCGTTTATGAGCATTATCTCGCCTTGAGTCTCTATACGTCTTACACCAGTATTCTGGACAAAACTCTCCACAAGGTTTCCTTTTGAATCAAGCAGTTCTATCAGGCACTCATACAGATTGGGTTTCTCGGCCGACCAGACCAGCGGACGCTCCAAGACACCAGCCATATTCAAGGTTACCGTATCACCTGCCTTTATGCGCTTTACAGTGTTGGAAATAATCTGATTGACATCCTTTCCATCGGTATTTTTACCCGAAAGAGTGATCTTTACGGTCATAGCATCCGACACGGCTCCGGAGATATTGGCCAATTGCACCTGGGCACTGAACGCAGCATTACTGAAATCGGCCGATGGAATCATTGAAATCCGGTAATCAGATATATGCTTCAACGGACGTTTCCATAGTTTGACCGGACGGAATATGCCGCTCAAACGCCAGAAATCCTGATCCTCAAGGTATGATCCGTCACACCAGCGATAGACCTCTACGGCCAGACGGTTCTTACCCTCTTTCAGATACGGAGTCACATCAAACTCTGCGGGTGACATGCTGTTCTGGCTGTATCCCACCTTCTGTCCGTTCACCCACACGTAGAATGCCGAGCTGACAGCCTCAAACTCCAGTATCCAGTTATGAGACGGGATATCGGCCGCATCAAATTCAGTCACGTAACTGCCCACCGGATTGCGGGACTCGAATGCAGTCCAGTTACGATCAGGCGTACCGGTTACCTTAGGCAGCTCACGTCGGAAAGGATATCGGGAGTTTGTATAGATGGGGGTACCGAATCCCT
>Ga0310786_10009481_pt1 | contig 12355 bp, 13 predicted proteins | sample AusTroGonzalo_MG_FD_203881 | JGI IMG/M metagenome (GOLD analysis project Ga0310786, IMG submission 203881) | Bovine rumen microbial communities from tropical cattle in Woodstock, Queensland, Australia - Gonzalo_03 (v2) (version 2) | ecosystem: Host-associated > Mammals > Digestive system >...
CAGGTCTATCTTCTGGGGCTCGTGACGGCTGTCAATTAAGACAAATAGCGATGTCAGTTGGGGACGCTCCAGGATGTAGTCGTTGATTATGCGGGTGAGCTGCTCCTGCTGGCTCTTGCCGCGCTTGGCATAACCGTAACCCGGCAGGTCAACCAGATACCACTCTTTGTTTATGAGGAAATGGTTTATTAGGAGCGTCTTACCGGGTGTGGCCGATGTCATGGCCAGGCCTTTGCGGTTAGTCAGCATGTTGATGAGGCTTGACTTGCCCACGTTGGAACGGCCGATGAATGCGTATTCCGGCTGGTTGTGCTGCGGACATTTGCTGACGTCGGTGTTGCTTATCACGAATTCGGCGCTCTTAATCTCCATTTTGTGCGGGTTTTGTAAGCGCAAAAATAAGAAATAATACTCTAATGGTCAGTAAACAACTTTCATTGTAGATAATTATTGACTATTTTTGTCTCTGTTTACGCCACTTTGTAGGGAGTAATGGGGTCCATTATGACCGAAAAGGGGTGGAAACAGGGGGAAAAAGAGTCATAATTAATGAATAAGGAATATCCGTCGGCAGCGTTGGAAAGGGCAGTGGGTGAGTTCGCAAAACTCCCGGGCATTGGCCGTAAGACCGCCCTGCGTCTGGTTCTGCACATGCTTTCCAAACCCGAGGAGGAGGTCAGTACCTTTGGCCGTGTTTTCTCAACCCTTAAGCAGGACATAAAATACTGCAAGGTGTGTCATAACATATCGGACACCGATACCTGCGCCATATGTGCCAATCCCAAGCGTGACAGATCCATTATCTGCGTAGTGGAGAACGTGCAGGATGTGCTTGCGGTTGAGAGTACCATGCAGTTCAACGGGCTGTACCATGTGCTGGGCGGAGTGATATCACCGATGGACGGCATCGGACCACAGGACCTGCAGATAAACAGCCTGGTGGAACGTGTATCGGAAGGGGGCATAGATGAGGTCATACTGGCGCTGAGTCCCACCATGGAGGGTGATACCACCAACTTTTTCATTTCCCGCAAGCTGCAGCCGCTGGGCGTGAAACTGAGCGTGATTGCGCGTGGCGTGGCTGTGGGCAACAACCTTGAGTATGCCGATGAAGTTTCACTGGGCCGTTCCATTCAGGACCGCACTCCTTTAAAATAATTGAACAGAATGAATACTAAGAGAATGTCTATTAAGCTGATGGCAATGTGGATCAGCATGTATATTATAGCCGGCATAATTGCGCTGTTGTTTCAGTACGGTCCCATGCAGGGAATGTCGGTTTCCGAACCTAAGGTGGTTTATATACTGCAGGTGATAGGAGTGCTGGCCGCTCTTGCGCTCATTCCGCTGGCCCTGCGCGGTTTCAAGAAGATGGTTGACCGCCTGGATGAGAAGGAGTATCCCGAGGATAAGATAGAACGTATCTATATGGCCTGCTCCGTACTGCGTCTGGCAGCGTTCTCGATAGTCATTGAGTTCGGAGTGGTGCTCTACTATCTTTTGAACGACACCATAGGACTGTATATTGCAGCCATTGCCGCGATATGCTCCATGTTCGCAATTCCCACCAAGGCCGGAATTGAACACGAAACAGGTTACTTTGATTGATATATGCCCGCGGTAAGCGTCATCATAGTCAGCTATAAAGTAAGGTACTACATTGAGCAGTGCCTGAATTCTGTGCTCCGGTCAGTGGCCGATGCACAGCTCCTGGTGGTTGACAATAATTCCGATGACGGCTCCGTGGAGTATCTCAGAGAGCGTTTTCCGCAGGCTGAGATCATTGCGAATGACTTCAATGCCGGATTCGGCAAAGCCAACAATATGGCATTGGCTAAGGCTACCGGCCGGTATGTGCTGTTCCTCAATCCGGACACAGTGGTGGCCGAACATACCATTCCCGGTTGCATAGAGTATATGGATGCGCACCCCGAGACAGGTGCTGTGGGAGTCCGCATGCAGCACGGCAACGGCCGTTTCGCGATGGAGTCACGCCGTTCGCTGCCTACGCCATCCGTGTCGTTCTGGCACATGACCGGTCTGGGCAAGCTTTTCCCCAAGTCAAAGGTATTCGGAAAGTATCACTGCACCTATCTGAATAAGGATCAGGAGTGTCCCATTGATGTGGTATCGGGCGCATATATGTTCGTGCGCAAGGAGGCGCTTGACAAGGTTGGCGGATTCGATGAGGCCTTCTTTATGTACGGCGAGGACATAGACCTCTCTTACCGCATACTGCAGGCAGGATACCAGAACCGCTACCTGCCGCTGCCCATAGTACATTATAAAGGTGAGAGCACCAACAAGACATCATACCGGTATGCCAAGGTGTTCTATGACGCCATGCTCATATTCTTTGACAAGCACTTTAAGCGTTACAGCCGTCTGTTCGCGCTGCTGGTAAGGATTGTGGTGGGCTGCAGGAAAATAGGTACTTTTATAGGGCAGAACCTGCATGCGCATAGCCGTAAGCTGGCCGATTTCACTGAGAACTGCCTGTACGTGGGCCGCAAGGAGACGTTCACCGAAGTGGAGCGTATGATATCCGGAAGCACCTACCTGCGTAATCCGCAGTTTGTCGAGGGGGCCGATGATGCCGGATCGGCGCTTCAGGGACGCATCGGCCCGGGAGTGAAGGCGGTCGTGTTTGATACTGACGCATTCTCTTATGATGCCATCATGTACTGGATGTACAGCAGGGCACAGGAGGGAAAGAGATATACGATGGGACTTTATTCGGCCAAGACTGGCCATCTTATAACCGAGGACGAAGTGATATGACAGAGAAGGATATATTATCGGACGGAAAATACCGTCTGCGCGCTCCGGAACCCGAGGATCTGGACGTAATGTTCGGAATGGAGAACGACACCTCTTTGTGGATGGCGTCAGGCAATGCTGTGCCTTATTCGCGCTATCAGATCAAGAAGTATATACTCATGTCGTCGCATGATTTCTATACGGACCGTCAGATCCGCTTCATGATTGAGCGTGTGAGTGACAAGGTGGTTGTGGGCAGCATTGACCTGACCGATATCGACCCCTACAACGGACGTGCCGAAATTGGCATCGCTCTGCTTTCGGAGCATAGGGGACAGGGTATCGGAACGGCTTCAATCGGACTTATGTCGGAGTACGCAAAAAAAGTTCTGCACCTGCGCCAACTGTTCTGTCATGTGCCGGCCGACAACAAACCGAGCATTAAATTGTTCACCAGTAATGGGTTCGCTAAAACGGGTCGCCTCAAAGAATGGCTCGTGAAGGACGAAGGTCATATTGATGTTCTGTTATTGCAGAAAATTTTTTGAAAAAAATGTGCTCTGACGCTTGTAGGTATCAAAAATGTGAGTACCTTTGTCACCGCAAAACAGCGAGGTGTGTTAGTTCAGCTGGTTAGAATGCCGCCCTGTCACGGCGGAGGTCATGGGTTCGAGTCCCATACACACCGCAAAACAAAGAGAGTCGCAAACGCGGCTCTCTTTGTTTTGCGGCGTATATGGGACTCGTATGGGCCCTTTTTTTAGTTCGCTAACGCGAACGCGCTCTCTTTTAAAAGAATTGTTTATATTTGCATTCAGAATCTGGGTATCTGTTGAGTCAGATTTAATAGGGAACACGGGTGAGATTCCCGGACAGTCCCGCTGCTGTATTTCTCAGATACCGTTTCAGGATGAGCGGTCGCTCCCATGACCGCAACAAACGCCACTGACCGGCTGGTCGGGAAGGTTCCTGAAGCGTGAGATAAGTCAGAAGACCTGCCCATGATTTCTAAGTTTTGCTTTTGCCCCGTGGATAGGGCGGGTACGACGAATGATGGAGACAATTATAGAAAAGTTGTGTATACGTTTATTGTTTGTTCCAAACAATGAACGTAAGCTTCGCCTCGGGATAGAAAACCAGTTTTCTCTCCTCTCGGCTCGCATTACGTTTGACTAAAAATACTTGTTTGATGTCAGCCCGTAAGGACTGAAGCGCAGTGAGTTCCGGTTATATGGAACTCGCGGAAAGATGGGGAGGCCGTGATGGTTTCCCCATCTTTTCGTTGATTAAACCATTTGGCGTTATCGGCATCAAAATAGAGTATGAAAGCCCTTTCGTTCATCCGGTTTGCCATTGCCGCATTTGCCTTGTGCGTGTGCGGTAAGGTCAGTGCGCAATGGGAGGAGCCTGTCATTATCGATGACAACTACCAGCATGTGGAGTATGCTGTGCCCGAAGGAGCTCCGCTGGTGTTCGGAGCCAGGCCGTCGGGTGTGGGCTCGGTGCTGTTTGAAACTAATCCTACCGGCGCCAAGGTCTTCATAGATGACATATATCAGGGCGTCACTCCGTTGCTTATAGAGAATGTGTCCGACGGAACGTATAATGCGCGTCTGGAGAAGGAGGGCTACCTGAATTATTACGTGGTGTTTGATGTCGCCGCTACGCTGCAGTCACACGTGACCGCAGGACTGACTCCCCGTCAGCATTACTTTTTTGACCGCAGGGAACTTTATACCACACTGGTCTTTGAGGAGAGTAAGGTCAATGCCGAAGGGTGGGGCGTAGGCAACTCCTGGGGCGCATATTTCAACAACTTCAACCTGGAACAGACCATGATCGTGCATATCGGCATAAACAATACCGTGACGTTTGAGGGGGCTGCGGGATACAGTTTCATCTTTGGCCGGCTCAAGCGTTTCCGCCTTACTCCGCAGATAGGTTATTCGGGAGTCTGGTATGACCATGTGGATACTGCTGTGAGCGGCTGGAAAGGCTATCTGCGCGGCGCTCTGAACTTTAAGTGCGGCATCACTGAACAATACGCAATATCATCGACGCTCCTTTATGACAAGACCGGAATAGGTTTCCGCGTGGGCGTTCTCTTCTATGTGAATTAAATTACGTAACTTCGCGGTCTGAAAACTATAAGTTTTGAGATGAATAAGACAGTTACTTTCGGCGAGGTTATGCTTCGTCTTGCCACTCCGGGCTATGAGCGCTTCGGACAGGGCAATATGCTGAGTGCAACTTACGGTGGTGGTGAGGCCAATGTGGCAGTATCGCTTGCCAATTACGGTCTCCCCGTTTCATTTGTTACAAGAGTTCCCGATAATGATATAGCAGCAGCCTGCCTGCGTGAGCTGCGCGGATTCGGCGTCGACGTAAGCGACGTTGTTCTGGGTGGCGACCGCCTGGGTATCTACTTCCTTGAGACCGGTGCGGTAAGCCGCGGCAGTAAGGTCATTTACGACCGTGCGGGCTCATCGATCGCAAAGATTGAACCCGGTATGATTGACTGGGACAAGGTGCTTGAGGGCGCCGGCTGGTTCCACTGGACCGGTATCACTCCCGCTATCTCGGAGGGTGCAGCCAAGGTTTGCCTGGAGGCTGTAAAGAAGTGCAATGAGAAGGGAATCACCGTTTCATGTGACCTGAACTACCGCAAGAACCTGTGGAAGTGGGGTAAGAAAGCCGCCGAGGTTATGCCTGACCTGGTTGCCTGCACCGATATCGTTCTGGGTAACGAGGAGGATGCACAGATGGCTCTGGGTATCAAGCCCGAGGGTGTCGACGTATCCAAGGGTGAGGTTAGTGCCGATGCATACCTGTCTGTTTCACAGCAGATTATGGCACGATTCCCCCGCTGCAAGAAGGTAATCACTACACTGCGCACATCAATCAACGCCAATCACAACAAGTGGGCTGGCGTACTGTATGACGGCAAGACTCTGTTCAAGTCAAGACAGTATGACATTACCCATATCGTAGACCGCGTTGGTGGCGGTGACTCATTCATGGGCGGCCTGATTTACGGTCTGCGCGTGTATGAGGATGACCAGAAGGCTCTGGATTTTGCTGTTGCAGCATCATGCCTCAAGCACACCATCTACGGTGACTATAACCGCGTGAGTGTATCGGAAGTAGAGAAACTTATGGGTGGCGATGCCTCTGGCCGCGTAGCCCGCTAAATACATAGATCTATGAGCAGATTCAAGAGATTGCAGGTGCTTAACACCTTTGTCAGCACAGGTATTGTTCCGCTGTTCTACAACAAGGATGCAGAACTTGTAAAGAACGTGGTTAAGGCATGCTATAAGGGCGGTGCCCGTGTATTTGAGTTCACCAACCGCGGTGACTATGCGCATGAGGCTTTTGCCGAGGTCAACAAATGGTGCGCCACAGAGTGCCCTGAGATGATAATGGGTGTGGGCTCTGTATCAGATCCCGCTACTGCTGCACTCTATATCCAGCTGGGTGCCGGATTCATCGTATCACCCAGTCTGAACCCTGATATGGCTAAGATCTGCAACCGCCGCAAGATTGCGTGGATTCCCGGCTGCGGTACTCTGACCGAGATCAATACCGCCGAGGAGCTGGGCTGCGAGATCGTAAAGATATTCCCGGGCACCGAGGTGGGTGGTCCTTCGTTCGTCAAGGCTATCAAGGGTCCTTGCCCCTGGACTGAAATCATGCCGTCGGGTGGCGTATCGCCTGATCCTGCAAGTCTTGAGGCCTGGTTCAAAGCCGGCGTGGCTTGTGTAGGTCTGGGCTCTCAGCTCACTCCCAAGGACGTTATCGCCAACGGAGATTTTGGCTTCATTGAAACCAAGATCCGTGAGTGCATCGAATTTGTGAAGAAGATTCGCTGATTAGCGAAGTTCGAGTCCGAATACAGTCTCCAGTTCTGCTAGTGCAGGATTGGAGGCTTTCATTTTGGCGTATTGTTCCTCGCGGGTGAGGAGGTGCTCCACGTTGCGGGACTGGTCCACAACGATCTCCATGTTGATGGAGGGGTTGCTGAACTGCTCACGTATGAATTTGAGGATGCGATCCTCGGCGCCGCGGATCTCCTCGGCCATCATTGGGTTGCCGGCCATGACGGCGAACTCGGTTTCACTCTTTATGGACGGGTGGCAGTTTATCATACGGTTCTTAAGCGGCGTATCCTGGCGCGGCAGGTTGCCGGCAAATTCATTCCAGGCGTTCTGCAGGGCATCGGGAGTAAGCGGCTTGGCGGGATGCTGCTCCTGGTCAATTACCTGTACCGTCTGACGGCCGTGAGGCTGGTCTGGACGTCCTGCAGGCTTGTTTCCGTATATTGACGTGAAGATGTTGGAGCCCTTAATTGTGGGCATGGGTTTCTTGCGAGCCGGTTGGGGAGTAATCTCGGGAACCGGTTGCGCTATGACCGGCTTCGCGGCTGCCTTGGGCTGGGCCGTTGCCGGAGCTGTCTGTGTAGCAGCTATCGTTTTGAAAATGGGGTGTAATCTCTTGGGCTTGCGCCCACTACTGTCATCGTCTTCATCGGCCTGGGCTGCCTGTATGAGCGTTAACTCCACAAGCAGACGCTTGTTCTTGCTGATGCGGTAGTTCAGGTCGCAGTCGTTGCAGATCTTGAGTGCGCGGTACAGGAACTTGGGCGAGCATTTGGCTGCCTGTGCCTTGTAGCGCTCACGCATCTCGTCACTCACCTCAAGCAGGGGCAGGGTGCATGCGTCGCGGCTTACCATGAGGTTACGCAGATGCAGCATCAGTCCGCTTATCAGGTGGCTGCCGTCAAATCCCTTGGACAGGATCTCGTTGAGCAGGACCATTGACTCGGGAATCTGTTTCTGCAGGAACATGTCGGTAAGGCGGAAATAGTAGTCGTAGTCAATTACGTTCAGGTTCTCGATGGTCTTCTGATACGTAACCTGACCGCCGGTAAAACTAACCACCTGATCGAATATGGAGAGTGCGTCACGCATGCCGCCGTCGGACTTCTCGGCTATGATGGCCAGGGCCTCGGGCTCGGTTGTGACTCCCTCTTTCTGAGCCACTGACTGCAGGTGCTCAATTATGTCCTTGTTGCTGATTCGGCCAAAGTCGTAGATCTGGCAACGGGACAGTATGGTGGGGATAATCTTATGCTTCTCGGTTGTGGCAAGGATGAAGATGGCATACTTTGGCGGCTCCTCAAGAGTCTTGAGGAAGGCGTTGAAAGCGGCCTGTGACAGCATGTGAACCTCATCGATTATATAGACCTTGTACTTGCCGTTCATGGGCGGGATGCGCACCTGCTCGGTCAGGTTGCGGATGTCATCGACCGAGTTGTTGCTGGCGGCGTCAAGCTCAAAGACGTTGTATGAACGCAGCTCCTCGTTGAAGCTCTTGCATGACTCGCACTCTCCGCAAGCCTCGCCGTCGGGACCGCGGTGCTCGCAGTTTATTGTCTTGGCAAAGATACGTGCGCAGGTGGTCTTTCCCACGCCGCGCGGACCGCAGAACAGATAGGTGTTGGCCAGCTTGCCTGAACTGATGGCGTTCTTGAGCGTGGTGGTAAGCGCCTTCTGGCCAACCACACTGTCAAACGTCACAGGACGGTATTTACGGGCTGATACAATATAGTCTTCCATAACTGATTCAATAGATTTCAAAGATACTCATTTTTTCGGGCTTTGCCTCAATTGGAACTCCGATTTTTTGAACTACTTTTGTACCACCTGAAATGTATTTATGGACAACGGATTCCTGCCTAAACTGAAAGAGTTCCTGGGCAAGCACAAATACTGGATTGTGCTTGCGCTGTTCCTGCTTGTCATCCTTGTGGCAAGTGACAACAGCCTGGTAAAACGCGTGGTCCAGAAACGTGAGATCCGCTCCCTTCAGGAACAGCTGCGTGAAAGCGCCGAGCAGAAACGTCAGAACGAACTTATGCTCAACGACCTTAACAACGACAGTCTGGTGATAGACCGCATAGCCCGTGAAAGGTACAACATGCACCGTGAGGATGAGGATCTTTTCATTGAATCCCCCCGTTGATTTATGGATAACAAGGAAAGCCGTCTTATAGAATCATTCACCACCGTAGGAGGAGTGCTGCTCATCTTGGGAGCAGGCGTATACATCACGGGGTGGGAGTATTCGCCTTATTTCTATCTGGTAGGTTCGCTCATGTTTGCAAGCGGCCAGTTTGCGGACCGATACACGGGCACTGACCCGATAGTGAAGCGCCTGCGTTTCCAGCAGGTTTTGGGTGCGGTGTTCCTGCTTCTGACAGCTGCCCTGATGTTCTCGGATCCCCTTCACGACCAGCTCCTGGCCAATATTGGTATGGGCGGGAAACTCCGTTCTTTCCTACTTACACTCACCCGCAGGAACAACTGGATACTGACTCTTTCCATAGGTGCGGTGTTCGAGTTGTATTCGGCCTTCAGATTGGACCATATTTCCAAGGATGGCATAGAATCTAAATAGATTCTAAAACATTTAACATCTTTTAGCCGGATACGGGCCATATTACATTAAAGAATAATAAATCCGGGTTTCGTTTTTTGTTGTGTTGTAATTTTGCAATCCGAAAAAGGATTACGAATGCTCAGACAGCGCGTTAATATGGTCGTTACTTTGGCAGGTTTGGTGCTTGCCATGGTGTCATGTACGAACCGTTACAAGATCGACGGCGTTGTAGAGACCATGGGATATGAAGGTCGTGAGCTTTCCCTCATAGAATTCCTTCCTTACCGCACCACCAAGTATGATTCATGCGTGGTCAACCACGGCAAGTTCCAGATGACAGGTAAGGTCGATACCACCAGAATGGTATTCCTCTGCAAAGACAACCGCCCTATAATTCCCGTTTACATTGAGAAAGGCAACGCCAAGATATCTCTGCTGCCCACCGAGATGACTGTATCGGGTACACGCCAGAATGACCTGTTCTACAGTTTTCTCAAGAAGAAGATCGCTTATGACAACCGTTATGAGGATCTGACTCAGAAACGTGCCTCAATGTCACGTCAGGGATTTGATTCCCGCCAAATGGAACTTATACAGGATTCCATCCGCCTTGTCGTCGATGAGTGCGAGGATATGATATGCTCCTTTATGGCCGATAATTACGGCGAGCCGGCTTCGGTGGGAGTGTTCATGATGCTCAGCGGCGGTCCCTCAAACGAGGTTTCCCCATTGGTAAGACGTATCCTTGATGCTGCTCCGGACAAATTCCTGAGACAGTCTTACGTGAACGGCTACATCGGCCGTACGGGTTACGCCCGCAATCAATAACCCTTGTCGAGGGTTTCCTGAATTATTTCGCTTACTTTCTGCGCAGTCTCGTTCATAGCCTGAGTCTGCTCCTGCTCTGTTGTTCCCACATCGGTACGGGGCATGATGGGTGCGTGTACGGTCATGTGTACCGGATGCCAGGTTACGTTCCAGGCGTGGCGTGACATAACGTCGTAGTTGCCGTCAATGGTAACGGGCAGGATGGGGAGCTGCAGCTCCTGTGAGATAAGGAAGGCGCCGCGTTTGAATCGGCCCATCTTACCGTCGGGGGTGCGGGTTCCTTCGGGGAATATGATTACTGACATTCCGTCCTTGAGACGGGATTCGGCCTTACGGATGCTCTCCATTGAGCTTACCCTTGAACTGCGGTCTATAAGGATATGGCCGGCCATGTAGCATGCCCAACCTACGAACGGAATCTTGCCCAACTCCTTTTTCATCATCCATTTGAACTTGACGCCCAGGAATCCGTACATCAGGAATGCGTCCCAGTAACTCTGGTGGTTGGCAGCGATCACGTATGACTGGCCTTTCTTGATGTTCTCAAGGCCGTGCACGTGGATGGGAATAAAGAAAATGCGGTAAAACAGACGTCCCCAGATCATTCCGGGCCAGTAGCCCCAAAAACGGTCATTGAAGATTGAACCTATCATTGTGGTGAGCGCTACGATGATGGTTATCACAATCATAACGGGAAGCGCAATGCAAATCTGGTAGATGAGGTATAATGCTCTGATCATAATCTGTTGAATTCTACGGGTTGTCCGTTTATTGTGGTGTCAAACTTTCCTTCGTTATAGACTGCGCGGCCGTTTACCCAGGTGGTGCATACCTTCCAGTGGAACTGCTCGCCGTCAAACGGTGTCCAACCGCATTTGTTGGGCACATCGGCATTGGATACCTTGTAGCCCTGTTCTGAGCGAGATACCAGAGTCAGGTCAGCCTTGTAACCCTGGCGAATGTATCCGCGCTCCTTTATGCTGAATATCTGTGCGGGGTTGTGGCACATCAGCCTTACCACATCCGTAATCTGCATTATGCCGGCCGATGCCAACTCCAACATTGACGGAAGCGAGTAGGGCAGAACGGGCATGCCTGATGCAGCGCTCTTGCAGCCTCCCTGCTTCTCGGAGAGCAGGTGCGGGGCGTGGTCGGTGCCAATCACGTCTATGCGGCCGTCGGTGAGCGCAAGGCGAAGGGTCTGGCGGTCGGCAGCGGTCTTGATGGCGGGATTGCACTTGATGAGTGCGCCCTTGTGGTCATAATCGGCATCGGTGAACCACAGGTGGGCGGGGCAGGCCTCGGCTGTGAACTGCTTGCTCTGCAACGGATGGTTATTGAACAGGTTCAGTTCATGGGCTGTGGTAAGGTGCAGAATGTGAAGGTGCACGTTGGTTCCTGCAGCCACATCAAGCGCCTTGGAGGTCGATGCGTAGCACGCTTCCTCGCTGCGTATGAGCGGGTGATATTTTACGGGAGGCTCGCTGCCCAGTTGGCTTACGTAGCGCTCCATGTTAGCGTTTATGATTGAAGTTTCCTCACAGTGCACTGCAACGGGGACTGTGGCGGCCTGGAACAGCGCCTTGAGCGATGCGGCATCGTCCAGAAGCATTCCGCCGGTGCTGGAGCCCATAAAGAGTTTGACTCCGCAGACTTTTGCAGGGTCAATCTTTTCAATCTGGTCCAGGTTGGTGTGGGTGGCGCCCAGGTAGAAACTGTGGTTTACCAGACAGGTCTCTGCGGCGTGGTCAAACTTATCCTGGAGTGCCTGGAGCGTAACCGTCTGGGGTACGCAGTTGGGCATATCGAATATCGTAGTCACACCTCCCATTGCGGCAGCAAGGCTCTCGGTGGACATATCGGCCTTATGGGTCAGGCCGGGATCACGGAAATGTACGTGATCATCAATCACACCGGGCAGGAGCCACTTTCCTGCGGCGTCGATGACTGTATCGGCCGTGGGGGCATCGGACGTAAAGATACCGGCTATGGTGTCGTTTTCAATAAGGACCGATGCGCGCTGCACCTGCCCTTCGTTCACCACCATAGCGTCTTTTATCAGCGTCCTGCTCATTATGCTTGCGGGGCTTGGGGCTTTTGGGGATACTTACGGAACCAGCTGGCAATCTTGAGGCGGATGACGCCGAACAGGGCCTCGCTGAATATGCCTCCGCTCATCTTGGATGTACCGAGCTCTCGGTTTACGAATATAACGGGTACCTCCTTGATCTTGAATCCGCACTTGTAGGCGGTAAACTTCATCTCAATCTGGAAGGCGTACCCCTTAAAGTGTATCTTGTCCAGTTCAATGGTCTCCAGAACCTGA
>Ga0310786_10009482_pt1 | contig 12355 bp, 5 predicted proteins | sample AusTroGonzalo_MG_FD_203881 | JGI IMG/M metagenome (GOLD analysis project Ga0310786, IMG submission 203881) | Bovine rumen microbial communities from tropical cattle in Woodstock, Queensland, Australia - Gonzalo_03 (v2) (version 2) | ecosystem: Host-associated > Mammals > Digestive system >...
ACTTCCAGTGGGTTGAACAATCTGAGTCAAAGAGCGAGGACAAGCTCGGCGGCAAGCAGGAGACCACCACTACTTACACCTACAAGCAGGAATGGGTGAGCAGCCCAGTCAACAGCGCCGACTTCAAGGATCCAGCTTATCAGGGCAAGAACTTTACTTGGACCACTGTTGAGGATCAGGATGTTTGGGCTGAGAAGGTTACTTTCGGTGCTTACGTGCTGAACGAGTCTCTCATCCACTCTATCAACTCTACTGAGCCTATTGAGTTGGATGTTAACTTCCAGACGCTTCAGTCTATGAACAAGAGCATTGCTGACACTTACGCACGAATCAAGGGTAACGCTGCTGCTATCGCTGATGCCGCTACAAACCTTGCTGACACTACAGAAACTGCAACGAATGGCAACCAGGTTGACCTCGAATTCGTTCACCAGGCAGGCAATGTGATCTACTATGGTCGCAGCGCTAATGCTCCTGAGGTGGGTGACGTTCGCATCACATTCGAAAAGACCGTTCCTGCCAAGGTGACTGTCGTTTCTGTTGTGGAAGGCAACACTTTCAAGCCATTCGTAGCATCTAACAAGAAGAAGTTCCAGACCCTCAGAATGGGTAAGAAGAGCATCGACGAAATCTTCGAAGAGGAGAACGAGTCTAACACTATGTGGACATGGATTCTCCGCATCGTCGGCATCCTCCTCGTGATCTCTGGCTTCAAGAGCCTCTTCTCATTCCTCGAGACACTCCTCAAGGTGGTTCCATTCCTCTCAAGCATCTTCGCATTCGGTACGAGCATCATCTGCACCATCGTGGGTATTGTTTACTCACTCATCGTCATCGCTCTTGCTTGGATCTTCTACCGTCCAGTACTCGGTATCATCCTCTTGATCATCGCAGGCTTCCTCGTATGGGTATTTGCCTTCAACGGCAAGAAGAAGCTCGCTGAACTTGCCAACAAGGGCAAGGCTGCACCAGCAGAATAATTAATCATTTAGTCATAAACAAAGAGGTCTGGGTAGCCCAAGGTTATCCAGACCTTTTTCGAGAAACAACCATCACGAAGACACATCATGAAGAAAATCACCTACACGCTTGTGGCAGCAGCACTGATGCTCACCACCAGCTGCACCTTCAGCATCAAGTCCGAGTCTACCACCGACAGCATCGACGCCTTCCTCGAGGACTCCCTCTTCGATGAGGAAGAATACGATGCCCCCGACCTGTCAGTCGACGGCGTCGAAGTGGCGCCCGACGACCAATGGACCGAAGAGGCTGTGGAACGACAGATCAGGAAAATCTACGCAGAAGTCAGCCAAGCCTACGCACCCAGCAAGGACGGGCTCGAGAACAACACCGACCTCGACGGCATGTTCTGCACAGGATTCTTCAACGAGCTCCAGCGCCAGATACGCGTCATCAACGCCAAGAAGACCTCTGGCAAACGCTTCGAGCGCGACGACATCCGATGGACCTACGGCATGGACGTCCCCGTCACACCAAAGAACATCCACGTGACCCTCCTCACCGGCAACATCGCTGAAGCCACCTTCGAACTCCACTCCGGCGAGCAATGGCTCCACACCAAACTCACCCTCGACTGGGAAGACAACCAATGGAAAATCCGTTCCTGGAATGAAGTCGGCGACAACAGCAGCGACCTCATCGACGAAATGTCACAATACGTAGCAGCCAACTCATAAAAGATTTTTTCTCCAACTCCAATAATTTGGCAATTATATTTTGTTTTTCGCTTAGATTACCATATCTTTGTACCCGAAAAAGAAAATAGCAATGAAACATATTCTGTTAATCTTGTCATATCTCTATTGCACCTTTTGCAATGCAGCACAGATAGATCGGAGTGGGACATCCATCACCATTCTTCCCGATGGAGGCAAAGTTCGTGTGGTTCGGTTGCAAGTGATAGACGATGGCATCATCCGTGTACGTGCCACCAGTGAGGAGGTTCTCCCAGAAAAGGAACCAAGCCTCATCATCGTGGAACAGAAAAAGAAACCAAAGTTTACTGTAGAGGAGGATGGACAATATGTACGCGTCAAAGCACCCAAGTTGACTGCTACCGTATCTAAGAAGGATGGTCAGATCATATTCTATGACGTTCAAGGAAAGGTGCTGCTCCAAGAAGCCGCACAGGGAAAGACGTTTGAGGCCTTTCGTGTACCAGAACGTGAATTGGGCAGTGGACATCCAACGGAAGCGCAGAAGAAGGGATTGAGCTGGCGACTGCTCTTTGACAGTCCTGCTGACGAGGCATTCTATGGATTGGGACAACATCAGTCGGAGGAGCTGAACATGAAAGGGAAAAATGAGGATTTGTTCCAGTACAACACGAAGGTGTCCGTACCATTTGTGGTGTCCAACAAGAATTATGGCCTGCTCTGGGACAGCTATTCCTACTGCCGATTTGGCAATCCCCACGACTACCTCCAATTGAACCGCGCTTTCCGCCTCTACGACAAGGAGGGGAAGGAAGGACACCTCACAGGCACCTACACCGACCGTAGTGGTCGTCAACTGATTCGTGAGGAAGATTCACTTTACTTTGAATATGCCCTACCCGACCATTCTGAGATTGGCAAGACAGACAAAGGAGGTATCCAAAACCTGCCCAAAGGATTTCGGTTGGAGGGGGCGAAGGTGGTCTATGAAGGAGCTATCGAAGCACCAGAGACCAGCAATTACCAGTTTATCCTTTATTATGCAGGCTATATCAAGGTATTCATCAATGACCAAGAAGTGGTAGCTGAACGTTGGCGCACTGCCTGGAATCCCAATACTTATAAATTCATCGTCCCCTTGAAAAAAGGGGAGAAAAGCCCCATACGCATCGAGTGGCAACCTGATGGCAGTGTCAGCTATTGCGGTTTGCGGGTGGCAGAACCTCGCACTACCGAAGAACAGGGACAACTGAGCATCTGGAGCGAGATGAGCCGTGATATGGATTACTACTTCATCGCTGGCAACAACATGGATGAGGTCATCAGCGGTTATCGCACCCTGACCGGTAAGGCACCCGTCTATCCCAAGTGGGTACTAGGTTTCTGGCAAAGCCGTGAACGCTACAAGACACAAGAAGAACTGACCAATACTTTGGCGGAGTTCAGGAAACGCCACATCCCCATTGACAACATCGTCCAGGACTGGAACTACTGGAAAGAAGACCAATGGGGCAGCCATGAGTTTGAGGAATCTCGCTACCCCAACCCGCAAGGAATGCTGGAACAAGTGCACCAAATGCACGGACGCTTTATGATCAGTGTCTGGCCCAAGTTCTATTGCAACACCGACCACTACAAGGAACTGGACAGCAAGGGATGGATGTACACCCAAGCCGTCCAAGATGACATCCACGATTGGGTTGGCCCCGGCTACGTCGGTTCTTTCTATGACGCCTATTCACCAGGTGCCCGCCAACTTTTCTGGCAACAACTCGACGACCACCTCTACACCGGCCTCTCCTCTCGCCCCTCGCCCCTCGCCTCTCACCCCTCCCAACAGTCAACTGTCAACTCTCAACTGTCAACTCTCCCCGACGCTTGGTGGATGGATGCTTCTGAACCCAACGTCCGTGACTGCACCCCTATGTGGTATCGCAAGGCCTTGTGCGGCTCCACAGCCTTAGGCACCTCCACAGAATACTTCAATGCCTACAGCATCGTCAATGCCGATGCCATCTACCATGGCCAACGTGGAACATGGAAGCAATTGATCAATAGTTCAAATGGCAAATTATCCGAACCACGTGTTTTCCTTCTCACACGCAGTGGTTTTGCAGGTGAACAGCGTTATTCCACTGCCACCTGGAGCGGTGACATCGGTACACGTTGGGAAGACATGCGGGCACAAATGACAGCTGGCATGAACTACTGCCTTTCCGGCCTTCCTTTCTGGGGAATGGATCAGGGGGGCTTCTGTGTAGAGAACCGCTACGTACGGGCTCAGCAACTATATGACCAGACCCAACAAGAGAATGAAGACCTAAAAGAATGGCGGGAATTGCAGACACGTTGGAACCAATTCGGCTGTTTCATCCCTTTGTATCGTGCACATGGTCAGTGGCCCTTGCGCGAGGTGTGGAACATTGCACCCGAGGGTCATCCTGCCTACGAAAACATCGTGTGGTATCACCGACTCCGTTACCAAATGATGCCCTACCTCTATTCCATGGCAGGTTGGGTACATCTCCACGACTACACAATGATGCGTGCCCTGGTCATGGACTTTAACGGCGATTCCAACGTCAATGATATCAAAGACCAATGGATGTTCGGTCCCTCCCTCATGGCATGTCCCGTCAGTGAATACCAAGCTCGTACCCGCCCTGTCTATTTCCCCGCCCAATCCGGCTGGTACGACCTCTACACAGGCCAACACATCATTGACAAAGCCAACTCTCAACTGTCAACTGTCAACTCTCAACTGTCAACTGTCAACTCTCACCTGTCAACTGTCAACTCTCAACTGTCAACTGTCAACTCTCAACTGTCAACTCGCCAACTAAAAGTCCCCGCCCCTCTCGACCGCATCCCCGTCTTCGTTCCTGAAGGTGCCATCCTTCCCATAGGTCCCAACATGGAATGGAGTGACGAGAAACCGGCTGACCTCATCCACCTCTACATCTATGCAGGACAAGACGGACAGTTTGAACTCTACGAAGATGAAGGAACCAACTACAACTATGAGAAGGGTGCCTACAGCACCATCGACATCCACTACGATGATGCCAACAAGACGGTGACCATCGGCAAACGGAAGGGCTCCTTCTCTGGGATGCTGAAACAGCGACAGTTCAACATCATTCTGGTCACAAAAGAGCACCCTCAACCCCTGATGCCCGGCCAAACACAGGGTCATATGGTAACTTACGAAGGAAAAGCCATCAAAATCAACCTATAAAAACCAATATCCACTTCTTTTTTTCGTTATAAACAATAAAATAATATCTATTATAAAGATGAAGAAAACAGCTATCTTGGCAGTGCTGATATCAGCAATGACAGCACAAGCACAAACGTATCTCGACCCCAATGCACCTTTGGAGGATCGAGTGAAGGATGCGCTCAGTCGCATGACCACACACGAGAAAATACAGATTCTCCATGCACAGAGCAAGTTCACCAGTGCGGGCGTACCTCGACTGGGCATCCGTCAGTTGAACATGGACGATGGTCCTCATGGTGTGCGTGAGGAACTGGAATGGAACACTTGGAACCCTGCCAAATGGACCAACGACTATGTGGTGGCGTTCCCCTCACTGACTTGTCTGGCTTCCACTTGGAATCGCGACCTCTCCTCAGCCTATGGCGATGCAGTGAGTGAGGAGTTTGCTTTCCGAGGCAAAGACATCATGCTGGGTCCTGGTGTGAACATCCAGCGCACCCCATTGAATGGACGTGCATTTGAATATATGGGTGAAGACCCTTATTTGGCTGGTGAAATTGTGGTACCCTATATAAAGGCAGCACAGGCAAATGGCATTGCATGCTGTCTGAAACACTTCGTTTTGAATGACCAAGAGACCGACCGTTTTGGTGTGAATGTGAATGTGTCCGACCGTGCCATGCGTGAGATATACCTACGTCCATTCCAAAAGGCTGTGGATGAAGCACATGTCTATACCATCATGGGCTCTTATAACAAATGGAAGGGAGTACACTGCTGCCACAACGACGAACTACTGAACGGTATCCTGAAAAAGGAATGGAACTGGGATGGCGCTCTCATCAGTGACTGGGGTGGCACCACCAACACGTTGGAAGCTGCCACTGGTGGCTTGGACATCGAGATGGGTACCTACACCGACGGTAAGACCAAGGAGAGTGAGTTTGGCTATGAACAATACCATCTGGGCAATCCTTTCGAGAAACTGATCAAGGAGGGAACAGTACCCATGTCTGTATTGGATGAGAAGGCAAGCCGTGTCCTGCGCACCATCTTCCGTACTGCAATGAATCCCAAGAAGGTAATTGGCAGCCAGTGTTCAGAGGCACATTACGATGTATGTCGCCAAATCGGTGAAGAGGGCATCGTGCTCCTGAAAAACGACAAGAACATCTTGCCATTGAAGCTTGAAAAATACAAAAAATACAACAACATTTTGGTGGTGGGCGAGAATGCCACCCGTTCCCTCACCCAAGGTGGAGGTTCTTCTGAACTGAAAACCCTCCGAGACATCAGTCCATTGGAAGCTTTGAAAAAGTATTATGAGCAGCAAGTAGATTATGCCCAGGGTTACTATTCTGGACGTGCCATGTATGACCACGTGGACAGACTTGATCCAGCAAAACAAGCTGAACTCAAAGCTGAGGCATTGGAATTGGCGAAGGGTGCCGACCTGATCATCTTCATCGGCGGTCTGAACAAAAACACACGTCAGGACTGCGAAAATGGTGACCGTGAAAGCTATGACCTGCCTTATGGTCAGAATGAACTGATCTCCGAACTGGCTAAAATCCAAAAGAACATCATTGTGGTGACCTTCGGTGGAAACCCATACGCTATGCCATGGTTGAAGGAAGTGGCGGGTGTCCTCCACTGCTGGTATCTGGGCAGTGAGGCTGGTACTGCACTCGCAAGGGTACTGAGCGGTGAAGTGTGCCCAAGCGGCAAACTCCCTGTGACCTTTGCCCAAAAGTATGAGGACTATCCTTATGTGCAATATGGTCCAGAGGCTTATCCTGGCGTGAACAAAGAGGTGTACTACAAAGAGGACATCTTCGTCGGCTATCGTCACTTCGCCACCAACAACGTAAAACCGCTCTTCCCCTTTGGTTTCGGACTGAGCTACACCACCTTCTCATACGGTAAACCAACAGCCACAATAGAAGGTGACAACATCGTTGTACAGACCACCATCACCAACACAGGCAAGGTGGCAGGTAAGGAGATTGCCCAAGTCTATATCACAGCTCCCAAGAGTGACCTTCCCCGTCCTTCCAAGGAACTGAAAGGCTTTGCCAAAACTCAGACCCTCCAACCTGGCGAGAGTGAAACCCTCCGCATCACCATCCCCAAACCCGAACTCAATTACTACGATGAGAAGAACCACGGATGGACACTGACTCCAGGTACCTACACTTTCCAAGTGGGTGCAAATGTCAATGACATCAAAGGTATAATTAAGTTGAAAATTGAAAGTTGAAAATTGAAAGTTAGCCCTGCGGGGTACTTTCAACTCCCAACTCTCACCTTTCAACTCTCACCTTTCAACTTTCACCTTTCAACTCTCACCTTTCAACTCCCCCCCACCCCGCATGGTCAACTGTCAACTGTCAACTGTCAACTGTCAACTTCTTAAACTCCTCATCGCATTAGCCCTCCCCCTTTGGGGGCTGGGGGGCTTCTCTCAAGAGAACATCACCTTCTCCCCTCGCATCAAAACGCTTCAGGTGAAGGTGGATGGTGAATGGAATTCGCCTTCTGTTGTGTTGCTGAGTCGGGGACATAGTGTAGAAATCAGCTTTGATGATTTGCAGGCGCAGTATCAGCGATACAGCTATACCATCACGCACTGCAATGCTGATTGGACACCCAGCGACTTGCTGACCAGCGAATACATGACGGGCTTTGAGGAACAGCGACTCGATGACTACGAACCTGCCATCAGTACGGAAATGCACTACTGCCACTACTGGCTCACCCTGCCGAATGAGAACACTCGATTACTGGTGTCAGGCAATTACCGCGTGAACATCTTCGAGGATGGGGAGGACGAACCTATCGCGCAGGCATGTTTCTCTGTACTGGAACCTCGAGTGGGAGTGGAGATTGAAGTGACACCCAACACGGACATCGACACCTTTGAGTCTCATCAGCAAGTGAATTTTTCCGTCAACCACAGAGGCTATCAGGTGAGCAATGCCGTAAATGAGTTCAAATATATCGTGCGACAGAATCGGCGTTGGGACAACCATGTGGAAGACCTGCGTCCCACCTTGATGCAGGTGGACAAACTCATCTTCAACCACAACCGTTCCCTCATCTTCCCTGCTGGCAATGAATATCGACGTTTCGAGATTCTGGACGAGTATGTACCCACCATGCGAGTGGAACACATGGAGTATGACAACACCTACTACCATGCGGTGCTCTACACCGATGAACAACGCATCAACTACCTCTATGACGAAGACCAGAACGGGCGTTACTATATTCGCAACGACGAGAACTACAACAACGACACAGAGAGTGACTATTTCTTCACGCACTTCACCTTACAAATGCCCAAGGTAGCAGGAGGTGATGTATATCTCTTTGGCAACATGACCAACAACCGCATCGAGGAGGCTTATAAAATGGAATACAATCTCATCGACCACCAGTACGAACTGATGACACCGCTGAAAACGGGTTCCTACAATTATATGTATCTCTTTCTGCGGGATGGAGAGGAAGTGGGACAGACACGCCCCTGTGAGGGTGATTTCCACCAAACGGAGAATGAATATGAGGTGTATGTCTATCATCGTCCTTTCGGAACGAGATATGACAAACTGGTGGGATTTCAGAAATTCAATTATAAAGGACATTAAGTGTGACATCATTCATGAGAACGATCTTACTGATTCTGCTGCTGGCTCTACCCTGCTACGGTAATTCACAGTCCCTGCAAAGTCAACTGACCGAATGGGCGGGAAAATACACGCGTTATGATGCGAACATCAAACCTTCCACTGTGGTGTCGTGTGACATCGACAGTGAAAACAAGAGCATCCGCATCGTGTTGGGTGGTGGTTTTCAGGAACAGCACTTTACCCCCGAAGTGGTGGAACGTATCTATCAGGACATTCGTTCTTTCCTGTCCATCGGACAAAAGGACTACGATGTCGTAGTGGAAACAGATGGTCGTGCCATCGAAGACCTCGTACCCAACTTTTTCAAGAAAGGGAAGAAAGACCCTTCACGACTCCTACGCGAGACCTACAAAGGTGAACCCTGGGTCAAGAATATCTCTCGTCCTTATGCGGCTAACAAAGGATTGGAGAGTAACCACATCGCCCTGTGGCAGAGCCATGGACGCTACTACCGATTGGAGAAAGATGACTGGTACTGGCAACGTCCTCGCCTCTTCTGCACCACTGAAGACCTCTTCTCACAAACCTTCGTCATTCCCTTCATCATCCCCATGCTGCAGAATGCTGGTGCCATCGTATTCACCCCTCGTGAACGGGATTACCAGACCCATGAAGTCATCATAGATAATGACCAACCCCACAAGGGAGGCACCTACCTCGAATCTTTCAAACGTAAACAGAAGAATATCAAGTGGCAAACGGCTGAAGGACATGGGTTCGCACAATACAAGGCAATCTATGAGTCATGCGACTCTCCGTTCACCGATGGCAGTGCCCGTTATGTACCTACCGTCTCTTCCCAAAAGGATGAGGGCATCGCACAATGGATTCCCAACATTCCCGAAGAAGGTAAATATGCGGTCTATGTGACCTACCCCACCTGCAAGGAAGCGGTGGATGATGCCACCTATACGGTCTATCACAAGGGGGGTACCACCCAGTTCAAGGTGAATCAGCAGATGGGCGGTGGCACCTGGGTGTATCTCGGCACCTTCGAGTTTGATGAGGGAGAACACAACTACGGAATGGTGTCACTGTCCAACCACAGCCGTCACAAGGGTGTGGTCAGCGCCGATGCTGTACGCTTTGGTGGAGGTATGGGCAATATCGTCCCTGAGGGACACAACGGCAGGGTACGTCCCTCTGGCTTGCCACGATGGGCTGAAGCAGCCAAGTACAGTGTGCAGTGGTATGGCTTTCCCTACAAGATCCACACAGAGCCTTTTGGCGACAACGACTACAACAATGACATCAATGCACGTTCGGCAGCCATCAACTACCTGTCTGGTGGTTCCGTCACGAATCCTCAACGGGAAGATGGACTCAAAGTGCCGCTCGACATCTCTGTAGCCTTCCACACCGATGCTGGCGTAAAGACAGATGATGCTTTTGTAGGTTCATTGGGTGTGTATATGACCGACTTCAACGAGGGCAAGACTGGTGCCGGCATGGACCGATACGTGTCTCGCGACCTCATCAGCATGTTCCTCACCAACTTCACCACCGACCTGAAAAAATACAACTGGCAAGTGCGTCAACTTTGGAACCGCAACTATGGTGAAGCAAGAGCACCAATGCCACCTGCTTGCATCCTCGAGATGCTTTCCCACCAGAACTTTGCCGATATGCGATTGGCATACGACCCACACTTCAAGTTTGACCTCTCACGTTCCGTCTATAAGACCATTGTGAAGTACATCGCCACGCTCTACCAACGCGATTACGTCATCCAACCACTGCCTGTTGAGGACTTCGCCATCACATTGAATGAGTCCAAAAACACAGCCACCCTTTCATGGTCACCAGTGGATGATCCACTCGAACCGACAGCGAAAGCCAAAGAGTACATTATCTATACCCGACGTGGGCATCAGGGCTTTGACAATGGCATCGTTGTCAGGGGTACATCCCATACCATCGAACTGAATCCAAACGAGGTTTATTCCTTCAAAATCACAGCCTTGAACGAAGGTGGCGAAAGTTTTCCTTCAGAGGTGCTGTCCTGTGGTATCTCCTCCCAAAACAAGGGGACAGTGCTGGTGGTCAATGCCTTCACCAGATTGGAAGGACCCAAGGTCATCAACACCTCCACCACCTGTGGCTTCGACCTCGACACAGACCCAGGTGTACCCTATGGTGCCTATACAGGTTTCTGTGGTAGACAAAAATACTTCGACCGTTCCAAAGCAGGTAGTGAAGCTTCCGACGGACTTGGCATGAGTGGCATGGAACTGGAGGGACAACTGATGATGGGCAACACCTTCGACTACCCCGTCATCCATGGTCGTGCCATTATGCTCACTGGCACCCACTCCTTCACTTCTTGCAGCGAGCAAGCGCTTCTCGATGGCAAAGTATCCCTCTCCAACTACCCCATCATCGACCTCATCTACGGCACCCAAAAACAATTCAACCCTCGCACCAACACCCTCGTCGAAACCTACTACAACCAAGGTGGTAAGGTCCTTCTCAGCGCCGCCAACCCTGGTCACCCCTCCCTCGGCGGCACCACAGCAGCCCAACTCCCAACTCTCAACTCCCAACTCTCAAACACCCCGCATGGCCAACTGTCAACTCTCAACTCTCAACTGTCAACTGTCAACTATCAACTGTCAACTATCTCCGGTTGTGGCCTCACTTTCGACATATATCGCAACATGAATCCTCACAGCTATTGTGTGCCCTCACCCTCCGTATTGGCCCCATCTGGACAATCTATCCCCATTCTCACCTATGCCAATGGCAACTGTGCCGCCATTGCCCTCCAACATCGCCTCGTCCGTCTTGGTTTCCCCCTCGAAAGCATTACCGACCGCAAGAAACTCAACGCTCTCACCAAAGCCTTTCTCCAATTCCTCGAATAAATGAAGTGGCTTCCGACAACGAAAAAAGAAATTGAACGACTCGGCTGGGATTCTCTTGATGTCATCCTCTTTTCTGCCGATGCTTACGTTGACCACCCCTCCTTTGCAGCGGCGGTCATAGGTCGTCTTTTGGAAGCGGAAGGATTGCATGTGGCCATCGTCCCTCAACCTGACTGGCATGGTGACTACCGCGACTTCAAGAAACTCGGTCGTCCACGCCTCTTCTTCGGCATTGCTCCTGGTGCCATGGATTCGATGGTGAACAAATACACGGCCAACAAACGCCTCCGTTCCGAAGATGCCTATTCACCAGACGGTCGCCATGACCTCCGTCCCGAATACCCCACCATCGTCTATACACGCATCCTCAAAGAACTCTTCCCCGATGTGCCTGTGGTCATTGGCGGCATCGAAGCCAGCCTTCGCCGTCTCACCCATTATGACTATTGGCAAGACAAACTCCTGCCCTCCATCCTCGTTCCCTCAGGTGCCGACCTCCTCATCTACGGCATGGGCGAAAAACCCATCATCTCCCTCGCCCACCTCCTCGTGGAACAAGACTGTGAAATCGACGTCAAAATGTTCCGCAACCTCATGGCCCGCTACCCCCAGAGACAAACCGTCTCCCTTCTTTCCGAACACGAAATCCCAGGCGGCATCCGTCCTGACGACATCCTCCTGCATAGCCACGAAGAGTGCCTCCGCAACAAACGCGCCCAAGCAGAAAACTTCCGTCACATCGAAGAAGAATCCAACAAATACACCGCCCAACGCATCATCCAACCCCTCTTCGACACCCCACACTCCTCTGATATCAAAGGAGCAAAGAGCAAGGGACAAAAGAATCCCGGGGGGGGGCGGGGGGGGGGGGGGGGGGGGCGGGGCGGGGGGGGGGGGGGC
>Ga0310786_10009484_pt1 | contig 12354 bp, 18 predicted proteins | sample AusTroGonzalo_MG_FD_203881 | JGI IMG/M metagenome (GOLD analysis project Ga0310786, IMG submission 203881) | Bovine rumen microbial communities from tropical cattle in Woodstock, Queensland, Australia - Gonzalo_03 (v2) (version 2) | ecosystem: Host-associated > Mammals > Digestive system >...
ACACCCTTGTGGCCGCCCCACACGCGGAACGCCGGCACTCCGCGCCTGCAAAACCGGCACTGATTTGAACATGGAAGCGAACGAAGAGAATCTGGCGCACGTCGCCGAACTGATCGAGAAGGCCAAGGCCGCCGGTCTTCGGGGCGCGGATTGGCTTGAGTCGCTTGGCGCCAAACGCTGCTGCGAGGGCTACAACGGCATCGGGCCGGAGTTCCTGCCCGCGTGGGCGCGTGCCAAGGTCACGAAGCACCTCGCGCTGTTCGAGCCTGCCGCCCTGCCGCACGACCTGCGCAACGACGTTTCCGACGGCACCCGCGAGAAGTTCCTGGCCGCCAACGACGAGTTCCTGACCAACTGCCACATCCTCGCGGAACGCGCCTACCCGAACGACCCCAAGCGCCGCATCGCCGCAGATGCGGCGGCTGAAATCCTCTACCTTTTCGTGAGCGCGGACGGCTTCGGCTGGAAGGCCTGGCTCGAGGCGCACGAAAGGTTTGTCAACAGAAAGGAAAAACCATGAAGAAACTGATGATGATTGCATTGGCCGCGTGCGCGGCCGTGATTACGGGATGCAACAGTCCTGCGAAGGTGCGGGACGTTGACGTCAAGGGCGTGTACGCCAACGGCTATACCGAGGTACTGGCGATCGGGCGCGGCACCGTTACGAGCATACCTTCCGACAAGGAGGCGCTCGCCGCCCACTACGAGGAGGACACCGCGTTGCTCTCACCCAGCACGAAGACGCACGCGCTTGACCTGTTTTTGGTGGGTACGAACACGGTCGAGAACTCGGCGCAGATAGTCGAGAGCATCTGCAGGGCGTTCGCCGAAGTCGCGCCTACGGTGAGCAGCAACAACGCGGCAGTGGCCAAGGGCGGCGGCACGGTGTTTACGTATTTCGCCGGCAACCACCAGCAGACCGCAGCGGCAAATGCGATCATGGCGGCAGCTTCGGCAGGCATGACAAACGCGGTCGAGGCCCTTGTCGCGAAGGTAGGCCCGAAGCTCGCGCGGAAATTCATCGATGTCGGCGGCGACGCCTCGAAGGCCGTTGTCACCACCACCACGGAGGCCGACGGCAAGACCACCACCACATGCACGGACGGCGCATGTGCCGTCAGCGAATGCACGGACTGCTCGGCGGCGAAGTAGAGTTTGTGAGTTTGTGAGTTTGCGAGAAAGTTAGGCTATGGAAGTCGATGGCGTGAGCTTGACGATGGGCGGCGCGGCGGTCTCGGCGATTGCGGGGATTGCCGGCGCGTGGATCAAGGCGCGATACGGCAAGACCGAGGTCACGCCCACTCCGCTGCCAGTCGCCGAGCAGGACAAGTTCATCACGCGCGGCGAGTGCAAGCGGCTCATGTGCGCCCACGACACGGCGATCTCGGAGCTGCGCAGCGACATCAAGACCGGCAACATCAACATCCTGCACAAGCTCGAGGCGATGGACCGCAAGAGCGAGGAGCGTGCCGTCGCCGCGCACGGCCGCATCGAGCCGCTGGTCAAGGAGATCGCAAAGAACATCGGCCAAGTCGAGCTGATCAAGGAAACTTTCATCAAGTCCGTCGTGGGAGGCGAGAAGGCATGAAGAATCCGCTTATCCAGAAGAGCATCCTCAAGATATTGAACCGCCTCGACCGCGTGGCGCTTCGCGAGACGACGCTTGCGAGCGAGGTTGAGATTGCGATTGACCGTCCGCTCACCACGGCGGAGTTTACGGACGAGCTGCTGTTCCTGGCGCAGCGCGATCTCATCCAGCGAGACCGGGACAGCTTCGACGAGACCTTGTGGTCCATCACGCAGAAAGGGGAGCTTGCGCTTCGCGGGTTATGAGCAAGTTGCGCACAGATTCCTGGGCGGCGAACCTCACGGAGGAGCAGGCGTGGGCGCTGTACTACAAGGCGCGCGGGCTTCGCTGGTTCGAGGTCACGCACTGGGCCATGCAGGAGTATGGCACCGAGCCTCCGAGCCGCACGGCGTTCTACGCCTGGCTGGGGCGGATGCGCAAGGAGGAGAGCGCGCACCGTCTGGAGCAGGCGGCCACCGCAGCGGCCGAGGCCGCCGCGCTTGCGAAGACGAAGACGAGCGACGACGCGCTGATCGCGGCCTACAAGGCGATGGGGGCGGAGCTTGCGCTGCGCACGGGCAGCGCGGGCGAGGCCGGGAAGTTCGTGCAGATGGCCGGCGCGCTCGCCGACCGCCGTCTCCGCGCCGAGGAGCTGAAGCTCAAGGCCCGCGCGCAGGAGACGAAGGACGAGACCCTCCGTCTCGCCCGCGAGAAGTTCGAGGCTGCGGAGAAGCGGCTTGCGGCGGTGCAGGAAGCCGTGAAGGCCGCCAGGGCCAACGACGGCGGCCTGTCAGAAGAGGCACTTGCGAAAATCGAACAGGCGGTGGGGATGCTGTAAAATGGGCAACGCGAAGATCATACCGGCGCCGACGCTCCTGCTTCCGTATCAGCGGAAGTGGGTGCTCGACCGTTCGCGCATGAAATTCGCGGTGAAGTCCCGGCAGATCGGGTGGACATGGTCCGAAAGCTATGCCCTTGTGCGTCGCAAGAGCGTCAAGGGGGCAACGCTCGACGCATGGATTTCCAGCCGCGATCTGGCCGCGGCAAAGCTATTCACGGGCAGCTGCAAGAGCTTTGCAAAGATTCTGCACATCGGCGCGGAGGACCTGGGCGAGCAGGTGCTGGACTGCGGCAACGGCAAGCGGGACAGTGCCTACGAACTGCGGTTCGGCAACGGCCTCGTCATCCATTCTCTGTCGAGCAACCCGGACGCGCAGGCCGGGCGCGTTGGCGACCGCGTGATCGACGAGGCGGGGCTGCACCAGCAGTTCAAGGACCTGTACGGCATCGCGCGCCCGGGCATCACATGGGGCGGCCAGCTGGAGATATTCTCCACGCCGCGCGGCTCGCAGCAGTACTTCTCAGTCCTCCTCAAGGAGATCGAGGAGGGCGGCAATCCGAAGGGCTTCAGCTTCCACCGCGTGACGCTGCGCGACGCGCTCAACGACGGCTTCCTGTACAAGCTCCAGCAGAAGCTGCCGGAGGACGACGAAGTGCAGGACATGGACGAGGACCAGTACTTCGACTGGGTGCGCGCGTCGTGTCCGGACGAGGAGTACTTCCTCCAGGAGTACATGTGCCAGCCGTCGAATGACGAGACGGCGTTCATCCCGTGGGAACTGCTCGACAAGTGCCACGTGGACGGACACGCCGAGAACGAAGCGCACGTGCGCATCGAGGCGAAAAAGCTCGGCGAAAAGGGAATCACGTTCTGGGTGGCCAACGACGCGCCGGGCGCGGGCAACCGCTACCTGGGCGTGGACATCGGACGCCACCACGACCTCACCGTGATGTGGGAGGGAGAGGAGACCGGCGGCGTCCTGTTCACGCGCAAGGTCGCGTTCCTCAACAGGGTGCCGTTCCGCCGCCAGGAGAGGATCCTTCGCGAAGAGTTTCTTGACGATCCGAAGTGCGTCCGGGCGTGCATCGACCAGACGGGCGCGGGCGAGGAGATGGCGGAGAACGCGCAGGCGGACTTTGGCTCACGCGTGGAGCCCGTGCGGTTCACGAACGAGGTCAAGGCGTCCATGGCGTTCGCCGTGAAGAACAGGATGGAGGACGCGAACTTCCGCACGCCGAACGCGCCGGTGATCGACGTGGACTTCCGCAAGATCAAGAAGACCACGACCGTCGCCGGCCACATCCGGTTCGACGGCGAGCGCGACGCAAGCGGCCACAGCGACGGTTTCTGGGCCGGCGCGCTCTGCCAGGAGGCTCGCGACAAGAAGGCGGCGCCCGCCGCGTGGGCGCCGGAGGTCGGCGCGATCGAGGGCTCTTATTTCAGAGGGAGGCACTGATGGGCTTGTTCGCCAACATAATCCCCTGGTTCAAGCGCGGACCTGCTCTCAATCGCCAGACCGTGGCGATGGAGCAGCTGATGAAGGGAAACGCGCTCTGGGGCGCGAATCCGGACACGCTCGTGACCGCCGTCACCGCCTACCATGCCGGCAACATCGCCCAGCTCGCCAAGATCGTGGACGCCTACGAGCGCCAGGACGACGTGGCGGCCACAGGCCGCATGAAGCGCGACGCCAGCGTGGCGCGCTGCGAGCACACGGTCCTCATCGAAGAGGGCCACGAGGATGACCCGCGCGCACAGCTCCATCGCGAAACGCTCCAGCGCTTCTGGGCGACCATCCGCTGCACGAGCGCGTTCAACCGCGCCGAGCGCGGCGGAATCCGTCTTTTGAAGAAGCAGATGATGTCCGCCCGCACCCACGGCTGGAGCGCGCACAACATCCTCTGGCGCACGGACGGCGGCTCGCTCCGCGCGGAGTTCATCCAAATCCCAATGTGGCACTTCGAGAACCTCACCGGCGAGCTGCGTTTCCGCGAGCATGTGACGGACTGGTACGGCGTGCCGCTCTGGGACGGCGGCTGGCTCATCAACTCCGCCACGCCCATCGGCCCGGCGGTGGCGCTCGCGTGCTGCGCGAAGCGGATGAGCCTCCAGGACTGGATGCTCTTCAGCGAGCGCGCCGCGACGCCCGGCCTGCTGGGCAAGACGGCCGCCGCGCCCGGCACCGAAGCCTGGAACAACCTCTGCGAAATGCTGCGCCGGTGGTCCCGCGCCTGGACGGGCGCCGTGGACAAGGACACGGACATCACGCCCGTCAACCTCAACACCGGGACGCCCCCCATGCCGCAGCTCGTCGAGCGCATGGACCGCGCGATCGCGGCGCTCTACCGTGGCGCCGACCTCTCCACCATCTCGAAGGGCGAAGGCCTGGGCGCGTCGCTCCAGGGCGAAGAGAGCGACATGCTCGAAAGCGACCAGTGCGCGGAGATCTCCGAAGCGCTCCACGAACAGGTTGACCGCTTTGTGATTCGCTACATGTGCGGCGACGACGAGCCGCTCGCCTACATCTGGATCGAGCCGGTCGCGAAGCCCGATGTGGCGAGCAACACGCAGATAGACGACCACCTCGCCCAATTCGGCATCCGCCTCTCCAAGCGCGACATGCTCCAGCGCTACGGCCGGGCCGAGGCGGCGGATGATTCAGACGCCCTTGAACCGCCCGCGCAGGGGTTCGGGGACGGCCAGCCGCAGCCCTTCGGCGCCCTTCCCAACGAACGACGCGTTGCAGGCCTTTTGCAAACCGCTCTTCCGCCGTTTAAAACGGCTTCCAAGGATTCGGGCGCACAACGAGCCGTTTCCGGCGCGGACGCGCCAGAGGGCGTTTTTCGGGCCTTTGCGGAGGCGGTCTCAAACGACGCGAAACCGCTGGCCGAGCAGGTGCAGAAGCTACTTGAATTGATTGACGCCGGGAAGGAGGCCGAGGCGGCGAGTTTCGCGGCCACGCTCTCGGCGAACCTGGCAAGCTACCTGCCGGAGGATCCAGAATCCGCCACCGTCCTCGCCGAGGCCATGGCGGAGAAGTACGCCCAGGCGTGGGAGGAGGCGCACACAGAGGCACAGAGGCACGGAGAGGAGGGCCAGGCTTGAAGCCGTACTTTCAGAACGCGAGCGTGACGCTCTACCACGGCGACTGCTTCGACATCATGCCGGCGTTCGCGCCGGGGGCGTTTGCCGCCGCGATTACGGATCCGCCCTACGGCCACAACAACAACAACAACGATTTGATCGCGCGGCGGGAACTCGCCCTTGGCGAGCGTAAGCGCGCGGAGGGCGCACCGTCCACGCGGCCCATCGCGAACGACGGCGCGGAGGCAACTGACAACTTCGAGCGCTTTTGCAAAGAGGCCGCGAGGTTGTGCTGCTGCTGCTGCTGCTGCTGCGGCGGCGGCGGCGGCCCCGATCCGCAGTTCGCCCGCTGGTCGCTCATTCTCGACCGCTACTTCACCTTTGCGCAACAGGTCGTTTGGGATAAAGGCCCGATGGGCATGGGCTGGCACTACCGCCGCAGCTATGAAACAATCCTTGTAGGCTACCGCAAAGGCCTTTCAAAAGCTCCGTGGTATTCGACGAGCCACACGATCGAGAACATCATCCGCCCCGGCGACTACGGCATCAAGAAAATCATTCCGCAGAAGAATGACCATCCAACGCCCAAGCCGGTTGAGCTGTTCGCGCATTTCATCCGGCTGCACACGCCGGACGACGCGACAATTCTTGACCCGTTCGCGGGCGCGGGCACGGCGGGCGTGGCCGCCATGCGCACCGGGCGCAAGGCCGTGCTAATTGAACTCGAAGAAAGATTTTGCGAAATGGCCGCGAAGCGGCTTGACGCTGAAGGAAAGGAACAGCCGAAATGAACGACCCAATAATCGTAATAGCAATCATCGTTTTTGCCCTTGTCGTGGCAGCCATCCTCTGGAGGATTATGTGGTCTTCCTGCTGGGGTAAAATTACCGAAGACACGATCATCGAATACGTGACAAGCTGCCGAACGACGCTCTACGTCTCGCAAGAGACAATGGATGCCATAGTTAAGGGCTGCTATAGAGTGAGCGGGCGCTATCGTCTCGTCTCCGTTCCGAAGGAGATTGCGGAGGCGCTGAGTCTCGGCCTCTGGAAGTGCCTGACGGAAGACAAGTTTATGGCGACGGGCTACTGCCCGGCTGCGTATCAGGTGCTGGCATTTGAACAGGAGAGGAAGGCATGAAAACACCCCTTTACAACGTGGCCCACCCGCTCGCGGAAAGCGGCAAGCCCATCTTCATCCCCTTCGGCGAATGGAACTACGACGGCCAGTCGCGCCAGCGGCTTGACCGCGCGCACGGCGAGAAGATCGCGAACGAGCTCAACGCCCGCGTGGCCAAGGGCGATCCCGGCATTCCCGTGTACCAGGGCCATCCCGACGTGCCGGCGCTTGCTTCCAAGTACCCGGATAAGGGCGCGCTCGGCTGGGTGGTTCGCGCGGAGATCGTGAACGAGGGCGGCAAGGATGGCCTCGCCCTCACGGTCGAATGGGACCGCGACCCCGGGCGCGGCTTCCGCTGGTTCTCGCCCTACTGGCTCGCCAACAGCCGCGACGGCGGCACGTACATCGTCGACGAAATCGCCTCCATCGGCCTCGTCAACAACCCCAACATCCCGGAATTTCGCCTCGCCAACGAGGAGCAGCCCATGAAGAAAAAGCTCAATCCCGCCATCATCGAACTGGCGGCGAAGTACGACCGTCTCGCAAACGAGAAGGCGCTTGCAAACGTGATCGACGCCAACGGAATGGGCCACGACGACGACAACGGGCAGTTCGACGGATCCGGAACGGGCGGCTCTTCCGGCGGCTCTTCTGGCGGATCCGGCGGCGAGTCCCAGAGCTCGCGCCTCGACAGGATGCTAAGCGAGGCCCGCGCCGGCGTCGCCAAGGCAAAGGCCAAGGCAACTGCGGCCAAGAAGTCGCGGATCTCCGCGTCCCGCAAATTCCACAAGGAGCTTGAGGCCCATCTGAAGAAGCTGCGGGAACGGCGCCTCGCGCTCAAGGAGTTCAACGACAAAATGGCCGCGCGCCTCTCAAAATGATTTCACAACCGCCCGCGTGGGCGACAAACAAAAGGAAACAACAAAATGGACATCAAAGAGATCATCCAGATCTACGGCCTGCCGGAAGACGCCTCTGAAGAAGACGTGCGCACCGCGCTGAAGGCCGGCGCCCAAGCGATCGGCGACTTGGCCGCCGAACGCGCCCGCGCGGAATCGTCCGAGGACGACGCGAAGTCGGCCCGCGACGACAAGGAGAAGCTCGAAGTCGAGCTTGAGAACGAGAAGAAGGCGCACGCGGCCACGAAGGACGCGCTTGCGAACGAGAAGGCCGTCCGGGCCGACGCGGCGATCGATGCCGCCGTGCGCGAGCGCCGCATCGGCGAGTCCGCCCGCGAGACGTGGAAGACGCGCCTCGTGAACGAGGGCGCTCCCGCCTACGCCGCTCTCGCCAACGAGAAGCCGCTGCCCACGCGCGACGCCTCCAAGGGCCTCGCGAACGAGTGCGGCTCCGACGAGGAGGCCAACAAGAGCAAGCAGCGCACGGCCATGGTCAACGAGATCATGACGAAGGAGAACATCCCCTACTTCAAGGCCTGGACGGCGGCGAAGGAGCGCAACCCCGAACTGTTCAAGTGAGGTGCTACATGGCAACCGAGACCAAGACGTTCAACGCATCCGCCGCGATTGCTGCTGGCCAGCCGGTGAAGCTCACCGGCGCGTACACAACGATCGGCATGCCGTGCGTCGCGCCCTGCGACGAGGGCGATGCGATCGGAAAGGCTTCCCGTCCCGCGAATGCGGGCGAGAACGTGACAGTCGAAATCAACGAAGAACCAACCAACAAAAAGGAAACCAAATGAACGGTACCTATGCACATGGCGACGCCTCCTGGCTCGCCGCGGCGGCTGTCAGCAAGGGGCAGCCCGTCAAGTTCACCGGCTCCACGGACGCGAACGGCCTCCCGACCGTCACGCCCTGCGACGCCACCACCGACACGCCGATCGGCGTGGCGCTCACCGACTGCGCGGCCAACGAGAAGGTGGCCGTCGGCATCCTCGGCAACTTCGGGGGGACGATCCTCGTTCTTTCCGGCGGGGCCGTCGCGGTCGGCGCGAACGTCTCGCCCACCGGCACGTCCGTCGACTCTGGCATCGTGATCGGCACGGCGCTCGACGCGGCGTCCGGGTCCGGCGAACTCATCAACGTGGCGCACCGCGCGCCCATCACCCTCAGCTAACAAGGAGTAAAACATGAGTCAGTTTGGCATGTACAATCTCGCCGACATCGGCATCCGCGCCGGCGCGCCCTCGAAGGGCGTGGCCACGCTCGCGAACGAGAGCATGTTCAACAACACGTACTTCTCCCAGCCGCTCACCGACTTTGCCGTGGGCTACCGCAACCAGGAGGAGGATCTCCAGGCGGCGCTGGACTACCTCGCGCCCGCCGTGAAGGCGCCGCGCAAGTTCCAGTACCGCGTGATGAACAACAAGGCCGCATTCGACGCCATCACGGACGGCAGCGACGAGCGCGCCCTGTACGGCGAGTTCAAGGTGGTGACCACGCACGACGGCATCGTGGACGACCACACGGTCTCTAAGGGCCTCACCACGATCATCGACAAGGACGAGCGCGAGGAGAACCCCTACGTCCTCGAGGAGCGCACGGCGTGGCTCAAGCAGCTCCAGCTCCGCGCGGATCTCCTGCGCGCCGTCGCCCTGCTCAACTCCCTCGCCACCAACACGGCGAAGACGTGGAGCGGTTCGACCGGCACGCCCGACATGGACCTCCGCGCGGCCATCAAGGCATCGCGCGAGTCGATGGGCCTCCAGCCGAACCGCGCGCTCTACGGCGGCGGCGCCTGGGACGCGCGCCTCGCGCTCCTCGACAAGCAGAACACGGCCGGCGCGTTCGCCGGTCTGATGCGCCTCGAGAGCGAGCTTGCGCGCTTCGCCCGCCTGCGCGAGATCCGCGTGAACGACCTGGTCTACTCCGTCGTGAGCGGCAAGCAGGAGATCGTCACGGACAACAAGGTGTACGTGTTCTCCGCGTACAACGAGATCTCCACGCGCGACGCCTCGAACGTCAAGCGCTTCTGGTCGCCCGTCATGGGCGGCGGCGAGTGGGCCGTGTACGTGGACGAGACGGCGGCCGAGATCATCAAGCTCACCGTCCACCACAAGAACAAGATCGTGTCGCCGAACACGCTCGGCGTGCGCACGCTCACGATCTCGTAAGCGCGGAAGGAGCACGGCCATGAAAAGATTCGCACATCTGATGCTCGCGCTCGCCTCCTGCCTGTGGTGCCTCTGCGCCGCAGGCGGGGCGGTGCGCCTCGGTCCAGGGCTCTCGGCCCCAGACATCGCGGACGGCGCGCGTCTCGACGCGGCCGTGCTCGTCTCCACCAACGCGGGGGCCTCGTGCACGGTGAAGGCCGTGTACGAGCTGCCCCTGTACGAGACCGTGCAGAGCGTCACGAGCGTCACGAACGACTTCTACGTTCTTTCCACGAACGTGGTCATCGGGACGAACGCGACGCTCCAGGTCACGGACCTCTATACGGTCGTCACGAACTCGGGCGTGGTCGCCACCAACTACTTCACCGTCTGGACGAACAGCTGGCCGGTGATGGTGAACCGCCCGACGGTGACGACCGTCACGAACAACCTCATCGGCGTGGCCGGCACGGTGGCGTACACGAACGACCTGTTCTCACTCAACGGCGGCTACGCGGAGACGAACGGCGTGAACCGCTGGATCGTCTCGCCCGCGCGCTTCCTGGTGACTGGCGACCCGGTCACGGTGATCTTCACGAGGTAGCCATGGCCAACTGGCGCGCGATCACACGGGCCGACGTGACGGCCAGCCTCACGCTGAAGGAGGCCGAGAGCTACCAGCGCTCGGCCGACTTCGGCGATGACCCGCTGCCCATCCTCATTGAGCGCACGACCGCGTACGCGCGGCTCGCGATCCGTTCGAACGGGCGCGTGCGCATGAGCCCGGACGCCACCACGCTTCCGGTCTCCGTCATTTCACCCGCATGCGACTACATGATCTTCGACATCCTGAAGCGCATCGACGTGGAGGTTGGCGAGGACCGCCGGCGCGCGCGCCAGCAGGCCATTGACTTCTTCGACCGCATCCAGAAGGGCGACGTGACGCCCGAAGGCTGGGACGAGCCGGAAACCCAGGACACCGGCCACAGCGCCGCGCAGCTCATATCCAGCTCCCCCCAGCGCGTCACGCCCTTCAAGCTCGAAGGCTTCTAGTCCCTAAGAGTCTTGCACCTATCCCATGACCGCCGAACAGATAGAACTTGTGAAAGAGCTTCTCCCGACCTCCCTGGGGTCGGAGGAGATTCGCACGATTATCGCGGCGGACATCCTGCGGCAGAGCGTGATTTCGGCGCGCATGGAGAATGCGCGCTATCGCGCCCAGGTGCGCGCCGTGTGCGCGCAGGTGGCGGGCGGCGGCATGAACGTGGCCGACGCGCGGATGATCCTGAAACGCACCTTGCGCAACATGGGGCACGACACGGCCAACGCGCGCGGCATCACGGACCCGGCGAGCAGGCGCCGTCTCGATCTCATCGTCAAGACGCGCTCGGCCATGGCGTCGAACGCGGCGGCCGTAAATGCGCAGGATGATTACAGCGTGTACGCCGTGCCCGCCTGGGAGCTTGTGCGCTACGGCCAGAGAAGCGTGCCGCGCGACTGGGCCGCGCGCTGGAAGGCGGCGGGGGATTCAGTAGGCTGGGAGGGCGCGAGCCCTGACTTTGGAAACATGGTGGCGCTCAAGGCGTCGCCCATCTGGCAGGCGCTCGGCGACGGCGCGGGCGGATACCGGGACACACTCGGAAAACCCTACCCGCCGTTCGCTTTTTCGAGCGGGATGGCGTGGCGGCGCGTCCGCCGCGACAGGTGCATCGCGCTCGGCCTCATCGGCGAGCACGAACGGCCGCCCGTGCCGCAGAAGGTGAGCGTTGCGCCCACTGAAGAGGAAATTTCAGAGGCTTCACAGCGTGCTGGAATGGACCTTGCAGGAGGCTTGCAATGAGGTGGACCATCCAGAAGATGTCGTCTTACCTCGACATCGAGCGTAAGATTCAGCCGGACGGCGCGGCAAGCGCGGCCGGCGAGTCTCTTGCTGGAGTTGTCCAGGACCATGTGCTGGCGGCAGCCGGCGCGCGCCACCGAACGGCGTCGCGTCTGGGCGCAATGCCGACCGGCCATCTTTCCGAAGGCGCTGCGAACATCCGCATGGAGAAGGAAGGCTCGCGGGCCGTTGTCGTTGTTCCGATTCCCGGCATCACGCGCGCGTTCGGCGATCTCCACATCCGGCCCACGAACAAGAAGGCGCTCACGATCCCGATCAACGCGGCCGCCTACGGCGTGCGCGCGCCGGAGCTCGCGGACAGCGGATGGCATCTTTTCACTCTGCCGTCTTGGCAGGGGCCAGGCGCGGGGATCCTTTTCGGGCGGAGGGACGGCATGCCGTCCGCCGTGGCCCTCTACCTGCTGCGCACCTCGGCGGACATTCCGCAGGACCGCGGCCTCATGCCAAGCGACGAGGAAATGGGAGAGGCACTGGCGTACGGCGTGAAAATGGCGATTGAAATGGAGAGGTTCGCGTCATGATGCCGCACCACTACATACAGAAGCTCATGGCGGACGCACTGAGCGAGAACGAGACGCTGCGCGAGGCGGGCGTGACGATTCTGGAGCAGAACAGCCAGGAGCTTGCGTTCATGTTGAAGAAGCCGCTGTCGCAGATCGACGCGCCGGTCGTGGTCGTGACGTGCGACAAGGCGCGCAAGCGACACTCCGCGCCAGTGGAATGGGAGCTCGAGTGCAGCGTGTTTGTCACTGAGAACGTGCCGCTCAACCGCGAGCGCCCGGCGTTC
>Ga0310786_10009485_pt1 | contig 12352 bp, 19 predicted proteins | sample AusTroGonzalo_MG_FD_203881 | JGI IMG/M metagenome (GOLD analysis project Ga0310786, IMG submission 203881) | Bovine rumen microbial communities from tropical cattle in Woodstock, Queensland, Australia - Gonzalo_03 (v2) (version 2) | ecosystem: Host-associated > Mammals > Digestive system >...
CCACTTCGTTCAGTTCAGGTTCGAGAAGGAGCCACTGAGCCATCATGTGCCTTGCGAGGTCCCGAAAGAGACCGCCAAGAGCTACTACATAAAGCTTCTGGCTCCAAACGTCCGTGGGCACCAGTATGGTGATTGCATCTGGGCCGGCAAGGATATGGTAACATTCCCGAAAGCGGAAGTCGATACCACTAACGAGTGGTGGCAAAACTAAACATAATGAAACACAATCGGTTATGGAATGGGGGGGGGGCAAGAAATAGAGGTGGAACGGCTGGGTAAGTGTATGTTATGGTGGAGGTTGGTGAACGGAGAGTTCTACCAGTTCAAAATCAAGCACGGCTTCACTACCGTCATCGGTGAGCAGTCGTACAGCAATATTGAGGCCCTCGACAACGCATTCCGAGAGTTAAAACGAAAATTCAAATCAATCTTAAACTAAACAATTATGACAAAGCAAGAACAAAGACACGAGATTATCATTGCCATGATTAACAAAGGCTACGAGATTATGAACGTAGTCGAAATTGCCAACGGCATCATGGAGAAAATGTACGGCAAGGATTGGGAAAGCCAACCTGAGGTTGAGTACATCCCCGGATGTGGATGCCAACATGCCGAGGTTTTCCATCCACTCATCACAAAAGAGGTTGAGGAGTGCATCAACTATGAGCGCGTTCCAATCGTCAGCGTTGCCGAGCAGGATGGTCAGAAGGGCGTCCGGCTCTGTGTTGGCGACATCGACATCTTCATCGAGGCCCATGACCTTGATGAGGACGGCAAGGAGTTCAAGTGGGACGAGGCTATGATGAAGCTCAAAGCCTACGGCAAGAGAACGTTCGACAAGCACGAAATGTTCCTCATTGCTGCCTTCGAGGACGAAATCAATGCCGCTCTCCGCGAGATTGGTGGCGCCGAGCTAGACAATTACTACTGGAGTTCCACTGAGTATAATAGCTTCGGCGCTCGGATTGTGTATTTCAGTTCAGGGTTCATCGGCACCTACGGCAAGTGCTACACTACCGTTATCCGGCCCGTGGCCGCATTTAAGCATGAATAGGCCCTTAAATCTTATGGGACGGGCTTTGATGCCCGTCCCTAAATCATAAACAAAAACAATCAATCATGTTTTTCATTATTCTTCTTACCCTCTTGTGCGACGGGTACAAGTACAACACGGGTAAATCTTTCGTAAAATAGAACGTCATGTCATTATTCGACCGGCAGCGGAACGAGGCCCGTGAAGAAAGCGATAAGACAATCCTGAACAAAGAGAGCAGGGGTACACTCCTCCAAGTGGTGAGGACGTTATCCGAGCAGCAGAAGGTCATCGAGAAGATGGCAAACGCCGGCATGGATATTTACGACAACCTCCCGAAAGGCTTGCAGTGTTCATCCCGCTTCGACAAGCTGGATTGTTCAAACTGGACTCTGAAAGAAGCCTCGCTTGACATAGAGTCCGCAATCGAAAGTATCAAATCAGTAATAGACTAAATTATGGCCATCAAAGATTTAGTAAGAACACAGTCGGGCAAGGAAATCCTCGCCCAGACAACGGAAAGCAGCCGTCAGGTGTTCGGCAGATACCTCTACGAGGGTGAGCTTGGCATCCTGTTCGGCGACAGCAACACCGGCAAATCAATCCTCGCCAACGACATCGCCTTCTTTGTCTGCGGAGGCGGCCACGACTGGCCCGGAATGGTATCACCGAAGATACCCGCCATGTACATCGACATGGAAATGACCAGCAAGCAGTATGCAGACAGATACCGCAACGCCGGTGATTATATGACCGACGACTTCCACAGGTCTGAGGTGAACGTCCTGATGTGCGTCGAGAACAAACTTTTCTCGGCCATCAAGACTGAGATTATCCTCCAGCAAAGCTCAGAGAGACCGCCCAAGTTCATCATCATCGACAACATCACCAACGGCTTCGGCTCCATCTTCTCGGCAGCAAAGATGAAGGAGCTGATTTCGGAGTTGAAGACTCTCAAAGACAGGTTCGGCCTGACCATCCTGCTCATCGCCCATTGTCCCAAGCGCAAGCCGAACACGCCCATCACCGACAACAGCCTCGGAGGAACGAAGATGATACTCAACTTCTGCGACAGCGCCTTTGCCATCGCTCCCTCACAGCTGAACAACGAAACCAAGTACGTCAAGCAGATTAAGACGCGGGTCGGCGAGAAACTGTCCGACGTTATGACCGTCAAGATTGCCGCAGAGCCTTATCTGTGTATGCAGTACGTCGGCATGATTGACGAAGACGCGCACATCAATCCCAAGAACGATGACCTCTGGCTCACCGAGATTACTCCTGAAATGGAGATTGAGCTTGTCAGGATGCTCAGTAGCGAGGATATGTCGTACACAGAGATAGCCAGCGCCTTGTCGCTCAGACGCGACATCGTTGTGGATTATGCAATAGCAAATAACCTGTAATCAAAAATATCATGGAACTTGAAAAATTTATTTGGAAATTTGTCAGCAAAGACAAATTCAAGCCCGCCATGTGCGGAGTTTACATGGACCCGGAAGAGAAGGCTGCGGTAGCGACCGATGCTCACGTCATGCTCGTATGCCATGAGCTGTACGACCCGCTAAAATCCGACTTGATTGTCTACAAAGACGGGAGTTCGCTGAAAAACGGCACCTATACAAACATCCCCGCAGACAGTAAACTTACTCAGCATGTGCGGTATCCAAACTGGAAACCGGCAATTCCTCGTGAATATAGAGAGCGTGAATCAAAGAAACAGCAGAGGTCAAAGTACGACACCGTGTATGAAGAAGTTTTCATCGACGCTTGGTTCAAAGACAGGGTATTGGCCGCAACAAAGCTCAGTAATCTACCGCAATTCAAAGGGTGCCAGATTTCCGTATGCGTTCACAGAGGTCGAGACTATTGGGTTGCACCAAGATTTGCAAAGATGATGATGTCTTGGGGGCTGAAAGGCTGGCATCTTAAACACAGTTCCAGCCCTGCCATCAATGAGAGGAGCGACGGGGACTTGATGATGGTCATGCCGATGATGCCAATATATGAGAATGACGATTTTATCGCCAAAGACTATGGTATCAAACTCCCTTGGACCGAAAACGAAAAAGACATTGTGTTAAAAATCGTAAAAGACGAATTTGACTTGCCTATCATGTAAATTTCAATAAATATGGCTACAAAAACAAAAATCGAAAAAGAGCGCCAGCGTCTCATTGAAAAGTATGGCGACAAAGTATTGATTGAGATAGTTGACTATTACTATCCGGAAATCACATTCACCAAGACCGGCACCACACAGCGTAACGTCTGTGCCACCATCAAAGTATCTCAGGTCCAGATTGACAACACGGCAGACTTGAAAGAGGTCGAGCGCCGCCTGATGGAGAAGGGTGCCCCGTTTGTCCGCAAGTGGAAGTTCCCGCAGAGCGAGAAGCTCTACAACTCACCTGAGGAGAAGGCCCGCCGCGAGGCTTATCAGAAGGAGCATCCGTTCACCAAGAAGCGTCTCGACGAAATCTTCCTGCCGATGCTCATCAACCCAGACGTTGAAGAAGAACCACAAAATTAACCGTTATGGATAACAAAGAAATTGCCGAGAAGATTATTGGCAAAGGTATGTGTGGAAGTTTACACATATCCCGCTTCGGTTTTGACGTTATCGTCCACGGCGTTCTAAAAGACCATTTTGTTCAGTATAATACTGACAAAGCAGAGTTTCTCCGTACACATCAAACAATGGTAAAGATGATGATGATAACGGCTCAATGTGTGGCTCGTATGTATGAGAGTCAGCGGACAATAAATGTAACGCTACTCACAGATACCATAGATGAGCCAGCCGGTGAAGGTCAACCAGACAATCATCCTGTAGAATCTCCCGAAGAGGAATCAACCGAGTCCTAATTCTCCTGCATTTCATATCTGTGGCATTTTGAACACATGAAGAGTGATGCCTGTGGCTGCATCCTCATGGCAATGTAGCCTCCGATGTACGCCACAGGCTCACCATTACATCCGAGACCGTCTGCCTCGGCTATGTGTACAGCGGCATGGAAGACCTCATGGAACCAAGTATTCGCAAATTCGGCTTCTGACGAGCTTTCGGACAGTACGACGATACTTTCCCTGTCCTGACGATTTGAGAACGTCAGACCGGTATTTCTGACCCCTCTACGGAGGTTTTCTTCCGCACGTCCAAGTTTGCGTCTTTCGCATCCGATGTCAGCGAGACATTTCAGGATAGTGTCGCAGTCTTCCGGAGCCGTGTCGTAGAACACGGTCATTCGCCATCTGTACGGGCCGAGGTATAAGCGTTGGACTTTCATACTACAGCATTTCAGCCCAATCAATAGGCTCTCCGTTGTTGATGCAGTCGCTTACAAAGCGGGCAAAGATGAAGCCGTCCCGCTGGTCCTCGTCGTCGATTAGGTCTTTGACATAGAGGCAGATATGCTTATCGTCCTCGATGCTGCTTCCCATGAAGTCGCTCAGGGCCATGTGATAGACGAAAGTGCTGTCACACATGACATCGTTCTCCAACGTAACCCCGTTCTCTTTGAGTTTCGCGAGAACGTCATCCTTCTTCATCAACGAAATCTTCTTTCCGTTACGGTCCCGCATAAGGCTGACGGCAAACTTGCACATCTTCTCGTTGAAGTGCTTGCCGTAGTTCATCAGGTACGCCCGCTGCTCTTCCGGGATGATGTCGTACATATCGAGAGGTGATTTTTCTTTTCCCATGATTTTCTGTGAAGATAAAAACTTATTACTACTCAATTTGTTAATCCGAGAGAGGATTTTCTCTGCAAATAAAGGGCAGGAGGCCGGAGCCTCCCACCCCTCGTTTGGAACGATTAGTAACGTCTACGGCGACGCTCCATCATTTCATAAGGGTCGTCTTCCCAGCGGTAGCCCATGCGACCGCCGTCACGCATACCCATTCCGTCACGATAGTTGCGTCTCTCGCCGAAAGCGTCTTCCTCCAGCTCGTCCACGCAGTGCATCAGTCGCCCTGCGGTGTAGAGGATGTCCTCTACCATTGCGGACATTTTTTCTTTGTCCTTCCTGTGAATGATTGTGTAGCCCATGATTTACTGAGTTTTAATCAACGAGGTGTGGTTCTGTGTTAGAGCACTTTTGAGCAGGGCCGACAGCTCCGAAAAGCCTCCTTTTATCTCGGCAAGCTCTTTTTCGAGGTTGCTGATTTTGGTGTCTCGGTCTGCCTCCTTCTGCAGATTTGGATTCAGGTCCATCATCATCTGCTTGCAAGCGGCCACAACTTTCTTGTGGTAAGGCACACTGTTCAATGCGTTTTGAGAAAGCGTACCAAAAGCCTCAACTTCGTTTGTGATAGCCGTCTTGTCGTCGGATATGACGTAATTGTTGGCGCCCGTGTCAATAATTGACAAGGCTGTGTTGACATTCGAGAAGGTTTTGGTGTCATCACCTACTTTTACGGTAATGTCAATAACCTGCTCCATCTGCAGAGGATTCTGCAAGAATTGATTTCCTACCTTTGCTCTCGGCGGTGTTGTCGAGAGTACCTGACCAACCGTTAGGTTGGGATTTTCTCCTTTGTTAAGGATATACAGGAGAGACCCTGCTCTGAGTGTTCCAAACATTTCTTTACTCGTTTAATGTTAATAACTATTGTTAAGCCGTGAGAGGCGACGTCAACTGCAGAATGCCGTTGAATCGGTCGTTGAACACGGTAATCACGCCTGTTCCAACAAGGTCCGCAGCAGTGACCGGAGTCCCATTGAAGAACGTCAGGGCACGGCTGGTGCCGTTGAGGGTAAGCGTCACCGGCAATGTACCGGTAGTTCCGGTTGGGATGGCGTCAGCAATCCTTACCGTCAGGTGGCCGACAGGCTGGATGCGACGGAATCCAAGAGCGATGTCAACAGCAGTGTCGGTGACAGTGATGTTGGTGCTCGTCAAATACGGAATACCGTTGACATTCGTAGTGATATTACTGAATGGATTGTTCATTGCTCACTCCTTTCTTGATTAGAAGAAGATGCCGTTGCCGAAGCCGTTGCCGTAGATGCCACCACTCACATAAGGAGAGGTGTTGACGGCAGTGAGCTGAGGCCATTGAACATTGACCGTCGGGAGCTGGTTGCACTTGATGGTGTCAACCTCGCGGGCGAGAGCAGCAAGCTGGGCGTTAATGGGGGCGACAGCCTGACCAAGGGCAGCAGTCGTGAAGTTCTGAGACTCCAACTGAGCAATCTTGGCAGTCAGTGCGGCAATCTCGCGGTCCTTGCGACCAGACTCCATAGCGTCGAGCTTGTTGTCAAGCGCGATGTAGTGCTGGTTCATAGTGTCCGTGAGGGCGTAGGTCTGCTTGCAGTCGGAAAGCTCTTGAGCTGCCTTGGTAGCAGCAATGTTGGTGTTGACGCCGGCAAAGCCGTTGTTCATGGCAGCAGTCTGTTCGAGAGTACGGAGCTGGCCCTGATAACCCTGCTCTGTGACGAGCTGCTTCATGTTGCAGCAGCATTCGCAAAGCTGATTGCCGAGGGCGGTGTTTCCGTTCTGGATGGAGTTGATGACTTGCATGACATTCATGCCTTGGTTGGCAGCGATAGTTGCAAGTGCGGTCTGCACGGCCTGAACGCTGCTGTTGACGAGGTTGAAGTCCTGACCAAGCATCGTGCTGAGGGTCTGGATGGCCTGACGGCTCTGTTCGCCTTGATTGGTGACGGCGGCCATAATCAGGTCGGTGTTGTTGTTCGCGGTAGCCTGAGCTCCAAGGGAAGCTGCAGCAGCGCCGGCGTTAGAGTTGCCACCACCGAAGATGCCGTTACCATTGTTGTTGATAAGGGCACCAAGGATGAAGCCTACTACACCGGCACCAAGGCCGTTACCGAGACCGCCAAAGCCGCCGTTGTTCATGGCCATCAAAGGCCAAGCATTGTTCATGTTGTTCCCATTGTCGGGGACGACGATAGTTTCGCTCATTTGTTTGATGTTTTAATTGTTAATACTGCGTTTCGTTGTACAACTTGGACGCAAAACTACAACATAACAGCTCACAATACTATTGAATATTTTGCGCTATAATTCAACAACATATACAACATTGTAACTGATAATGGTGAAAAGGTTTTTTCATCATCTAAAAATAATCACTAATTTTGTAACCAAAATTTCAGCCCTATGGACTCTTTAGAAAAGTGCATCGAGAAGTTACCTATCGGAGGCAGAACACAGTTCGCTGACTGCTTCGACAATTTCCTCGACCTCCAGCTGCAGTTCTTCTGCAACAATCCAAACGACAGGCAGCGCGAGTTGTTCAAGCACATGCACAGCAATCCTGACTTCAAAATGAATATGATTGCCGCCATGCAAGCCTACGGAGAGGAAGCCGAAGGTTTCAAAGACCCGCTCGGAGGTATCTTTATGAGTCGCATCAGCCATGGCGAGAAGGGCCAGTTCTTCACACCTGACAGCGTGTCGCTCCTGATGTCGGAGATTGTTGGCATTGAGGATGGCGCCACGGTGAACGACCCGGCCTGTGGAAGTGGCAGGACATTGCTCAACGCCTTAAAGGTGGCCCGCAACGAAGGCAAAGACATCGAGCTTTATGCCAACGACCTGTCGATGACATGTGCGAAGATGACGCTACTCAACTTCGTAACAAACTCCGTCGCCGGAGAGGTAACATGCGGCAATGCCCTGACTCTCGATTACGAGAACTTCACCTTCTTTAAGATTGACCGCCTGAGGCACATCGTCGCCGGCACAATCTTCTCTACCTACTGGCAATACACACTTGCTACCGCCAGAGAGGTTGAGGAGCAGCGCCGCAAGTGGTGGTTGGATATTGCGAAGAAGGGATGGATAAAACACTACCGCATCAAACAGAGCGACATGCCTAAGGATGAGGAGGAAAACTTCCTACCGACAGAAATCAAGACAGGCACTCAGTTGAGCCTGTTTCAATAAAAACCTTTAAAACACAGAATTATGGAACGCAAAAACAAACAATCAAACGGCCTGATGGCCTTCTCGGTCATTCTTGCATTGACCGCAGCAATCTTTCTTGCTCTCCCAAGAGAAACGGTAGTAGAGGTGGAACCGCCGCAGCATGACACCATCATCCTCTACACCGACTCTATCCCACAGATGTCCCGCGAGGACACCATCAACGCTATGGCGCTGGCTTTCGCCCAGCAGGAAAGCAACTTCAACCATAGGGCCGTATCACCATGCGGACAATGGGTAGGATGCCTCCAGCTGTCAGAAATTATGGTACGCGAGGCTAACCGCATCGTAGGCTTCAACTGCTTCAATTACAACGACCGATACGACCGGCAAGGAAGCTATGCCATATTCAAGATTGTGCAGGAATATCACAACCGAAATCTCGAAATAGACAGAGCAATAGACATCTGGAACCCCGGTTGTGGGCGGCATTATCGAGAGGCCGTTAAAAAATATTTCAGACACAATCTGCTGAATTACAATACGCTAAACAACTATTACGGAATTTAGCGAACTTTTTTTTTCGTAATTCAAATTTTCTTCGTATTTTTGCATCGTTATTTTTGAACAACGAAAACACAGAAAAACAGAAAGGAGTTGAAAATGAGTTACACAACAATCGAACAGAGCAAGAAGTTAGTAAAACTTGGATTGGACGTAAAAACACACGACATGTTTTATGAGCAGGAAATAGGAAGAAAAACAGATATGCCATATTATGTTGTGAAAGTTGGCAAGAGTATCGCTATTGAACAAAATCTCTTTTCATTCAGAAATGAGCTTACAATTCCGTGTTGGTCTGTGACTGCGTTGCTCGAACTAATGCCAACACCAACATTGTCGAGGATTGACGATGAGAAAAAGAATGACCCATCGCTCTGGTATTGCAATAGTATCCAATTTGGTGAAGACTTTTTCGACCATCAAGGCGGCTACCACGACAATCCCATAGATGCGTGTATCGAGGCAATCGAATGGCTAATTCAAAACGGTCATATTAGAAAGGAGTCAGCGTAATGAACATAAACAAAAATAATTGATAATTCAAAAATTATTCGCATCTTTGCACCGTAAAAAATCAACAATATGAAAGTATACGCAGTCTGACCAATATCGCAAGAACCTTGCTGTGGTCATTCAAAGCCAGATGCTATTTTCTTGTCTTTCAATGATGCTGATAAATATGTATTCGAGGAATATGGATACAAACAAGAATCACATTACACTTACGATGACGACCCCAATTATACTGCAGCATGGTATTACACACCTGATGGCGTTGATGACGATGATTCAAATGTCGTAATTATTGAATATATAGTAAAATAACATAAATATAACTGATATGACAGACATTAAAATTTTAGAACTTGGTGGCTCTAACTTTAGAGGACAAAACTTCTGCGACAAGTACGGATTGCAGGAGAACCGTATCTCAGGTCGCAACAGGAGCGGTAAGTCAACCCGCCTCGCCGCATGGTGCTGGCTGATGTGTGCGTACACAGACCCCAACAGCCCAGCCAACTCAAAGCTGTTCGACGACCGCGTTGAACTCACCAAAGACACGCCGGTGGCATCCGTGTGGGCCGTCGTTCAGGTAGGCAACGAGTCCTATCGTCTGGAGCGTACCGCCAAGGCCAAGTTCACCCGCAAGAAAGGCACCGACATCTACGAGAAGGCGCCCAGCGACGAGTACGGCTACTCCATCGACAACATCGAGCGTAACGCCACCGACTTCAAGGATTGGCTGACCGCCAACATTGCCCCGGACGACATGATGCGTTTCGTCCTCGGTGGTGAGTTTTTCATCAGCCAAATCTTCGACGACAAGAAGAAGGCCCGCCAAATCATCGAGCGCATCGTCGGCGAGGTTACGCCGGAGGAAATGAAGGGCGACTACACACTCATTGCCGACCTGCTGGCCAAGTACAGCCTCGACGAGATTGAGAACCGTGCCGCCAACCTCTCGAAGGGCATCAAGCAGCGTCTAGACGAAATCCCGTCACTCATCCAGAGCATGACCAATGAAATCTCCGAGATTGAGCAGACTGACTTTGCTGCCAACGAGAAGGAGATTACCCGCCTCGAAGGTGAGCGTGAGGCTTGCGAGAAGCGCCAGCTCGACCTCACCGAGCGCATGAAGCCCCAGATGGAGGCCCGTGCAAACGCTATCTCCTCGCGTCAGATGAAGCAGACCCTCTTCGATGAGGCATACCGCAAGTGGTGCAAGGAGCCTCAGGAAGAGATTGCCCGTCTGACAGGTGAGATTAACGCCGTCAATCGTCAGAACGCTGAGAGCAAGGCTAAGTACGATGAGGCCGTCAAACTCCGTGAGCAGAAGACTCAGGAGCGCGACAACGCCTATCCTTCACTCAAACTCGCCGAGGAGAAGCGCCAGCGTCTTCGTGATGAGGTCAAGGCTGAGAACGCTAAGGAGTTTGACCCGTCCTCTGCCGTGTGCTCCTACTGCGGTGGCAACCTGACCGGAGAACAGCTTGAACAGGCCCGTCAGAAATTCGAGACTATCAAGCGCGAGAATTGTCTCAAAATCGTGGCCGAGGGCAAAGCCCTGAACGCAGAAATCGAGCGTCTGGAAAAGGTTATTCTCGACGCACAGCCGTTCATCGATGCTGCCCTGCCGGAAGTGCTCACTCAGTCCACCACAGAGTTGGAAATGAAGATTAAGGAGCTGACCGGCAGAAGTACGTCTATTGCAGACTTTTCGGCTACCGACCATGGTAAACAGCTCCAAGCCGACATCGATGCCATTGTTATCCCGGAGGTCAAGATGCCGGACGATTCCGACATCAAGGCCGAGAAAGACAGAATCAACGCCGAGCTTGTTCCCCTCTACGAGAAGCGTGGCCTGAAAAGCCGTGCCGAGAAGCTCCGCAACAACATCGAGGAACTCCGCAAGGAACAGCGAGAAAAAGGCGTCGAGCTTGCAACCTACGAGCGTCAGCGCCAGCTTGTCAAAGACTACAAGCAGGAGCAGATGGAAATCCTCAGCCATAAGGTCAACGACGGCTTGAAGTTCTCTCGCATCGAGGTTTGGTCAAAGCAGAAGGATGGTACTGTGGTCCCCGACCTCGTGTTGAAAGACGCTCAGGGTGTGTCGTACTCCACTACGAACAACGCCAGCCGCATCGTTACAGCTATCGACGTCCAGCGTTTCTTCTGCGAGAAGCTTGGTGTGAATATGCCGTGCTGGGTTGACGAAAGTTCTGTTGTTGATGACGAGAATTTGCCTCGCATTGACAATACGCAGATGTTCTATATGTTCCGTGCAGACACATCCATCCGTATTGAAACACTGTAATTTATAAAATAAATTTTGTCAATTAACAAAATAAAACCAAAAGAAATGAACGTAACAAAACCACAAGTAAGTATCGAATCCCATGTGGATGGCGACTACATTCTGAAACAACTGGAATTGGCAGGGCGTACTGCCTACAAGAGTGAGGATAAGATTACCTCCGACTCGGCAAAGGACTTTGTGCGGATGATACTCAAACGCGGACATTTGTCGGTGTTTGAGCATCAAAGTGTGACGGCCCGTGTGGTGTGCGACCGTGGTGTGTCGCATGAGATAGTGCGCCATCGTCTAGCAAGCTACACGCAGGAATCGACCCGCTACTGCAACTACACCAAGGGTAAGTTCGGTAGCGAGATAACGGTGATTGAGCCGTGTTTCTGGCCGCAGGACGATGAGAAACGCAAAGTGTGGGAGCAGACTATCGCACAAGTGGAGGCTGGCTACAACAAGCTGATTGAACTTGGGGCCACGCCTCAGGAAGCCCGTAGCGTTCTGCCGAACTCGTTGAAGACGGAGGTGGTAATGACGATGAACCTGCGCGAGTGGAGGCATTTCTTCACGCTGAGAACGTCTAAGGCAGCACATCCGCAGATGCGCGAGGTTGCCATTCCGCTTTTGGCAATGTTCAAGGAGCGTATTCCAGTTGTGTTTGACGATATAAATGCAGAGTAATGGCAGACAACGTAAACCATCCGAGCCACTATAATTCACATCCATCTGGTGTAGAATGTATTGACATAGCTCGACATTATTGTTTTTCTATCGGAAATGCAATCAAATATCTCTGGAGGGCTGGCCTTAAACAAGATGGAAATCTTACAGACAGACAGAAAGAAATTGAAGACCTCCGTAAAGCTATCTGGTACATAAACGATAGAATACAACAATTAGAAGCTGAAAGCAAGTAATCAACCTATTCATTAACAATCAAATATTCAAAGAAATGAAAAGTATCAAATTCATCAACATCTTCTGTCTGATTGTCCTCGCAATCAGCCTCGTTACCATCGGCGCTTTTGTCGCCCTGAACCAGTGGGTCGAAG
>Ga0310786_10009487_pt1 | contig 12351 bp, 8 predicted proteins | sample AusTroGonzalo_MG_FD_203881 | JGI IMG/M metagenome (GOLD analysis project Ga0310786, IMG submission 203881) | Bovine rumen microbial communities from tropical cattle in Woodstock, Queensland, Australia - Gonzalo_03 (v2) (version 2) | ecosystem: Host-associated > Mammals > Digestive system >...
TTTACCTCTATTTAAATATGAACGCTTATCTGGGCGAGCTGGAGCGCGTAACCTCTTTCAAGGAGAAGGCACGCAAGCAGCCTGATAACGTGAACGCCGGTCTGCTTACCTATCCCACCCTGATGGCATCGGACATCATTATCCATAAGGCCAACAAGGTACCCGTAGGCAAGGACCAGGAGCAGAACATGGAGATGGCACGTAAGTTTGCACGCCGTTTCAACCAGATGTACGGCGTGGAGTTCTTCCCCGAGCCCGCATCATTCTCTCTGGCCAAGGAGGGCGGCATCAAGATCCCCGGACTGGACGGATCAGGTAAGATGGGTAAGAGCGAGGGTAACTGCATATACCTGTGCGACGAACCCTCTGTTATCCGCAAGAAGGTGATGAAGGCCGTTACCGATGCAGGCCCACAGGCTATGAACAGTGAGAAGCCTGAGGTTATCCAGAACCTCTTTACACTGCTTGAGGTTGTATCAACAAAAGACACCTATAACTATTTCAATGATAAGTGGAACGACTGCACCCTGCGTTACGGTGACCTTAAGAAGCAGCTGGCCGAGGATATCATAGCTGCTACAGATCCTATCCGTGAGCGCATCAAGGAGTTCCAGGGCAACAAGGAACTGCTTGATAAGATTGCTCTGGCGGGTGCTGAGAAGGCTCGTGAAAGCGCTTCAAAAACCCTTAAGGAGGTTCGTCAGATTATCGGCTTCAGGGTATATTGATAGCCATTCGGCGGTTTTCTCGCCACTTTGTGGCTCGTTCGTTTTTGACTTTTTTGGCCTTTGGCCTCAAAAGTCGTTGGATAGAATCATTTCTGCGTATTAGAAACAACCTTTTTTTAGTTTCCTTCTGGAAACACGCTCCGTTTCACTTCGCTTACCGGCCTTCCAGGCCGGGTAAAACTAAGACCTCGCTAGCTTTGCTCGCGAGGCCTTAGTTTTACTGGGTGCAACTGGAAACCTTTTTATACCTTGGAAGGTGCAGGTGGAAACCTTGTGCGGATTAGGAACGCGCTCGGGGAAACCGTGTTGGTGAGTGCAGCTGGATACCTATGTGCGGATTAGGGTCACGCACGGGGTTACGCAGGTGCGTACGTATTATTCAAACCATTTGGTGATTTCCTGGACCGGTTTTACCACGTAGGTGGGTTTGGCGTCGGGAGTGCGGGAGGGCATGGTGCAGGCTTTTAGGGAGCGTACAAGCTCCTGCATCTCCTTCTCGGAGAGGTGACGGCCTGCGGGGATGGCGGCCTTACGTGCCATGGCAAGCGCCATAGACTCCAGCTGACGGGTCTGCTCCTGGGTGGGGTTGATACGCAGATCGGCAATCATATCCGTAATGAGACGCTCATAGTCCTGTCCCTCCATTCCTGACGGGACACCCTGCACGGCAACGGCGCCACGGCCCATATCTGAAAGGTCAAAGCCAAGCTCGGCAAAACGGGGCTTAAGCTCGGAGAATATGGCGGCATCGGCGGCAGAGAGCTGGAACATCTCAGGGAACAGAAGTCCCTGTGACGGGGCGTTATGAGCCTGTGCATCGGCCATGAAACGGTCATAGAGAACGCGTATGTGGGCGCGGTGCTGGTCAATGACCATGAGTCCCTGCTCGGACGGAACCAGGATATAACGGTCTGCATACTGGAAGGGATGCAGAGGCTGCTCTTCGGGCTGAGCCGGGCTCTCCGGAGCGGGCCTGAAGTCTATGGGGTTCTCATTGACCTTACGCTCTATGACATCGCCGTAGAGCTTGGTCCAGTTATCGGTGCTGCGGCTTGCATGTGAGTCAGTGCGGCCGCCGGCAAACGGGTTGAATGAGGTGTTTATCTCAACCTTGGGCTGCACTACCGGACGTGACGGGTCATAGATGGGGATATCGGGCATGTCGGCCGTATTGAAGTCTATGGTGGGCATCTCCTCAAAGCGGCCCACGGTCTCCTTTACGGCAGCCATGATGATTTTCCAGATAACCTGCTCGTCCTGGAACTTTATCTCTGTCTTGGTGGGATGTATGTTCACGTCAATGGTATCGGCCGGAACCTCCAGGAAGAGGAAATATGACGGCTGGTCACCCTCAGGCACAAGACCCTCATAGGCGCTCATCACTGCCTTATGGAAATAGGGATGGCGCATGTATCGGCCGTTAACAAAGAAGAACTGCTTGGCACCCTTACCCTTGACACTGTCCAGGTTGGAGCAGAATCCGCTTACCTTAACAACCGATGTCTCCACCTCAACGGGCAGCAGCGCCTCATTCATCTTACGGCCAAACAGGTTGATGATACGCTGTTTCACGGCCGATACAGGCAGTGACAGCACCTGCTCATTCTGATGGGTGAGCTCAAAGGCTACGTCTGGGTGAGCCAGAGCCACACGCTCTATCTCATTTATGATATGACCGAACTCGGTCTGGTTGCTCTTAAGGAACTTGCGGCGTGCAGGGACATTGTAGAACAGGTTACGTACCGTGAAGCTGCTGCCTACCGGGCATACGCACGGCTCATCATGTTCTATCTCTGAGGCCTTGATTATGATCTCTGTGCCGGTCTCACTGTCGGCCATGCGGGTGCGCAGCTGCACCTCGGCAACAGAGGCTATTGACGGCAAGGCCTCACCGCGGAAACCGAATGTGGTAAGGGTATAGAGGTCATCGCTCTCACGTATCTTGGATGTGGCATGACGCTCAAATGCCAGACGGGCATCATCAGCGTTCATTCCGCAACCGTTGTCTATGACCTGCATCATGGTACGGCCGGCATCGGTAAGAATGATACTGATATTGTCTGCACCGGCATCGACAGCATTCTCAACCAACTCCTTTACCACCGATGCGGGGCGGTTAACCACCTCACCGGCTGCAATCTGGCTGGCCACCTGCGGCGAAAGAACCTTGACCTTACCCTCCATAATCAATTCATGAAAAATATTTCACCTGTCCAGAGCCAGTAGAGCAGCATGGACAGCAACAGGATAAGCACTACAGCTACCTGGATGGATACCTTGGGGCCTCCGTTCTCCTTACGGCGTTTAAGGTGGGTTGTACCCTCTACGAACTTACCGCGTATGTTCTCAGGGTTAAACGTCTCCTCAGGCATCATACCAAGTTCACGCTTGGCCTTCTCCTCTATCTTGGCCAGCTTCTCCTTGCGCTCGTCATAGTAGATATACTTATGCTCAAAACGGCGCGGTTCCCTTATATTGAACATTCCCATAGCTACTTTTCTTTATTCTTATCCTTTCCCTTATTCCTGTTCCTTCCCTTACCGTCAAGAGTGGGCAGCGGCACCTCCTTGTTTGAGTTGCTCTTCTTAAGTTTCTCATCCTCTCTCTTGCCACGCCAGTAGAACACATCCTCAGGCGCAATGGGGCGCAGTGCACTGAACCACTGGTAGTTGGGAAGGTACATCTTGGACATGTCTATCTTCTCCATAGGATACATCACTCCGTTGGAGCGGCTGTGTATGGCTATGCGGTCTACGGCACGGTCAACAAAGAATACCGTCAGGTTTGATGACTCGGTGGTATTCATGCCTATCATGGCCGAATCGGCATCAAGCGGATAGAAGATAGCACGTACGTTACCTATCACGTCAGTCTTGTCTATCTCAGAGTTCTTGAAATAGGCCTTCATCTCACGCCCGGTAATCTGGTTGAAATGGACCGAGTCATTCTTCTGTACAAAGAGCGCCTGGCCTATGACATGAGCCCAGTCTATGGTGCTGTCATTCATGTAGAAGATGATCTTCTCGCCCAGCACCTGGTTACCCTCATTCCAGACAATGGGATCATGGAACAGGGTAAGGCTGGAATCGGCCGATGTAAACACCATGGAGTCGGCCACCATCTGCATATCGGGACGGTAGGCACGCACCCTGCGGAATCCGCGTATCTGTCTCTCTATGACAGTATCACCGGCCTGGTTGTAGAAGGTTACCAGACGGAACGTATCGGCATGCATAAAGAGGCTATCACCGGCTGAATACTCTATGAGAAGGGCCCTTCCTGTAACAACGGCAGAGTCAATGTTCTGGTTGTAGTAGACGTACTCACCCTGTATGTCAACCTTATCCTTGTAGTTGTTTATGATGACATCACCAAAGCCTTCCATCTCACCGACCTCCTTGTCATAGATGATGCTGTCACCTGTCATGCGGTTCTCTCCACCGTTGTTCTCCACGACTGATCGGTCAAGCAACACCGCATTGTTGTTCTGGGTGTTGAACCTGCCGTGGCTGGTGTTGATAACATTGTCTGAATTGACAATGGTGGCGGGGCTGTTAAGGAATGCCGTATGGGAATCGGTATTGTAGTGCAGTGTATCGGTGGTGAGGGTGTAATCCGGACTCTCCATAGAGACCCCGTCGGTGAACATGGCCATCTTGGTGTTGGTGTCAAACTGTCCGTACTCCGATATGAGCGTGCTCTCCTCATCCAGAAGCGTACCGCCGTCAAAGAACCATCCCAGACCGGTGTTGCGGTCATAGTTCAGACTGTCTGTGAGCAGCACCATTGACTTGTTCTCCAGACGCACATGGTCTCTTACCCTGAGCAGTTTGGTGTTGCCGTCATAGAAGAGGGAGTCACCGTAGAGAAACAGGGTATCGCCCTGCTCCGCCCTCACGTTATGATATGCGCTGAAACGGTTCTGCTTATGATAGAACAGGGCGCTGTCACAATACATGTACATGCTGTCATGACGGAACACCACATTACCTATCAGACGGTTGGCATCGGGGTTGATATAGTCCTCATAACGGATCACATCAGAGTGCAGCAGGTATACAAGGCTGGTGTCGGCCGGCACCGTCTGTGCACTGTCAGCCGCCACATCCGTATCCTGTGCCATGACAGCTGTCATACTGCACAGAAACATAATCAGGGACAACAACCTGTTCCTTATCATCCTGAGTCCGGTCCTGTTATTGTTTAATCCATCCGGGATACATGAATTCGCAATCATTCCAGCCTTCATTTATGCGGATGAAGGTGGTGCGCTGTTTCTCATGGATCCAATTCTCCAGCTCCTCCTGCCTGCGCATGTTGGTTACAAGCTCATAGAGGGTCTCATAGTCATCGGTCAGATTGGCCTTATGTCCGTTAACCCTGCTCTTGAGCTTTACGATAGCGCATACGGTCTTACCGTTAATCAGCATCGAGAAGGGGTCCGATATCTCTCCCACATGCATACGGTCAACCACCCTGGCCATCTCGGGCGGCAGCTGCTCCATCCTGTACTTGGAGACACCGGGCACATTGGCCGAAGGGCTGTAAGACATGAGTCCGTTGTTGTTACGGGTATCCTTATCCTGTGAGTAGGCTGCTACGCAGAACTCAAAGCTGTGCTGTCCGTTACGGATGCCGTTGGCAATGGTATCCAGACGTCCCAGACAGTTGTTTATGCTCTCCTTTGACACCTTAGGCCTGCGCAGAATGTGACGTACACGCACGCGGTCACCAAGACGCTCCACGAACTGTATGATATGGTATCCGTACTCGGTCTCCACGATCTTGGAGATCCTGTTGGGATCAGTCATGTTGAAAGCTACGGCCGAGAACTCAGGCACCATCTCACCACGGCCAAAGAAACCGCAGTCACCGCCCTTGGAGGCCGATCCCGGATCCTCGGAGTAGAGGATAGCCAGGGTTGAGAACGATATCTCACCTGCCTGTACACGGTCTATATAGCTTCTGAGCTCACTCTTTATCTCATCAATCTCCTCCTGAGGGATGATAGGCTCCTGAGTGATTATCTGAACCTCAACCTGAGTAGGAATGGAAGGTATCATGTCCGATGGGATATCCTTGATGGCACGTCTCACCTCGGCCGGAGTCACCTTTACATGCGATACTATCTTACGGCGGACCTCACTTATGATATATTCCTGCCTGTAGTTCTCATAGAGACGGCTTCTTATCTGGTTGATGGTCATTCCGTCAAAATACTCCATAAGTTTCTCCTCTGATCCGGCTTCACTTATCCTGGCCTTGAGGTCTGACTCAACATCCTGGGCCACATCATCTTCGGTAACGATGATACTGTCCAGCTCAGCCTGGTTAAGGAAAAGCTTGTTCACGGCCAGCTGCTCAGGTATGATGCAATAGGGATCACCGTCCCACTGTACACCGTTCCTCTGGGCATCCTTACGGGTCTGTTCAATCTCGGACTTATAGATGGCTTCATCACCTACCACCCAGGCAATCTCATCTATAACATTGTTCTGGGCAACAGAGACGGTGCACTGGAACAGTACCGTCAAGAACGTGATGCAACTGTATAATCTGTTTTTCATTTCTTCATCTCATGAAATGTTATTCTGCCTCTCTCCAAGGCAGCCTCATAGAGGTCTTCCTTGATTTTGCGCATATATGATACCTCATTGTTGTTGATCAGAAGGCCCAGTATCCTGCTACGGGCATGATCCAACGGCTCTACGCCTCCCTTGGGAACGAACTCGCTCACATTGAGAAGATAGATATACTCCTCATCCTTGAACTCAAAACCGGTCTTCTCCTTGAGCATGGACTCCAGAGGCTCCTCCATCACAGGGAGCAGCATCTCAATCTCAGCCACGGTACGCCAGTTGTCATAAAAGAAATCACAACGGCCGGCATTACGTATGCAGTATTTCTCAATCTCCTCAAATGAGTTGTCATCCTGGAGAGTATAGAGTTTCCTTATATCGGCAAGGTCATGTGACTTCTTGGATATCTTGATGAAGAGGCCTCGCATGAGTGACTCATCGAGCATGAACAGCCTGCGGTTGTCATTATAGAACTGCTCTATCTCATCATCTGTTATTTCCGAGTAGAATTTCTGTTCTACCAGCCTGCGCTGATACTCGTGTTCAAACAATGAACGCCGGTAGTTCTCTACCAGGCGGTCTATATCCTTTGTGTCAGGGATGTTACGGATTGCGTTCTGATAAAAGAGCACATCCTGGGCCCAGTTCTTTATGTACTGCTGGGCAAATTTGGTGCTGTCGGCATCAGACAGACCCAGAGGTATAACCTGCTTAAGGTCCTCCAGATAGAGCACATCGGTACCGATATCCACCACCGGAGTCTTGCCTGAGACATACTCCACAACGCTGTTATTCCAACGGCAGGAGGTCAACGATACGGAGAGCAGGACTGTCAACAATCCCACTGTTCCTCCCTTGTTATACCGTCTAAACCTGCTCATTTGTCAAGGCTAACCTTTCTAAGCGCTCTTTTGTTTATCTTGAACTTGTATTTTTCCTTAAGTCCGTTCACCCATTCATCCTCCAGGTGTTTCTGGTAACTCTCCACAACCTGGCTCTTGGCATCATCAAAGCTCTCGGGGCCGTCTATGGTATTGCCTATTACGTTGACATAGGGGAAATTGTTCATGGGTTCATATTCACCCTTGCCGAACACTATCTTGTCAACATAGGCATTCTGTCCCTGTCTGAATATGCCGGTCTCTGACGTGCCTCTCATGACACGTACCACAACTTTCTGGTTGTTGAACGGAAGGATCTTGTCTACCCAGTTCTTGAGTTCTACTCCGTCAACGGCAGCCTTAACCTGGTTGAACACATCCTCATCGGTACAGAAGAACACCATGCCACGGAATGCCGGCTCGCTGTATTTGAACTCTTTCTTATGGGCGTTGAAATACTCCTCCATTCCCTCGCGGTTAAGTGAAGCTTTCTCCCAGACCTCCTTGTTGCTGATGTCAAAGAGCAGCAGGCCGTCATGGTACTCCCTGGATATGTTTCCGAACTCAGGCTCCACATCCTCAAGCACACTGTCCAGATGAGCCGCAGCCTCTTCATCCCTCAGGGTCCATCCAAGTCTCTTTGCATACTCATTGGCCCTGCGGTTCCTGGCTATCTGCGGGAAGTCTGTCCTCCCATTGATCCACTCATATATCTCTGCACTCTCAGACTCAAAATCTCCAATCTGGCGGCGCCTTTCAACCTTTGCTATGACTATCACTCCGCCCAGGTCAAAGGGCTCGGTAAAAGCACCGCGGTCCATGCTGAACACACGCTCAGCTACCTCATCGGAAAGCTGCTGTTTCATTACCCAGCCTATCTCACCGCCTTTGGCAGCGCTCTCGTCATCAGAGTACTCAGTTGCCAGCTCAACAAAGTCTCCTCCGTCAAGGAGCTTATTATATACCATGGCAGCCTTCTCCTGAGCTGCCAAAAAACATGCATCGGTGTAATCCTCAGGGATGAACGCAATCATTCTCAGGAACACAAGGCCGTCAGAGCCTACATCGTTGACAGTCATCTGGTATGCTTCATGGGCTATACTGTCCAGGAACTCCTTGTCAACAAGATAGTCCTCTGCCTGCATATTGCGGTATATGCTGTACTCTTTAATGAAAGAATCGGACTTGTCCAGACCCTCATCCATGGCAGCCTGTACCTTAAGCTTGAAGTTAAGGTAGAGGTCTGCGTACTGTTTTACGGTCTTTCGGGTAACTTCAGTCTCAGTCCTGTTCTTGTTAAAGTAGTACTCAAACTCCGACTTCTTTACATCGTATCCGTTTACCGTCATGACTACAGGGTCTTTTTGAGCAAAGGCCGGCAGAGCCAACAGAACGGATAAGGTGCAAATCAGGAAACGTCTCATAAGCTATCGGTTTAGGTTCTTTATTCGTGGCGGCTGTAGTTGGGAGCCTCACTTGTAATGGCCACGTCATGCGGGTGGCTCTCATTCATACCGGCGTTGGTTATACGTACAAACTTGGCCTCATGCAGCTTTTCAATGTTAGGAGCACCGCAGTAGCCCATGCCTGAACGCAGACCGCCTGCCAGCTGGTATACAACCTCATAGAGAGTTCCCTTGTAAGGAACGCGGGCTGCGATACCCTCGGGAACCAGCTTACGGGCATCCTTGGTGTCAGCCTGGAAGTAGCGGTCCTTGGAACCGTTCTCCATAGCCTCAAGAGAACCCATGCCACGATATGATTTGAACTTACGTCCGTTGAATATGATTGTCTCACCGGGAGACTCCTCAGTACCGGCCACGAGTGAACCGAACATAACGCTGTCACCGCCGGCGGCAAGAGCCTTGACTACATCGCCCGAGTAGCGCAGACCGCCATCGGCAATGATAGGCACACCTGAGCCCTTGATTGCTGAGTATACGTCATATACGGCCGATACCTGCGGAACGCCGATACCTGCAATGATACGGGTGGTGCAGATTGAGCCGGGACCCATACCAACCTTGACTGCATCGGCACCAGCCTCAACAAGCATCTTGGCAGCGGCACCGGTAGCAATGTTACCTACAACGATATCAATGTTCTTGAAGCTGGCCTTTGCCTCTCTGAGCTTGGCAATAACGCTCTTGGTATGACCGTGAGCGGTATCGATAACGATAGCATCGGCACCGGCATTTACAAGTGCCTCCATGCGCTGCAGTGTATCGGCTGTAACGCCAACACCGGCAGCTACACGCAGACGGCCCTTGCTGTCCTTGCAGGCCATGGGTTTGTCCTTGGCCTTGGTGATATCCTTGTATGTGATAAGACCTACAAGCTTGCCGTTGTTGTCAACAACAGGAAGCTTCTCAATCTTGTTCTCCTGGAGTATCTGTGAAGCTACCTCCATGTCAACCTGCTGGTGTGTTGTAACCAGGTTCTCCTTGGTCATGACATCCTCAATCTTGACGTCATAGTTACGCTGGAACCTCAGGTCACGGTTGGTAACGATACCGCACAGGGTGCCGTCCTCCTCAACAACCGGTATACCACCGATGTGATACTCAGCCATCAGGGCCAGGGCATCCTTGATAGTATTGGAACGCAGGATTGTGATGGGGTCATATATCATTCCATTCTCAGCACGCTTTACAATTGCAACCTGACGCGCCTGTTCTGCAATAGGCATATTCTTGTGAATGACACCGATACCTCCCTCACGTGCAATGGCAATAGCCATACGTGATTCTGTTACGGTATCCATGGCGGCGGTCACAAAAGGAATGTTAAGGTTGATGTTACGTGAGAATCTTGATGAAAGATTGATGTCACGCGGCAGAACCTCTGAATAAGCGGGGATAAGCAGGACATCATCAAATGTCAGGCCCTCCATTGCAACTCTATCTTCTAAAAATGACATAATATTGTGTTGTTTAGTTACCCATTTCTGAAATGAACTTGATACGTACCAGGCGGATCTCCTCCTCGCTGTAGTCATCACCAAGTTCGTCTATAGCATCATCTATCGAGTCACTCTCTGACTCGCGGAAATATTCATAGATATCCTCGGCACGGTCATCATCCATCACACTCTCTATGAAATAGTCTATGTCAAGCTTTGTTCCGGAGTTGACAATAGCCTCAATCTCCGTGAGAAGCTCATCAAAGTCAATGCCCTTGCTGATTGCGATGTCATCCAGCGCCACCTTCATGTCAATGCTCTGGATGATGCTCACCTTAAGCTTTGACTTGTTGGCAACGGTACGTACACGCAGGTCCTCGGGGCGCTCTATCTCATTCTCCTCGACATGACGCTTTATGAGGTCAATGAAATCCTGACCGTAGCGCTTGGCCTTGCCGGCGCCCACACCCGGGATGTTCTGAAGCTCGTCTATGGTAACCGGATAGGTCGTGGCCATAGCCTCCAGTGACGGATCCTGGAATATCACATAAGGCGGCAGCTGCAGGTGCTTGGAGAGTTTCTTGCGCAGGTCCTTGAGCATCGAATAAAGCTCTGGGTCAACGGCAAATGATCCGCCGCCGCGCATCGGGCCCTCCTGCTCCTCATCGTCAAACTCCTTGTCCTCAACAATCATGAATGACTTGGGGTTCTTCAAGAAATCACGGCCCTCTTCAGTTATCTTGAGCAGTCCGTAATTCTCAACATCCTTACGTATATAACCTGCAATCAGTGCCTGACGGATAACGGCGTTCCAGGTCTTCTCCTCCTCATCCGATCCTGATCCGAACACCTCCAGGTCATCATGCATATGATCAGTAATCTCCGATGTCTCCTTACCCAGGAGCATATCTATGATATAGTCGGCCTTGAAGTTCTCCTTTACAGCCAGGATAACCTCAAGCACGGTCTCCAGCAGCTGCTGTGCCTCAACCTGTTTCTTGGGATTCAGGCAGTTGTCGCAGTTACCGCAGTTATCCTCATCATAGTTCTCGCCAAAGTAGTGTAGCAGCAACTTACGGCGGCATACCGATGACTCACAGTAAGCGGTGGTCTCAGCCAGCAGCTGACGGCCTATATCCTGCTCTGCCAGAGGCTTACCCTCAAGGAACTTCTCCAGTTTCTGCACATCCTTGCTGTTGTAGAAAGCTATGCACTGGCCCTCACCGCCGTCACGTCCGGCGCGTCCGGTCTCCTGATAGTAGCCCTCCAGGCTCTTGGGAATGTCATAATGGATCACATAGCGTACATCAGGTTTGTCTATACCCATGCCGAACGCTATGGTGGCCACAATCACGTCAATCTTCTCCATGATGAAGGCGTCCTGCGTCTTGCTGCGTGCGGCAGCCTCCATGCCTGCGTGATATGCCATGGCCGATATGTCATTGGCCTGCAGAATCTCGGCCAGCTCCTCAACCTTCTTGCGTGAGAGGCAATAAATGATTCCTGACTTGCCGGGATTGGCTTTTATGAACTTGATTATATCCTTGTCTACGTTCTTGGTCTTGGGTCTTACCTCATAGTAGAGGTTGGGACGATTGAACGATGACTTGAAATCCTTAGCATCCTGTATTCCCAGGTTTTTCTTGATATCGTCGCGCACCTTATTGGTTGCTGTAGCTGTTAATGCTATGATGGGAGCCAGGCCTATCTCCTTTACGATATCCCTGATCTTGCGGTACTCAGGGCGGAAATCATGACCCCACTCTGATATACAGTGGGCCTCATCAATAGCGTAAAATGAAATCTTTACTTTCTTAAGGAAATCCACATTCTCCTCTTTGGTAAGTGACTCCGGAGCAACATAAAGGAGTTTTGTCTTACCAGACAGTATATCGGCCTTGACCAGGTCAATTGACGTCTTGTTCAGGGACGAATTAATGAAATGTGCAATACCGTCCTCCTCACTCAGATTGCGCATGGCGTCAACCTGATTCTTCATGAGAGCGATAAGAGGAGAGATTACTATGGCCGTACCATCCATAACAAGGGCCGGGAGCTGATAGCAGAGAGACTTGCCGCCACCCGTAGGCATAAGCACGAATGTATCGTTGCCGCCCAGCAGATTGCGTATTATCGCCTCCTGGTCTCCCTTGAAAGTGTCGAATCCGAAATGGACTTTCAGGATTTCCTGCAGATTAACCTCTTTTGCCATACAGAATAATAAAAAGCATCTAGTCTATCCGGTGGGGATAGAAAACAAA
>Ga0310786_10009488_pt1 | contig 12351 bp, 25 predicted proteins | sample AusTroGonzalo_MG_FD_203881 | JGI IMG/M metagenome (GOLD analysis project Ga0310786, IMG submission 203881) | Bovine rumen microbial communities from tropical cattle in Woodstock, Queensland, Australia - Gonzalo_03 (v2) (version 2) | ecosystem: Host-associated > Mammals > Digestive system >...
ATGTAATTATTTCCCCATTTACATAATCAATTAATTCTCCCTGCTCTTTTAAATAGATTATGTATCCTATAACTTCATATTCTTCAACATTTAAAACCTTTGCTATTTCTCCAGTTGTCTTATACTTTTTTACAAGTTCCTTAAACTTGCTTTTTGCTTCTTGGTCCACTCTTACCCCTCCTTATTTGACCCAACATACTATACAGGTCATTTATTTCCATTGGCTCATATGTACTGGATAATATCCATTCAAAGCACTTGTTATTTAGTGTTTCATCAAATCTTGTTCCTTCTTTGTGTGAATATATATAATCTCGGTATATTCCTATTAAAAAAAAGGGCGTAGAACTCCTTATAGCGTATGCTTTTTTAAGTTCATCAGCCCTTTTACAAAAATCTTCATAATCTTCATACATCATTGCTTCACTAATCATATCATCAACCCTATAATAATATTATCATAAATATTTTTGATATGCAATACCTTTTACCACCAACCCTATATTGCATATCATAGAAGGTGTAATTGAAAAAGAAAAATGGTGGTTTTAAAGGAAAGTATTTTATTATCCTTTATCTTCTCCCTTTAATATTTGTAATAAATCATCACTCATTACACTGCACACAGAACAAGTATTATTGTCGTATTCTCTGTTTTTTAGATATTCTATTGCTTTATCTATTGTTTCATTCAATTCAGTATAATCATAATAATATTGGTTTAGTATTTCTTCTTTTGTACTATCTTTCCATACTTTATTAAAATCTTCTTTAGTCATTGCCTTCACCTCTTAATATTTGTTTCAATTTTATTCCACTAATTTCAGTTATATCTACATTACTAATCATATAATTTATTTCTTCTAGTGCTTTATCTATTATCTCTTGCTTTTCATCGCTTCTACCTATCATAAAATATAATTTATCTTGTAAATTAGTTATGTAATCTAATAATAATCTCAATTCATAATTTGTAAGATTTGCATATCGTATGCCTTCTATATGATTTTTTAATTTATCTAATATTTCTTTTATTTCATTTGTCATTTATTTCCCCCACATACTTATTATAAACAATGCAACACTACTTAAAAATATTATCAGCAGTATTATCAATGCTATATATTCCTTTTTAGTCATTTATTCTCCTTGTAATTCTTTTATGATGCCATTTTTTATAAGCAAAATGTCATTTAAAATACATAATGTTTTTGCGTCTAGTTCTTTTGTGTTATATTGCCTAATATAATTTTCTATTGTGTCAAGAATATCATATAGTTTTGTGTTTTCTTCTTCTAATGCTTTTATTCTTTCTTTTATTAGTTTTTCTGTTGACTTCATTTTGCCTCCTTTATTTTTTCTAAATCTTCTTTGATTATTTTGTGATTAAAGAAGCAAAACCCACATATATTGCATTTATACCAAAAATCGTATCTATTAGGGTATTTGTAACCATTATCTTCAAACTCTTTACACCAACCAATTAATCTTCTGTGTTTGTGGTGTGTTAGTTTTTCACATATAGGTTTTAATATGTGATTGTAATTGAAAACATCAATTGGTTCTTTTTTCTTCATATTTCTCCTTTAACTTCCTATATGCAGATTGGTATTTCTTTGCTGTTTGTTCCCAATAAATTGCATCTTTTCTATAATGCTCTTTTTCAGTGTATAAATCAACATATTTCTTTTGCAAATCACTTTGATTTTTTCTTGGTGTTTTTTCAATCTCTTGTAATATTAGTTCTTCTATTGTCATTTATCATTTGCTCCTTTAATTTGTATTTAAACTTTAATTCAGGTGTTCTATAAACATAATGCCCACAATGAGTGCATATTTTTCTATCTGCTTTAATTAATGGCATTGTATGTGAACAATACTCACATTTTATCATAAACATTGCTCTTTCATTGTCTAGTTTTTTAATATCATTTAATGATTTTGGTGTAGTATATCTACTATCTATTGTCATTTTGTGCCTCTATATAATCTAATTGCTTTTTACACCATTGCTTGTATTCATCTTCATCATCAAAAAATTGTCTCCATTCTTTAAGAATAGGTATAATCTCATCTCTGGTTAGTAGTTCTTCTTGAATATCTTTACCAAACCATTCTGGCTTTGCTTCTTTAGTGGGTTTTACTTTGAATAGATAACTAATAGGTTTTCCTGGATAGTCTTTAAATAGTTGGATTATTTCATCATCTGTATAATCTTTCTTTAGTGCTTCTATCATTTGAAAATCACTAGAGTTAAAACTATGACCATAATATTTTTGTATCTCATCAAATAAGTTCATCTAAATGGGTCAAACTCTCCTTCCTCCTCTTTCATACTATCTTCTCTATTCTTTACTATTCTATTCTCTACTATACTATACTCCTCTATTCTATTCTCTCTTAGCATTTGCTTAGCATAATCTTCTGTTATGTATTTATTGTCAGTATTTACTACTAATCCTCTTTTTTCTTCTTGATAGATTGTAGGTTTTACCCTTCTACTATCTAACCAATTATTTCTAAACCAATCAGTGATAACAACAACTCCAGATTTAAAAGGAATTAAAAAGTCTTTTGCAATTAACAACTTTATGTTATCTTCTGTACCCCCATATAATCTCAATACCTTCTTTGGATTGATAAACCCTTCGTCATCTGCTTCCATACCTAATAAAAAGTATATTGCTTTGGCTTCCATTGGTAAATCTAAAAAGGCATCTTGATTTATTATGTCTAAATCAAACATACGCTTCCTTGCCGTATTAATCACTTCCTTTCAAAATAATCTTCAATTTCAGCATCTTCATTCAAATATTTTGTAATGCAATATGCAACTACCTTTGTACAAGTCTTTTTGCCGTTGACTATGTCTGTTAAGTATTCTCTTGATATGCCAATAACAACACTTGCTTTTGTCTTATTGATTTTTACATCTTGTGCTTTAAATAAGTACATTCGTACACCTCCTATCTTTAACTTGTAATTTCATTTTACTATATGCCAAAATCAATGTCAATACAATTCACAAAAAAAGAAGTGATTTTACACTTCCTTTATAAATAATTTCTCCCATATCTTTTTATAAAATCTTTTATTGTTTTATTGTAATAATCTAGCCACCTTTTTTCCATAATTGTTTTTAACTCGTTATCTAATTTGTGGTTAAAATGAACTCCTTGATTACTTTGGTTATGATGTTTGCCACACAAATATACGCAACAACCATCTTCTATGCTTTTTTGTCTGTTCTTGCCAAAATAAACTTCGTGAATATGTATATTTGAAAGAGTGCCACATACATAACACTCTTTCTTGTCTTGTAAAATGCTAAATCTAGTCATTAAAACCTTGTTCTCTTTTGATTTGTTCTTCAACTAGTCTCATTTGAAGTTTTAAACAATTAATTGCTTCCTGGTTGGCATCATAAATTACTTTTGCACTATCTCTTTTAAATCTTAATTCTGCAATATCATCATAGCCATATATTACAAGTTCTATTAATGTTACTGGCATTTTATCTGCTTTTAATTCAAGTGCTTTTTTGTTTACTGCCATTTTGTATTCTTTTTCATATTTTGCCTGTTCTATTCCATTAAGTCTTAATTTTTTTACACTTTTTTTAAGTTGGTCTTGCATTTTTTCTAATTCATTGACTAAATCCATCTAAATAATACCTCTTATATTTGATTGGTTTACCATAGTAGTTCTTTTTATGTATCCACTCATCTTTTATATCGTATGTTTCTCTTAATATTTGTATATTCTTTTGTAAATCACAAATATAAAGTTCTGTGAACGCTTCTAGGGTTGTAATACTGCCTTTTTCATTCAAATATCGTAAAATCATATCTTTTTGTGTTAATTTATTCATATTTCCTCCTTATTTGCTATTTTTAACCACTTTTGGCGTGTTTTTTAGGTTAGTTCAATACTTTTATTAAACTAACCCAAAAATGCCTTAAATTGTCTTAAAATGCCTTTTAATCTAAAATGGCAAATCTTCATCACTTATCTCGGTTGAAAATTGCTCATAAACATCTGGTTCTTTTTCTTGCTCTTTAGGTTCTTCTTTAGCATCTTCTTGTTGATTATCTTTTGTGCCACTTCCTAATAGCATCATTCTAGTAGCAATAAATGAATAATCATAATGCTTGTTGCCTTCTTTATCTTCCCAATTGTTGTTTCTAATCATACATTGTAAACCAATCTGGCTTCCTTTTTTGCAATACTTGTTTATTATATCTGCTGTTGAACCAAACGCTGTTGTTCTAACAAATGTAGTGTCATCTTTACCATTACTAACTGCTATATTTACTTCTAATGCTGATTTACCACTGGTGGTTGTTCTTAATTCTAAATCTTTGGTTATTCTACCAATCAATATTACTAAATTATTCATTATTGTGCCTTCTTTTCTAGTTTCTTTTCAAGAGTTTTAATTGCATCTTTTAGTTGTTCCTCTGTTAAGTCTGTGTCTTTTTCAACTCCATAATGTTTGTATAATTTTTCTCTATCTGTTTTTGTTTCTCCTAACAATTCTTGAAATCTTGCAAATAAATCTATATCTTCTTTTGTAATTGGTTTTACTAATACACTACAAGCGTTCTTTAAACTTTCACTTACATAGTCATATTCACTATCAATAATCCAGTATAGGTATTTTTCATCTTTTTCTTTTACTTCTTTTAAAGTCATACCTTTATATTTACCAAAAGTAACAACTTTAGTTAGTGCTTCTTCTTCACTTAATTCATATCCATCTGGGTAATCTTCTCCAGCATAGATGTAAATACCTAATCCAAACATTGCTATATTCTTAACTAAACATCTCATTATAGTCTTGTTTATATCAAACATACTAGCAATCTCAACTTTTTTGTCTTTATATTGACCATTAAACTTTCCATCTGTATATTCCTTAACCTTGTATGTATATTCGTGGTTAAGCATTGCTTTATTGTTTCCGTCCATAACTGGTAGCCACATCTCATAAGTTAAGTTGCCTGCTGTTACAGATGTAAATACCATATAACCAGTATTCTCATCATATACATATGGCAAATTGTTTTCAAACTTTTTTATCTCATATGTAGCATTTGGGAATACCTTTTTGAATTGTGACCACGCATATGTCCAACTCAAGTATGTTAATCCATTTTTGCTTTCAGTATAATCATTTACATTTATTTTTGCTAAATCTTCAAAGTTCATTATCTTGCCTCCCAACAAGTGTCACAATATGTGTCGTCATCATTTTCGTGCATATCTTCTTCTAGTCCAATATATCCACATATTCCACATTCTTTTAAATCGGTATATTCTAATAAATAATCTTTAGTGCAATCACAATTAAGATAATCTCTTATGGTTTCTCTTATACCATCAATTTCATTTGTTCCACCCAACATCATCTTATCAAATGCTTGTTCTATACTCATTTTTCTCCTCCTAATACCCATTCAAGGGTTTTTCTTATTTGAATATCACTTGTATCAAGTGCCTTCATATATTCTTCAATTTCACCTCTTGTTCTCATTTGTTTTGTGTTTGTAATTATTATTTGTTTGTTTTTTATTTCTATATTTACATCTTCTTTAATTCCTAGTTCTTTTAACATTGCTTTTGGGATTACTATTCTCCCTAAATTGTCTATTTTCTTTTTCAAGTTTACTTACCTCCTTAATTAAATCATTTATTCTGCATAACATTTTCCAATGTTTATCAATGTTATCTTCTCTTGTTTTTTCTAGTTGTTCTTTTAATTCTTCTATTGTTTTCAAAGCCCCCTGATATTTTGCTTTGTAAAACATATTTTCTCCTATCTTAAATCTTCACAATAATATGCACCATTTGTTTGCTTTACACAATGTTCATATGTATCTTTTGTTGTTGTGTAATCAATATAAACTATAATTCCCATTGCTACCAATAACAATATAACCACAATTGCCTTTTTTACCCATTCTTTTAAATGTCTTTTTTTCATTTTCCACTCTCCTCTCTACAATTATATATTACCATATATTACCATACAAGTCAATAAAATTATTTCCATATTTTGCCACTTTACACGCAAATAAAAAAGAGAACCTTTTAAGTCCTCTTTATTCATACTTTATATGCAGACCATTTATTAGGAACATAGCACACTTTATTTTCATATATTATTTTATCCCAATCGTAGCCATTAGCACTACCACAATTGTGTTCTAATAATACGCATTCAGTTTCATATGGTATTAATTTATATTTAGGATAATTTAATCCATAGCCATCAAGTCTAGACCATACGCCACTTTTAGCAATTATTTTTGTATATTGTACTATTGGTTCTGGTATGATTAGTTCTTGCCCAACATATATTTTATCATCTACTATTCCATTTATATCTATTAGGGCTTGTTTTGTTACATCAAACTCTTTAGCAATATCTTCTAATGTATCCCCCTTAACTATATATGTTTTGGTATCTTCATAATCTACCCATTTTAATTTTCCGTGTTTCTCCCAAGAACCACTTTGCTTACCATTATATAATCTTTCTCCTTTGCTACCTATTTGAGTTTTACCTACGCCATCAATTCCAAAAGTGTGGTTTTTAGTACACTCTATTACTTGTCCGTTCCCAACATAAGTTCCTGCGTGTCCACTCATATATAAATATTCTCCAGGAATTAGATTAGTAAAATCACTTGAAACATCAGCACAATTATTTAACAAACCCTTTTCTGTTGTATCAGGTACTCCATTGCTTTCATAAACTGCACCACCTCTTAATGTAGATTTGTCATCTTTCCAACCCCAAAGAATTGATTTAATTAGTCCTATGCAATCCCAACCCCAACTTGAGCCATTCCATTTAGCCCAACCTTTTTGATAATGTGTTGGTTCTTTATATGCTAATTCCATCATATCTAAATAATGTCTTATTTTCATTTAATCTCCTTTTTCTATTGCAAATAATATTGCTAAAAAGAAACCTAAAAATGCTCCTACTATAAATTGCCACATATTATTCCTCTTTCTTTTCTGCTTTTGTAAAATAATATGTTATTATTGCTGTTATTACAGATGATATTAAAGCAGGGTCTAATTCATTATTTAATGATTTAACAATAAATACAATCATTACTGATATAGTCATTAAACTCTTAACTTTTAATAAATTGATAATCGCATTTTTCATATTTTCCTCCTTATACATTATTTCCTTTAATTAGTGTTCCTTCTCCTATATTATATATAAAATCATCATTAACTAAATTATATAAACCGATTTCATTATCACTTTTTCTATAACAAGGTACAAAATCACCAACTAACACATTGTTATTATTATATATTTTTAATGAATATAATTGTGCTTGTGTTAATGGTTCTCCATAAGTAATAGCATATTGTTGTGCAAATATTAATGCATTTAAACTTGTTGTTGTTTGTCCACTATCTTGAATTAAAGTAGTCCAATCACTATAAGCACCACCTTTAACTTTTAAATATGCACTATCATAATAAGTTTGATACTCAACATCATAATTAACATTAAGTGCAAAATCTCCTGCAGTTGGTATATTATCTCCATATCCTAGTTCCCAAGTATTTCCTGGAGTATTTGCTCCACATCTGCCATAAATTTCTACACCGTGTGCTCCACAAAGATAACCACCACTTTGATATGTTGCATTATATATACATTTTATACCTCCAGAACAAGATATGCCAGTATCAAGATATTGTGTTCCTGTGCTTTGAATAAATTGTACTTCTTGATAAGCACTTGGTAATATGCTTATATGATATTTTTTCCAATTAGCATAACCATTAAGAAATGTAACAATGTATTTGTAATTCGGTAATAATACTGCTGTATTAACATTATCTGCATTTGTGAAATTAGGTGCATCTCCCAAGTTTAATATACTATCTGGCATACTAAATGTTGTTGCAGTAGCACCACTATCAAAGAAAATGTTTGTTTCATCATATATATTGTCTACTGCAGTTATTGTTATACTTGTTTTTTCTCCTAGATTATAAAGATAATGTCCTAATAAATTAGATATTGTATATGCACTATCACTATTGGTAACAACATTTGTTTCTGTACTAACATTTCCACTGCCTAATAATGTACTATTGTTAATTGTTTTAATATTTGTGCCACTAACCAATATGTCTTGCTTACTATTTACATTGTCATCAACATATTTTTTGGTTGCAGGATTATAATCTCCTGTTGGTGTAAAAGCATTTGTATTATTTTTTCTTAAAAAGTCATCTAAATCTGCTTTACTGGCTATTTGATACCAAGTATGTCCTGTTGTTCTAGGATAATAATTAGCATCATTATAATCATATACTTGTCCACTTTGATAATGTGTATATATTATCATAGTATATTCTTCTATACATTTAGTACCACTATTTAATGCTATTCCATAAAAAGTTAATTGGTATCTGTCATAATCAAGTGCTTCAATACTATTTATTTGCCATATATCACTTAATACGCAATTGTTAAAACTAAATGGGTATGTTTTTTGATTTTGATTATAATATGTAAATACAATACCAAAATAATTTATTAGTTCATCATTATTAATCACTTTATTATTGCCAGGCCACTGCCATTTTGATACTAAATATTCATTTATATTAACATTTCCACTGCCTAATAATGAATTGTTGTTTATGGCTTTAATATTTGTTCCACTAACTAATGTATCTTGTTTGCCTGTTAAGTCTATATTAGCAATTTTATTTTCTACTACACTCGTTCCATTTACTTGGACATCATCAACTTTGCCACCAGTTGCTCTATAATCTAATTCCCCAGTCAATGTTTGATTTGTGGCTATATCTCCAGTTAATTCTTGTACACTTTCTATCATTGTACATCACTGCCTTCTGGGTAAACAATAAACTTTTTAGCACCCTTTTCATCATAACCAATTATTGTTTTGTCATTTAATTGTATTTCATACCAACATTCAATTGGCTTATTTTGTATATCTCCTATTGTTGTTTCTTCTTTAGTTAAGTTTATTTCAACTTCATCTGTTGTTTGTTCAATAACAATGGTTTTTAAAAGCAAAGCAGGGTCTTTTAATCCCTCTTTATCATAAACTCCTAATGTAACTATGTCTCCAACTTGGAACTCATATTTTTCTTCTTCATCTATTGGTATAGAAAAAAGAAAACCTACATTGTCATCTCCTCTATTTATGCTTATTCTTTTTGTGTTATTATCTACTTTTATCATTTTGTCTCCTTTAGAATATTATATCATAAAATAAAAAAGAGGCAAAATGCCTCTTTTATAATCTATATTATTCACTCTCCTTTAACATTTGTTCTATTTGCTTTTTTGTAATTGGTTTATGTTTTACATTATCAAATGTATTGTTAAAAATCTCTAATGTTTCCATCTCAAGCCATTCTTTATAAGTAATTAGTTTTATTATATCTTCTAATTTGCCATAATATATGGCAAGGTTTTCTGTGCAATCCTTTTGGCTAGTTCTTTTTATTACTACTCCTTCTTTGTTTTTAATAACCCAAGTATAATTTTTGTTTTTCATATTATTCACTCTCCTTATTTCTTAATTATCCATCTTGTATGTAATCTTTGTATGTTATATCCACCTGCTAATATTACCTCAACACCACAATTTCCGTTTTCTCCAATAAATCTATAATCATATCCCCCTAGATGTTCAACTTTTATTATTTTTCCTATTTTCTTTTCAACTTTTGCTTGTAATGTTTTATAATGGTCAATTACATCTTTTTCAATTCTTGCTTCTGCTCCTTTGCTTCCGTAATTAGCATTTAAAGTTAAGTAATATTTGTATTTTTCTAATACTGCTTTGTATTCATTGTTGTATGTTGTATATGCTCTACCATCAAATCCAATTATTCTTTCATAAATGTCTTTGCCTTCTGCATATAATTTTTCTCTTACACTTCTTCTTTCTTCTATTGCTTTGTATAATGTTTCAATTCCTTTTGCAATATCTTCTTTAATCATTTCATCAACATATTTCATAATAACACCTTCCTTTTAAATATGTCCTATCTCCCTGTTGCAATTATATATTACCATATTTTGCCATATATGTCAATACCTAAAGCACCATTTTTTGCCATTTGCATAAAAAATAAAAAAGAGGAAGGTGTACTCCTCTTTCCCGTTTAAAGACTGGTCTTTGTCTGTGCCTTTATTAAGCACTATTGAACAAATATATACTATTGCAATAGGTTACCTATATAAGTAGGCACTGAAATATATTTGCTCAATAGCACTCATAAAGAGTGCTTTGATAAAAAGGGTTCGTATAATATGAAAACTATCCATATCATCGTGGTTATTGGCATAACCAATTTAATTATACCATAAACTTATTGTTTGTCAAATTAGTCCCCTATTGCTATCCAACACGCATCTACGCTAGAACTTGTGCTATTAAATGCTTTAAACCCAGTTGTTGTTATTTCTATTATTTTTATTGTTATATTGCCACTTGCAGTAGTTATTGGGGTCAAAACTACATTAGGTGGGTTGGTATATGAGTTAGTAAAGTTAACCTGTGTTCCTGTTGCAGAATTAGTAATTGTTTCAGTACCACCTTGAATATTACTAGCAATGATTTTATTTGTTGATATTCCATTATTGTCAAGTTGAGTTGTAATAGTGTGAGATGAAGTGTCTGTAATAGTTATTTTTCTAAAATCCACTCTATTACTATATTCTGTCCATATTGCTATACCTTGAGTAACGATTGCAGTATATTCATCACTTTTAAATGTATCACTAACTTGTAATTTAACATTATATGAATAATTATAATCAAAATAATTACTTGCACTTGTATCTGTGTTTCCTATTTCATAATTGGTTACATTAAATGTTCCATCACTTATTGTAATATTTGATGATGATATTGTGTAAGCATAGGTGCTAGGTTCAGTAGTTCCAGTTTTCCATATTTTATATTTAATTGTAGGTTTATATGTTCCACTTTGGTTAAGTGTTCCTACCATTCCATTGTAATATGTACCAGAAGCATTTAAAGTAACTTTACCACTTAATTGTCCGTTTCTTTTGGTAGTTGTTGAAGTTCTATAAAATTGTGGATATTCATATGGTACAAAAGTATTGATATTATAATTAATATAAGAATATATTGAACCACCATTATTAAAATTGACTTTTGCTATCATACTTGGTCTATCTTGACCATTTATGTTTTCGGTGTATATTTGTATATCATTAAAGTTTAAATAAAAACTATTATTAGAATTAATAGCATAATGCCTTCTATTAGTTAGTGTGCCATTTATAACTTCATATGTACTGATTGGTATTGAATTAGGATTATATACACTAATTGTATATAACTTGTTTGATAAAAGATTTACATATTGATTAGCAGTTATTCCATAACCAGTTAATGTTGCATTACCTTCTTGAACTTCTACATTTTCAATCAACGCTTGTTCTTGAATAGTTGGTAAATCGTAAGTATATACATAACTTTTTGTTCCAGTAACTAATGCTTGACCTGTTATTGTAACTCCAACTCTAACTTGACCATTTCCATCACTATCGTGTGGGATTATTACATCAGTCAAAGTTCCCCTCAAATATGTTCCAGTTGTAAATGTTGCCATTGATGATTGATATGTTGTAGTGGATATAGAAGTCCACACATTATTTATTTTTTGATATATAGTGCCAGTAACTTTGTATTGACCAGTCCAAGTTCCATTTATTGTAACTCCATACTCTAATTTAATTCTACTTTGATTATTTGTTAAATCGGTAGTAGTTTGGTCATAATATGCTTTTCCATAACCTCTTATGTCCCACATCTCTGGTGTAGATGTCCCCGATGAAACATAAAAGGTATATCTTGTTCCTAATGAATTATATGCCATATTTCCTCCTATCCATTATAAAAATGCCCATATCCTTCTTCATTGTTTGTGTCTGTATATTTTACTGCTATAAATAATGGGTCATCTGTTATATCATCTTCTCCATATCTATAATAGCCAAATACATCTAAATCTTTTGTTTTTGTTCCATCTTTGGTTGTTTGTGATAATATTGTATCTCCATCTTTGTAATATGTCCCTATATTGTTTATTTGCGTGTTAAATGTAGTATCGTTTTTATAGATATTTAATCCGTCTGCATTAAAAGTAAATCCTGTTGTTGTTGTAACTTCTCTTACATCTCCAGTTGTTTCATCTATATGAGTTGCTATAATGTTAATTCTATTTGCTTGAGCAGTTATTTCATTTTGTTGTTTATCTACTATTATATATGCTTGATTTATTCTTCTA
>Ga0310786_10009490_pt1 | contig 12350 bp, 6 predicted proteins | sample AusTroGonzalo_MG_FD_203881 | JGI IMG/M metagenome (GOLD analysis project Ga0310786, IMG submission 203881) | Bovine rumen microbial communities from tropical cattle in Woodstock, Queensland, Australia - Gonzalo_03 (v2) (version 2) | ecosystem: Host-associated > Mammals > Digestive system >...
TCCGGTACTCTGTATGAACTGCCACAGTCCGGCAGCTCCAGCGCTTGATGCGGCCTGCGGGTCCAGGTTGCTCTCTATCACCATCAGGTATTTAAGGTCATCGGGCACTCCCATACGCTTTAGTATGGGTTCTACCTGCGGGAAGTATTTGTTGGCACGTTTTATCATTAGGGTGGATGTGCTGTGTGTATAGGTGAACGCTATGAGCTCGCGGTCCATACGCTCTCGCAAGTCGGCACGGTCAAACCTGATGGTTTCACCGGCAAATACCACGTATTCAGGAACCGGTGGAGGCGGAACCTGAAGGGTCTGCGCTGTAACGGGAACGGCAATGAATGAGATAATGCAGGCAATAAACGCTGCAAAAGGTTTTGTAACTGACCTTTTCATAAATAGGTTATTTGATATTTGAATGCAAAAATAGAGCGTTTTTGGCAATTATTGAAGGCATATACAATCTGTTTCACTAAATTTGTAAGCAATCATAATTTAGTCACTTGCTTATGAAAACTTTACAAAAGCTGCTTTCAGTTTCCATAACTGCATTTCTGGTTATTGCAGCCACATCAGGTTGCGGAGTTCCGGAATGTCAGGAACTGGAGAACGGCGTTGCCCTTTCTTCGGCCCACGGTAGGCTTACGGTTACCGTCCCCACAGCCGGTTCCATTCGCGTACAATGTGTACCCGATGGAGTTGAACTGCCACAACTTGAGAATCTGATTTACACTGAACAGCCCAATCCGGACTGCAAGGTAAACATCCAAAAGAATGGTTACAAAGTCACCCTCATGCCCGATAAAGGCAATCTGGGCGTACGTATCAATTCCCGTAAAGGACAACTGACATTCATAGATAGCCAGGGAAATACTATACTGGAGAGCGCTCCCATGGCACCGATTCTGGTAACTGAGACAAGCCCTAAGAACTATCTGTCCGTAAGCCAGTCTTTCGTGACGGGACCTGATGAGTTCCTTTTCGGTACCGGACAGTTCCAGGACGGATACCTGAACATTCGCGGCCTGACACGCCGTCTTACCCAGGTAAACACCCAGATATCTATTCCGATGATAATATCCAACAAGGGATACGGAATACTATGGAACAATTACGGACTTACCGAATACAATCCTTCGGAGGCCGTGATTGAGCTCCAGCAGGGAGGCTCTGACGGCACATCGGTTACCGTAAACGCTACAGGCACCGCAGGCAATGTCCGTGAGCGCCGTTTCTTTAACGATTTCAGCGGTGAATTCCAGGTGGATGCCGATGCCGATTACTCCATACTGCTGGATGTTGGGCAGGCAATGGGTCGTAAGCACCTTGTGACCATAGATGGTGACACGATTATAAACGCCAGCAACACATGGCTGCCACCCACATCATCGGCCATTACCCATCTCACCAAAGGCTCACATAATGTATTTGTGAGCGGATCACGCGGTGACAAGCCCACCATCGGTATAAGAAAGGTGACCGATGTAACCACATTCAGTTCACCTGTGGCGGTGGCGCTTGACTACACCGTATTTGCCGGAACCGCCGATGAAATCATCAGTTCATACCGTAACCTGACAGGTAAGGTTCCGACAATGCCCGACTGGGCATTCGGCTATATTCACTGCCGTGAGCGTTATGACAGCCAGCAGGAACTGCTTGAGAACGCCCGCCGACTCAAGGAAGAAGGTTACCGCACCAGCGTGATTGTCCAAGACTGGCAGTGGTGGGGCAAGTACGGATGGAACGCCATGCAGTTTGACGAGGACAAATATCCTGATCCCAAGGCCATGACCGAAGAACTGCACCGCAATGACATGAAACTTATGCTCTCTGTCTGGTCCAAGATAGACAAGAACAGCCAAGTAGGTCGCCAGATGAACGCCGCAGGTTATTACATAGAAGGAACAGACTGGATAGATTTCTTTAATCCCAAAGCAGCCGATGCATATTGGAAGAATTTCAGTGAGAGGTTGCTACCTACAGGAATCGATGCCTGGTGGCAGGATGCAACCGAGCCTGAGAACGATGACTTGAAGGGACGCATGGTGGCTGGAGGAACAATACCGGGAGAATTCTACCGCAACGCCTATCCCAACAAGGTTAACGAGACCGTCTATAACGGGCTGCGCCGTGACCAGCCCGACCGCGACCCGATGATATTGACCCGCAGCGGATTCACTGGCATACAGCGCTACGGTGCCATCAACTGGTCGGGTGATGTAGGCAATGACTGGGAGACCTTAAAACGCCAGATTGCAGGCGGTCTGAACCTTATGGTGACCGGACAGCCCTGGTGGACATACGATGCAGGCGGTTTCTTCCGTCCCGGAAACCAATACACTGATCCCGACTATCAGGAGCGTATGATGCGCTGGATCCAGGTTGCGGTATATCTGCCGTTCATGCGTGTTCACGGCTATATGAGCCGTACAGAACCCTGGAACTACTCGGCAGAGACCCAGAAGAACTTCCACGAGCAGATAAATCTGCGTGAACAGCTGCTCCCTTACATACGCGAGTGCGCCAAAAAAGTAAGTGAGGAGAACTACACCATGATGCGCCCGCTGGTATTTGATTTCCCTGATGATACAGAGGCTCTCAAGCAGCAGACAGAATTCATGTTCGGCCCCTCACTGCTGGTATGCCCGGTAACCGAACCCGGAATCAAGACCATGCGCGTCTATCTGCCGGAATACGAGCCTGGCTGGGTTTTGTTTGATACATACGTTTCAAGTTATGAAAACGGACATAAAGATGTTCTCTACAAAGGTGGAACATATGTTGAAGTTCCCGTTACATCATACCGCATACCGGTATTCCGCAAGGCAGACCAGACTGTGCTCTGTGCTCCGTTGGCCGTTCCACTTGGTCCCATTACATGGAAATAAAAAACAATAACAGAATATGAAAAAATTATTCACCCTTTGCAGCGCGCTGGCAGGTATATATACCCTTTGCAGCGCTCAGGAACCTGACGACTGGACCACAAAAGTCACGTTTTACACCCCTAATATTGTACGGATATACAAGACCGGCCCTGACAACCCGGACACCAAACGGAGCCTTTCAGTGGAGATGGCCCCCAGGGCAGTCGATGTATCCCATTCCTTCGATAAGGAAGGAGCCGATTTCTATAAGAGCTCTGTGCTCACAGTAAAAGTCAAGGACAACAACGTGACTTTCATGGACAAGAAAGGGAACATACTCCTGGCCGAGGACGGATACGGACACGGCAATGTGGCTATGACCCGGCCGGAATATGCCGACATACCCGTTGACCAGCAATTCAAGTTGGACAAGGACGAACCTATATACGGCCTTGGAATACTCCAGGAGGGCCGTATGGATATGACCGGCACCTACCGCCGCATGATACAGGGCAACACTGATGACTACTGCAACATTATACAGTCCATAAAGGGGTACGGCCTGTTCTGGGACAACTACTCACCCACCACTTTCGGAACAAAGGAGGGGGCATATTTCTTCTCATCCGATAACGGGGGCTGCATAGACTACTATTTCATCTGGGGCGGTGATGCCGACCAGGTGATTGCAGGCATACGTCAGCTTACAGGCAATGTCCCCATGCCGCCACTGTGGTACTTTGGATTTATGCAGAGCCGCGAGCGCTACAAGTCATCGGCCGAACTGACAGAGGTACTGGACCGCTACCGCGCCACCGGAGTGCCTATCGATGTAATGATACAGGACTGGCAGTACTGGGGCAGCAACTACCTGTGGAACGCAATGGAGTTCAATGCTCCGGAGTTCAGCAATCCCGAGCGCTGGATAAAGCATATCCATGACCAGAACGCCAAACTGATGATATCCATCTGGTCATCGTTCGGCCCCATGACCAAGCCCTTCCGCGAGCTGGAGCCCAAAGGTCTGCTCATTGACATCCAGACATGGCCTCAGAGCGGACTCACCGACTGGCCTCCACGCAGGGACTACCCATCGGGAGTACGCCCATATGACCCTTACAGCAAGGAGGCACGTGACATATACTGGAACCACCTGACACGACTGTATGATCTGAATATTGACGGCTGGTGGATGGACTCGACAGAACCTGACCACATGGATTTTCAGGAAAGTGACCTGGACCTTATAACCTCCGCAGGCCCATGGCGCAGGGTTCGTAACGCATTCCCGCTTATGGCAGTGGGCGGAGTATATGACAACCAGCGTGCTATGGAGAACGGAAATGACAAGCGTGTGGTCATACTGACACGTTCCGTGTTTGCAGGCCAGCAGCGTTACGGCTCCAACACCTGGTCAGGTGATGTACAGTCAAACTGGAACAGCCTCCGCAATCAGGTTCCGGCTGGTTTGAACTTTGCACTGACCGGCAACCCCAACTTTAACAGTGACCTGGGCGGATTCTTTGCCAACAGCTATAACGAACGCTCACAGGACGGCAGCGCCACCCAGAACCCGCTATATCAGGAACTCTATGTAAGATGGATGCAGTACGGCGTATTCTGCCCCATGATGCGCAGCCACGGCACCGAAGTTCCGCGTGAGCTTTATTACTACGGTAAGGACGGTGAACCCGTCTATGACGCCCTTCTTGGTGCAATCAAATTACGCTACAGCTTGCTGCCATATATCTACTCCCTGGCTTATGATGTATATGCAAAAGACGGTACATACCAGCGTGCCCTGATGATGGATTTCAAGGATGACCGCAACGTATGGAACATAGGTAATGAGTTCATGTTCGGCCGCTCACTGCTGGTTGCTCCGGTACTTGAAGCCAAATATACCCCGGAAAGAGCCCAGAGCAAGAGCCGCGCAGGAATAGGCGATGTCGATTTCATGGCACCAAAGACAACAAAGGTCTATCTGCCCGCCGGGACAAAATGGTATGACTTTGAAACCAACAGGATGTATGAGGGAGGAAAGGAGATAGAGCGTGAGGTGAACATAAAGAGCATACCGCTATACGTGAAGGCCGGAAGCATCCTGCCCATTGGCCCTGATGTACAGTATTCAACCGAGAAACCATGGGATGACCTGGAGATTCTGGTCTATGCAGGTGCCGATGGTAAATTCTGCCTCTATGAGGATGAGTTTGACAACTACAACTATGAGAAAGGAGCCTTTACAGGGATATTGTTCAATTATTACGACAAAGGACAACGCCTGGTCATTGACCCCCGCACAGGTTCATATGACGGAATGATACAGAACCGCAAGTTCCGCGTAGTCCTGATCAAGGACGGCAAGCGCAGCCAGCCCAAGACCATAAGCTACAACGGCAAAAGAGTCACAGTCAAGCTTAATTGATTTTAGGGCATAAAAGGGACGGTTCCTTCTGTGTTATATTGGAAATTCTTTCAAGATTCACAGAACTTTTTGGGTATCGATATCAGAAACCATGGCCGCCCGTGGGCTTGTGAACGGGAGGGACCCGTGCCTAAGAAGATGCTCTGGAAGGTAGGAGTTTACTCATGCCTTTCAGAGCGTCTTATTAGGGATGGGAGGGATAGCGCGAAGCGCGTAGTTTCAGATATTGATACCCAAAAAGTTCTCCTTAAAAATAACACAGAAGGAACCGTCCCTTTTGTGTATATTTCTCCTTTTTTACTAACTTTGCAAACTGAAATCATCTTGTTTCTGATGACAGAATTTGAAATGATAGCCAAGACCTTCCAGGGGCTGGAAGAGATTCTTGCTAAAGAACTTATTGATCTGGGAGCCAATGGGGTGGCCATTGGTAACCGAATGGTGTCCTTTAAAGGAGACAAGGCCCTGATGTACAAGGCCAATTTCCATCTGCGTACCGCAATCCGTATCCTTAAACCTTTCCTTCACTTCAAAGCCGACAGCGCAGATGAAGTATATGACATATGCCGTAAGGTTGAATGGGAAAAATATATGGACCTGGGTGACAGCTTTGCTGTTGACTCGGTGGTCTATAGTGAGGATTTCCGCCACTCCAAGTTTGTGGCATACAGAGTTAAAGACGCTATTGCCGACTGGTTCCGCGACAAATACGGCAAACGTCCTAACGTAAGCGTTTCAAATCCTGACCTGACATTCCATATACATATCTCACACGATGACTGCTCGCTGTCCCTTGACAGTTCCGGCGAGTCACTCCACAAGCGCGGTTACCGCCAGGAGGCAATGGAGGCACCTCTGAATGAGGTCCTGGCTGCAGGTATGATACTTATGTCCGGCTGGGACGGCAAATCAGATTTTGTGGACCCCATGTGCGGATCGGGCACAATTCCCATTGAGGCGGCCCTGATTGCCAGAAACATGGCTCCCGGCCTGTTCCGCAGCCATTTTGCGTTCGAGAAGTGGAAGGATTTTGACCGTGACCTGTTTGAGGAGATATACAACGATGATTCTGCCGAGCGTGAGTTTGAATTCAGTATAAAGGGCTACGACAAGGATGCCAAGGCTATTCTTACCGCCAAACGCAACGCCAAGGCCGCCGGCCTGCTTGACACCATCCATTTTGAGCAGCGTGACTTCAAGGACTTTGAACCCGTAAAGGAACGCACCGTCATAATAACAAACCCGCCTTACGGAGAACGCCTGACCGATGAAAACCTGCTGGGTCTTTACGAAATGATAGGCGAACGCCTCAAACATGCTCTTGTAGGGGGTGAGGCATGGATAATAAGCTACCACTACGAATGTTTTGACAAGATAGGGTTAAAGCCATCGGCCAAAATACCCCTTTTCAACGGTGCTTTACCCTGCGAGTTACGCAAATATGAGATATTTGACGGACGATACAATGATTTTCGCGGAGGTGACAAGCGGTTAAAGAAGGACGACCTGCCTACTCGCCGCAGCAGTACACTGCGTCACAAGGCCCGCCTGGCCGAGAAGCAGGAAGCACGCGATACAGAATTCCTTAATAAGAAGGACACACAGAAAGAAAGGTCAGCACGAAAACCTTTTGACAAGAAACCCTTCCGCAAGACCGAGGGAGACAAGCCTTTCAGAAAGAAAGAAGGAGCAAAGCCGTTCCATAAAAAAGAGGAGGGAAAGAAACCTTTCCGTAAAACTGAAGGAAAACCGTTCAGAAACAAAAAACAATAAGATATGAAGATTCTGTTACTTGGAAGCGGAGGCCGCGAGCATGCTCTGGCCTGGAAGATTGCCCAAAGCCCACAGCTGGAGAAACTATACATAGCTCCGGGCAACGCAGGTACCGCAAACGTAGGTGAGAACGTGGCCATCAAGGCAAATGACTTTGACGCAATCAAGGCATTCGTTTTGGACAAGAAGATTGACATGGTGGTTGTAGGACCTGAAGATCCGCTGGTAAACGGTATCTATGATTATTTCAAGAATGATGCCGCACTTGCATCTATCCCGGTAATAGGCCCCTCAAAGGAAGCCGCCCAGATGGAGGGAAGCAAGGATTTTGCCAAGCGTTTCATGCAGCGCCACAATATCCCCACCGCAGCATATCGCACATTCACAGGCCAGAACCTTGATGAGGGACTCAAGTTCCTGGAGACTCTTAAGGCTCCTTACGTACTCAAGGCCGATGGTCTGTGCGCAGGTAAGGGAGTTCTCATACTGCCCACTCTTGAGGAGGCCAAGAAGGAACTCAAGGAGATGTTGGGCGGAATGTTCGGTAACGCATCGTCACGCGTGGTGATTGAGGAGTTCATGAGCGGTATTGAGTGTTCTGTATTTATTCTTACCGATGGCAAGCACTACAAGATTCTGCCAGAGGCCAAGGACTACAAACGTGTAGGAGAGCATGACACCGGCCTGAACACCGGCGGCATGGGATCGGTTTCACCGGTTCCTTTTGCCACCAAGGAGTGGATGAAGAAGGTTGAGGACCGCATCATTCGTCCCACCGTTGACGGTCTGGCCCAGGAAGGTCTGGATTATAAGGGCTTCATATTCTTTGGTCTGATAAATGTGGACGGTGATCCAAAGGTCATAGAATATAACTGCCGTATGGGCGACCCTGAGACTGAAAGCGTCATGCTCCGTCTCAAAAGCGATATAGTTGAACTTTTCAAGGGTGTGGCACAGGGTAATCTGGACACCAAGACACTTGAGCAGGATCCCAGATCGGCCGTATGCGTGATGCTGGTATCAGGCGGATATCCTCAGCACTATGACAAAGGATATGTGATAAGCGGTATTGACCAGGTCAAGGAAAGCGTCGTATTCCATGCCGGCACAGCATTCGATGCCGACGGCAATGTTGTCACTGCAGGCGGACGCGTAATTGCAGTAAGTTCATACGGAAAGGACAAGGATGAGGCCTTGGCTCTCTCATTCAAGGGTGCAAGCCTGATTGATTTTGAGAAGAAATATTTCCGCAGGGATATCGGACAAGATCTATAACATTAAATAACTGTCAATTGACTGCCTTTAACCATTAAAGAAGTATCTTTGGGGCTCTCAAATGACAAATAACTCATAGGAGTGATGAATTACAAAAGACTGAACATTATCATCGGATGGCTGGTATTCGCGGTCGCTGCAGTTACATACTGCATGACCATAGAACCTACCGCCAGCTTCTGGGACTGCCCGGAGTTCATAACCACCGGCTACAAGCTGGAAGTGGGCCATCCCCCAGGGGCACCTATATTCATGCTTACCGCAAACCTGTTTTCACAGTTTACAAGTGACCCAGGCAAAGTGGCCATGATGGTCAACACCATGTCAGCCCTGCTCAGTGCACTCTGCATACTTTTCCTGTTCTGGAGTATAACCATGCTCGTAAAGAAGCTGGTGGCAGGCACCAAGGATCCCGATATGTGGCAGATGATAACCATATTCGGTTCCGGAATAGTGGGTGCCCTGGCCTATACATGGTCCGACACATTCTGGTTCAGTGCCGTTGAGGGTGAGGTCTATGCATACTCATCATTCTGCACAGCTGTCACCTTCTGGCTCATTCTCAAGTGGGAGGAGAACGCAGACCAGCCGCACAGTTCACGCTGGCTGGTGCTGATTGCATACCTGATTGGTGTATCGGTTGGCGTCCACCTGCTCAACCTGCTTTGCATCACGGCCATTGTATTGGTCTATTACTTCAAGAAAGCCCAAAATCCCGGTTGGAAAGGCGGTATCATAGCATTCTGCCTGTCGGGAGTAATCATTGCCGCAGTGCTTTACGGTATTGTTCCCGGCATTGTCAAGGTGGGAGGCTGGTTTGAACTGTTGTTCGTGAACGGTCTTGGACTGCCGTTCAACACAGGACTGATAATTTACATAATACTTCTGGTAGCCATTCTTATCTGGAGCGTTTATGAAACTCAGCGCGGCGACCGCAAGGCTTTGATGTATCTGTCATTCCTGCTCACAGTGGCTTTTGCGGGCATACCGTTCTACGGTCATAAGGCATCGGGAATTATTTTAGGCATAGTGATACTTGCAGCAGGAGCAGTCTATCTGTTCTGGGACGGTATCTCCGACAGGTTCAAACCGTCGGCCAGCCTGCTCAACACCATAATGCTGTGCGTAATGATGATTACCATAGGTTATTCCTCATACGCCGTCATAGTGATCCGTTCCACTGCGAACCCGCCCATGGACCAGGATTCACCCGAAGACATTTTCTCTCTCGGCGATTACCTGGCACGTGAACAATATGGCTCACGCCCCCTGCTTTATGGACAGACATACGCTTCAGAGTATATGTATGTGGCCAAGAAAGACCATTATGAAGCTGTCTATGACGTAAAGGGAAAAGTATATGGCCGATTGGAAAAGAAAAGCGCCGATGAAAAGGACAGCTATTATGTAATGGACGAAAAACGTGAGTACAAGTTTGCCCAGAACATGTTCTTCCCGCGCATGTACAGCCAAGATCCGGATCATATCTCTGAATACAAGTCATGGTGCGGCGGAATAAAAGGAAGGACATACAACTACAACCAGTTCGGCCGTAACATAAAGGTTACCATCCCCACACAGGGAGAGAACCTTAAGTTCTTCCTGCGTTACCAGGTTCACTTCATGTATTGGAGATACTTCATGTGGAACTTTGCAGGCAGGCAGAACGACAGCCAGAATATGTTCGGTGAGCTGGATCACGGTAACTGGATAACAGGATTCAAGTTCATAGACAAGAAACTGGTAGGCGGCGATCCGGACCTGCTCCCTGTTGAATTCGCAGGAAAAGGCCGCAATGTATTCTATTGCCTTCCGCTGCTGCTTGGTCTTATAGGCCTGTTCTGGCAGTTCGGAAAAGGAAAGGAGGGTTCCCGACAGTTCTATGTCATACTGGCCCTGTTCTTTATGACCGGTCTTGCCATAGTCATCTACCTGAACCAGACACCCAGGCAGCCGCGTGAACGTGACTATGCTTACGCAGGTTCATTCTACGCATTTGCCATCTGGATAGGAATGGGCGTGGCCGCTCTTTCGGACTGGCTCAGCAAGATAGCAGGAAAGAAAACCGGGGCTGTCGTTGCCTCACTGGTTTGTCTGTTGGTACCTATCCAGATGGTTGGACAGACTTGGGATGACCACGACCGCAGCGGACGCTATACATGCCGTGATTTCGGACAGAACTACCTGACCACACTTCCGGAAAAAGGATGCCCCATCATATTCACCAACGGTGATAATGATACATTCCCTCTCTGGTACAACTTTGAGACTGAAGGCTACCGTACAGATGCACGCTGCTGTAATCTGAGCTATCTCATGACAGAATGGTACATAGACCAGATGAAGCGTCCGGCATACGATTCGCCGGCCCTGCCCATCTCATTTGAGAGAATTGACTATCAGGCCGGTACTAATGATGTGGTGACAATCCAGCCCGAAGATAAGGCCGCACTGCTCAAGAATAACAGCAAGGAGGCCGTAGAGAACTCCTTTGAGCTGAAGAACGTACTTGACTATTGGATAAAGAAACATCATCATATTCCCACTGACACCATCTGGTTCAAGATTGACAAGGATGCCGTGCTGAGGTCAGGAATGAAGATACCGGCACAATATCTTGGTGCTACCGATGAGGAGACAAAAGCCAATATGCCTGACAAGATGATCATATCCCTCAAGGGCAAGTCACGCCTGTACAAGAATGAAATCATGATGCTTGACCTGCTGGCTCACTGCAACTGGGAGAGACCTCTCTATATGGCAACGACCGTTCCTTCAAGCAGCTATCTGAACTTGGGAGGCTATTTCCTGCTTGAAGGCCTTGCCTACCGCATTACGCCTTTCAACTGGGACAAGCTTGGTGAAAACGCCATTGACTCTGACAAGATGTACGCCAATCTGATGAAATTCAAGTTCGGAGGATGCGATAATCCCGACCTTTATCTTGATGAGACTGTGCGACGCATGTGCATATCACACAGACGTCTGTTCACACAGCTTGCCGCGCAGTTGTATGATGAAGGCAAAAAGGCACAGGCACTGGAGATTCTCCAAAAGGTGGATGAAGGAATATCCAATGAACTTCTGCCCCAGAACGATGTCTATAACATAGAGACAGCCAATCTTTATCTGATGCTTGGCGATGTTCAGAAAGGTGCTGTAATGGTATCGGACATCACTGACAACTACATACAACAGATGTGCTGGTATCTCAGTATGGACAACAGGCATCTGAGAATGTCAATGGGTGATTTTGAGAGTGTCAAGACAAGTCTGAGAAAATACATATTCCCTATTCTGAAGTACTGTATGGATGACAAGGCATACGAATCCCTCTATGCCAACTACAACAGTCTTTGCCAGGAATTTGACAGCCGCATGAAATAAGGATGTTATTTGAACAGCCGACATCTATTTTGAGCAAGATATACCCGAAAGGAGTCTTCCGGAAAGATCCGGAAGACCATTCGGTATATCTTACATTTGATGACGGACCTATACCGGAAGTCACGCCATGGCTTCTGGACGTCCTGGACCAATATGGCGTAAAGGCCACCTTCTTTGTAGTGGGTGACAACGTACGCAAACATCCGGATATCTACAAGATGGTCGTGGAGCGCGGACACCACATTGGCAACCACACCTTCAACCATGTCAGGGGCATGCGCATGAGGAACCATGACTACATTGACAACGTGAAGAAGTGTGACGGATTCATTTCAACCCGTCTGTTCCGTCCTCCACACGGAGTGTTGCGCCGCTGGACATACCGATACATGAAGGGTGACTATGACATAGTATTTTATGATGTCATAACCCGTGACTATAACAGCAAGCTCAAGCCCAGGAAGGTTCTGGATATAGTCAAGAAATATACGCGCAACGGATCCATAATTGTTTTCCATGACTCACTGCGTAGCGAGAAAAACCTGCGCTATGCATTACCCAAAGCCATTGAATGGCTCAAGGAACAGGGTTATGAGTTCAAGCAACTGTAGGAATTACAATCC
>Ga0310786_10009491_pt1 | contig 12350 bp, 5 predicted proteins | sample AusTroGonzalo_MG_FD_203881 | JGI IMG/M metagenome (GOLD analysis project Ga0310786, IMG submission 203881) | Bovine rumen microbial communities from tropical cattle in Woodstock, Queensland, Australia - Gonzalo_03 (v2) (version 2) | ecosystem: Host-associated > Mammals > Digestive system >...
GGTCTCAACGACGAGCCTCTTGAGGTTGTAGAACCGAAACTTCGGTTCGCTCTTCGCCTTTACCGACAGTTTCTCCCTCATGAGCGCAAGGTGCGGATACCCGACGAGACCCTGCCTCGCGGCAATCTCGCGGATTTCCTCTTCCGTATAGGACTTCGCAGTCAAGCGGCTCGCTCCCATTTGATTGAAACGTTTCCTTTTACACGTAGAGGCCCTTCGCTCCACGGGCATTGCCCCGCTTCGGCACTACTATGGCCTCGTCCGACTTCTGCGGGCGCTTTCGCGCCGCAGACCTCCCAAGTTCACGATGCAACTTTCCAGACGCGCCGCCCCTCTTTACCCCGCCATGCTCTCAACGCCGCAAATCGACTTCGGCGTCTCTTCTCGGCTTCACGCTGATTGATGCGCTGGCCGCATGGTTCGTTATTGTTAACGAGGCGTAACTGCAAGGGCTCGCTTGCGCTGCGGCTCACCTGTTTGTAGGACAGGGCTTCGACATTCGGGTCGCCCCTCGTGCCGCCTGTCTTCCTATCTGACCGTCGATTTCTTGTCAGAGTGAACTCCTCCCATTTCACTAGTTGCTATCGCGCTTTACTTGGCGCACCAATCAAACAATCAAACAATTCAAACACCAACCAATGCGCGGGGTATGTACGACGTCGGATTATGTGGTATAATGTTGGGCATGGAACAGCAAACACAGACTAGATCGACCGGTACCGGCGGAAGGCGGAAATGATGCCAGGATTCAAGTTGTTGGGTTGGGTCGGCGCGTTCATCGCGATTTTCGCGTGGAGCGTGACGTTCGCCAACACGAGCGCGCTGCTGTGCGACTTCTCGTCGCTTGAGATCATGCTCGTCCGCTTCCTGCTGGCATGGGCGTCGCTGATGCTCATGGCCGCGTTCGACCGCAATGCCAATGCCGCCAGAGATGCCATAAAGTGCGCCGGACGGCTCCGCGTGGAACTGCTCTGCCTCGGACTTGGCGCCGCCGGGATCGTCTTCTACCAGCTGATGGAGAACTGCGCGATATACTACACTGGAGCGGGCAACGTCGCGATCCTCGTCGCGTTCGGGCCGATAGCGACCGCCGTGATGGCCAAGCTCCTGAGGAACGACAAGAGCCTCTCCGTCACGTTCGTCGCCGGTTCGCTCGTTGCGGTGGCAGGCGTCGCGCTCCTGATGGGCAACGACAAGGAGACGACGTTCAGGAACAGGATACTCGGAGACGCCATGGCGCTTGTCGCGATGATGATGTGGGGCGTCTATTCCGTAATCGTGGACAAGCTCAACGAACTTTGCGTGCCTTCCCTGCACACCACGCGCAAGGCCTATTTCTGGGGGCTACTGCTGATGGTGCCAATGGCGCTGTGGGGGATGACCGACGGCGGACGGGCCACGCTCGACGGAGCGTTCGCCGTGACGCTCGGCGCAGACGTCAACGCCGTGCGCTTCGCGCGGCCGCTGAACCTGATGAACCTCGGACTGCTTGGCTTCCTGGCGTCCGCCGCGAGCTACGCGCTCTGGAACTACGCATGCGGAGTCCTAGGCGTAGTGCGCACTACCATCGGGATATTTCTCATACCCCTCTTCGGCGTCGTATTCGCAGTCGTGTTCCTCGGCGAGAGGCTCACCAGCACCAGCGTGAACGGCGGCCTCGTAATCATCGCCGGCGTCATGCTCGCAAACTACTCATTCTGGAAGAAGCGCTAAGCCAGCCAAACCGGATATCCGGCGGCCTACTTCGTGCGGCGCTAGTTCAAACATCCGATTCGCCGTCAGCGGAGGATGAGGCTGTATCCGCCCTTGCGTATGGCCGTAGCCGGCTCGGAGAGCGTGTAGTTGCTGGCGTCGAGATACGCGATGACGTCGAAGACTGCGGACTTCTCGCTGCGCGCCATCGTCGCCACGAGCACGGAACCCGTCATGCCGGCCATCGGCACGCCGTTCTTGCGCCACTGGTAGCGGACTGCACCTGGCGCGTAGGCGGTCATCACCACGTCGGTCTCGTCGCGGGCGATCTTGACCGAAACCGGCTGAAGCAGGAACTGGGGCCCGAGGCCACAGTCCCCCGAAACCGACAGCGGACGCACGTAGGCCCGGAGGCGGCGGATTGCGTAGTTACCCGTCGTAGCCGCCGCCATAGTGCCGTCAAGGCCGTATGAGGCCGGATCGACCGTGTTGTTGCCTATGATCAGCACTACGCCGCCGTTGCCGCCGAGCTTCGAGGCGCCGATAACCGTCTGGGATTCATTGAAGTTGTTGACCTTGAAGCAGCCGTACCCGACTGTCGTTCCGTTGCCGCCCGCTGGATCGTTGCCGAAGTCCCACCAGCCGTCTGCGTTCGGGATGTTCAGCACATTGCCGCCGCCGTAGTTCGACGGCGTTATCTCGATGTTGCCCCTCGACCATTCGCCGGAGACGACGTTGGCGTTGGCGCTCGCGCGGACCTTCAGGTTCTCCACGAACTGCCAGAAGAAGATGTCTCGCGTCACGGACGGGAAGCCGAGCTTGCTCAGGTCGTCCGTGTAGGCGTCCATCGACACCCATACCCACTGGCGCACGCCTTCGTTCGACTCGAGCTCCAGCGAATACGCGATGCGGTCGAACACCAGGTCGTCCAGGGACGACCAGCGGTCCGCATGGTACGGCACGGCAAGCGACGAATTATAGCCAGTGTCAACCGACAGTTCGCTCACCTCCATGTAGTCGCCGTATTCATCGACGGACGCCACGTCCTCCCAGACCTCGTTCGGCGTGACAAACGACGCATTCGTTAAATTCGAGCCGTACGCGAAACGTGTCGTGATCGTCGCGGTCGACGCAGGCGCTAGCGGCTCGGCGAGATCGAGGACGAGTGCGTGCGGATTGTTCGCCGACAGACGAACCGCAGTCGGTGCAAGTCCGTTTACCGCAAAAAGCTCCGGGTCCACAACAGACGCGTCAACAAAGGCTTCGCATGTCAACACGACCTGACGGCGGTCAGGCGAACTCACGGCACGCTGCGGATTGTAGAACTTAGGGACGGTCGCAGTCGGATCGGGACGCACCAGCACGTAGAGCTTGACCGAGGCGTACTGCTCCACGTTGTTGCCCATTGTGTAGTCAGGCTGCGCCGACTGATCTGGATTGTTTCCGATGCCAACACCGGGGAAGCCACCGGCGTTGAGCAGCGTTGCGGACCACAGCGTCTGCTGAGCGCCGTAGTTGTGAACCTGCATGCATCCCCAGCTTCCGTCCTCGACAAAGCTGTCGTTGTAGTCGAATTTGCCGTTGTCGCCGCCAAGTCCCTCAAGGCCAGGGCCGCCGCCATAGTTGTACGGCCAGAACTCGATGTTGCCCGTCGTGATGCCAGCGCCCGTCACGATGCCGTCGACATTCGAATCGACGTCCATGTTGCCGACCCTTCGGACGTTCTTGCAGGTGGGCGTCGGAATGTCGTAGTCGGCGGGATTCGCCGAGAAAGCGTCAAACGCCGTCCAGACCCAGTTTGTCGTCGACGGATCGTCCGCCGGGACGAGCTCCATGAGGAAGCCGACACGATCAAACCCGCCGATTAGCTTCGAGTTGTCGACCTCGTGGATGTCATTCCATCCGTTCCCTCCGAGGTTAAGTCCCAGCGGATTGCCGGTAAGCGCCGACATGAACTTGAAGAACCTGAGCGTGTAGAGGAGCTGGTAGTCCTGCGCCGCCGCAACGCGCGAGGTCACCTGCTCTGGCGGCGCCAGCGGATCGACCTCCGGAACTGGAGGCGGCGTCACTGCGACAGTCGTCGGCGCGTAGCTGCGCGAGGGAGAGTCCGAGGCTACGGCAATCGCCGTCAGCGCGAGGCCGTCCGTCCACTTGACTTCACCGGTCGTCAGCGTGACGACGCGGCTGTTGCCAGCCAAGCGGACGGCCTTGCTCACCGCCGTGCCGTCGGAGAGCCTGAAGGCTGCGGCAGCCGGCGAGTCCGCGACCGGCAGATCGAAGGTAGCCACTATTTCGCGGCCCGACGACGAAAGCGCGGCCGAGACAAGCTGCGGCGCCGGCGTCTGCTCTATGCTCGCCATCACGTAGACCTCGAGACGTCGGTGCTTCGACCAGTCGGCAAGCGTTTCGTGCGTCGTCCAGTCCGGCTGTCCACCCGTCGTGTCGCGGCCTATGCCCAACTGGCAGGAACCCCCGCCCCAGCCGTTGTAGCAGAGAAGCGGCGTCGCCGTATCAGAGTCGTGGATCTGCATGCAGCTGTAGGTTCCATTGTCGGCGAAGGTATCGTCGGCATCGTAAACCGCGTCGGACGCCAGCTCAAGCCCTAGCGTCCTCGCAGAACCGTAGTTGTAGGGACAGAACTCGATGTTGCCGTTCCTGCCCGTGCCAGTCGGCACGCCATCGACATTCGACCAGACGTTCAGGTTGCTGACGCGCTGCTGGAAGATTGCGCCGGAGGCAAGCGTGGGGATTGCTATCTTAGAGGCGTCGCCCGTAAAGGCGTCCATCGACGCCCAGACGTACTGCATCGTGCCGTCGTCTGCGACGAGTTCGAGGTAGTAGGCGATTCGGGAGAACGGGCCGACCTCGGCGTGCCTGTCGACCGCGTATGCCGGGGCGTTGTATGCGTAGTTCGGCTGGTTCGGGATGTCGAGCGCGTACACCTTCTCGTAGAGCGCGGCCTCAGGCACGCGGTACGCCGCTCCATACGGGGCGAAGCGCCAGGCTATCGGCGTCTCGGCGATCGTCTTCGTGCCGGTCGCCTTCTGGATGTCCGAGAGCCGAAGCGTGAACGGCGCATCGACAACGGCAACGTCCGACTTGACGACGACGGACAGCTTGTTCGCGGCTACGGTGACGGACGTCGGATGGAAGAGAGTCTCGTCGGCCGACGTGTAGTTCGCAAGGTCGCCCGCCCCTTCGCCGACCGGCGTGTTGAAGTGGAGGGTCAGCGTCTTGGCTGCGAAGTCGTCGTCAATGGACGTGACGAGAAGCTCCTTGTCCACGTAGGTGACCTCCAGCTCGACGCCCTGCAGCGAACGGTCTCCGGCGAGGTTCTTGATGTCTCCGAAGACGATCTTGAAGGTGTCGCCGTACATTGTGTTCGTGGTCCTCAGCTGGATGTAGCGCCTGCCGCCGTCGACAGTCACGGAAGTCGGCTGGAAGTACGGGGACGTGGAGACGTAGTTCGCCAGCACGTCGGCCCCCTCGCCGAGCTGCTGGTTGAAGCCGATGGCGAAGAGCTGTCCGTTGTCCTTGTCGAGGTTCGGGTACGCGACCGCCATGTCGCACGGACCGCCTGCCGTCGCAGGGTCGGGATACAGATTCGTGATCGCCGTGAACCACGCATCGGCCATAGCGCGGTAGCCAGTCTCGTTCGGATGGACTATGTCGTTGTAGCCGGATGGTATCGGGACCGCCGAATACATGTCGACGAGCGAAACCTTGTCTCCGTTGGCCGCACGGCTGGCTATTTCGGCAGCCAGGCGGGCGTTGTGCTCCCTGACCCAGGCATCCCAGTCGCCCAGAGTGCCGTTCATGTCGTTCATGATCGAGATGAGTGTCGCCACAATCACGTGGGCGGAGGGCTGGATGCGCTTGATGTCGTCCAGCAGCGCGCACGTCTGCGCCATCACGAGGTCCTGGTCCTGCGTGAAGTTGTTCGTGCCGATCTTCAGGAGGATGACGTTCGGCGCGTCGATGTTCATCGACCAGGCCCCGAAGTAGTCCACCAAGTCCTGGACCTTCCACCCGCCATGGCCCTCGTGCTGCCAGTCGCCCGAGTCTATGAGCGTACCGTAGTTGCCGCCCTGCGTGCCGACGTAGTCGACGTCGTATCCCGCCGCGACGAGCTTCTCGCGCAGCACGGCGCGATAACCGCCGCCGTCCCAGCCGGCGCCGGCGGTGATCGAGTCGCCGAGCGGCATGATGCGAAGCGGCGTGGCGAGCGCGGCAAGCGAGCACGCGCACGCAGCGGTTGCAGTTAGAATTGCGTTCCTCATGACGATCCTCCAAATATGTTGCCGTTTGTGCATACTACCCTTTCGGGTACACCCGTTCGAGTGGTATTATTATAACACCATCTCGCCGCCACATGCGTGAAAACAGCGCAAAAATCACCGTGAAATGCTGTTGCCTCCTGATTTCATCGCGAGACGTCCTCCGTACCGCTCGTGCCTCACGAGCGGCGGTAACAGAAATAGGCAAACCCCGCCAAGGCGGTCGTCCGCGAGGCGCGGACGGTACGGACCTCCGCTGGATGTAATGACGGCGTACCGTCGTCTCCGATAGGTGGCTTTTGCGTATTTCGTTTCAGGAAATCATCGTGACTCCATGCGTCACATGTCTTCAACAGAAAGAAGACCGACACGCGAATCCTGACGACGCTTGTCGGGGTGCTTGCGCAGAAATGCTTCCACCTTGCTCCTCAGCAATGCCTCGCTATAGCGCTTCGCGTCGAGTTTCACCTCATAGAAATCCATCGTGCCGGAGAATTCGTTTTCGCATACAAGGTCAATCTCATTCTCGCCTTTCCTATCCCACCAGTTGGAGACGCTGGTGTATACATCCGTTTCAAGAAGCCGAGTCCTGAAATAATGCTCCAGAGCGCTACCTAGGAACGTGTCAAAATCACGTTCGACGATGGCAATCAAACCGTCAAACTTCTTGCCGAATTATGGGACAGCTCCCTTATTCGCCTGAGTTCCGCCAACTCTTCCTCTCGACCATAAAATTTCATGTCTATCTACCCATTCTCTAGAACAATCACTTGGCAAACCGTAATTTGGCACACCGTCATTTGCCAAACTGCTGTTTGTGATTGATATTTTATCAGATATCTCCCTCACGCGTCAATGAGATATCGCAGACCTCTTGCGAAAGCTCAATCGTGCCAAAGGAGCGGCAGATGTCCGTACCGCTCGTGCCTCACGAGCGGCGGGTAACAGAAAACCGCAATCCCCGCCAAGGCGGTCGTCCGCGAGGCGCGGACGGTACGGACCTTCGCTCCGCACAGGAGATTTTCGGTAGGGCCCGCTCGCCGAGCGGGCCGCAATCCTGATATCCCCTGCGAGTTACCAGCAGCATCCTCATGCTTTCCGTGTATTTCCGTGTCGGGCGAAGCCCGTTTCCGTGTCTGGGGGCAAGGCGTAACCCGTAGGGTTGCGGCGGTGTGGCGCTACGGGCGAGGCAACAGCCTCAAGCCCGGCAGCGACGCGACGCCGCAAATCGCGCAGCGATTCGCCTCGCCCCCAGCTTCCGTGGTCGCGCGACAGCGCAAACTGAATGTCATGCCTAAAGATCGCTTTGCACAGTGAGTAGGGAGCAAGAAGCCGAAGTAAGACAGCAGGCGCTACGCGCTACCACAGAAGCCGGGCGTTTCGTCTACCGCTGCGCGGTGCGATTGCGTCCCCCCCGCTCGGCTTGGAGGCAAGCCTCCGCCGTCGGCGGGGTGACGCAATCAGCCTTCGGCTTAGCCGTCACGCCCGGACACGGAAACACGCCTTCGGCGTGACACCGAAATACGCAGAATACCTTTTGCGTTGTCCGTACCGCTCGTGCCTCACGAGCGGCGGGTAACAGAAAACCGCAAATCCCGCCAAGGCGGTCGTCCGCGAGGCGCGGACGGTACGGACATTTTCTTCGCGCGGAGATTGGCAGAAGGTCCGTACCGCTCGTGCCTCACGAGCGGCGAGTCGTGGGTCGTAATGTCGAATACTGGCTGTCGGACGTCGAATGACGAATGTCGTCCCAGTAGTGCGCGGTACTGTCGTTCGAATTACTGCGGAAGCACGAATATCGAGAGACGGCGAGTCCGCCACTGCGACGCGTTGTGCATGAACGTCCAGTCGGGATGCTCGCCGTCCTCGTTAGACCCGATTCCGATGTCGCAGCCCGACGAATTGTTGAAGTTGTTGAACGCCCAGATCGTCGCGCCGGCCTTCCAGTCGTGCACCTGCATCGAGCCGTATCCCATGTCCTGCCTCATGTCGGGCGAGTCGTTGAAGTCGTATACGTCGTCGCTGCCGCCGATTCCGTCAATCGTTGCCTTCTGCCCGTAGTTCGGAGCCCAGAACTCGATGGATCCGCCGTCGTAGTTCGTCACAGCCTTCACGTTAGAGCGGTTGGAGCGGACCGTCAAGCCCGAGATGCGCCCCTGGAAGCGCTCGCCGGCGTGGCACGGGACGCCGAGGAGCCGAGCGTCACTGTGAAAACTGGACGCGTCCATGGACGTCATCACCCAGTCGACAGTACCGTCGGACGACTCGAGCTCGAGGAGATACGCGACGCGCGAGAACGCTCCGGCGTATTCGGGACGCGGCGGCGGGTTCTGGGCGTAGTTGCCCGCCGCGGGGACGTCGAGCGACTGTATCTTCCTGTATCCCTCCAGCTCCTTGATCTTCTCCGCGTCGCCGAGACGCACAGGTGCGCCGACGCGCGTTGGACGGTTCGTCCGCGCATCGACCTCGAACGATCCGAGCGGCAGGCTTACGTCGTTGTAGATCGTGCCGGTGAAAGGCGACTTGTGGAGATAGCGCAGACGGCGCGGCTCCTTCACTCCATCGGCAGCAACCACCAGATCGGTGCCCTTTACGCGCCCCGCGCCGTCAACGTTCACGAGCTTCGCAGGGACGAACTTGTTGTCCGGGCCGGCAATCTCAAAGTTCGGCGTCACGGAGCGGTCCGCTGCATACACGTACCAGCCTTTCGCGTCGTTGAAGGAAAGCACCATCTTGTCATTCTCCACCTTCCACGACTTGAGTGTCGGGGAGTCTGGACGCACGTGCTCGAAGCCGTAGTCGTTCTTCAGCGCATGGAGCGCGAGGCGCTTCGCGACGATCTCCTTGTTGTTCGGGTGGATGTCGTGCAGGTTTCCGGCGTCCGCCAGCACCGCTATCGCAGCGTTCTTCTCCTCTGCCGCGAACTTCTTCTGCGCCTGCTGAATCTTGAACCACGATGCGGAGAACGGCGCAAGCTCCGCGAAGTAGAGCTTGAGGCCGGGGTTCTCGAACGCCTTCGACCAGCCGTCGTAGAGCGCGTGCATCTTCGCGCAGTAGCGTCCGGCCTCTCCGGCGTTGTGGCATCCCTGGTACCAGATGAAGCCGCGGATAGCGAGCGGCGTCCACGCGTCGACCATGCCGTTCCACAGTGCCGACGGCTGCTGGTTCGCTCCGCTGATGGGACCGCGCGCCATCGAGTTGTCCCACTTGTCCGTCACCGGATACTCGGCCACGTCCTTCAGCTCGGGATGCCCCTCGTAGCCGCACGGCGGCGTCCAGGCGTCGATGTTCGTGCCGCCCCAGGTGGAGTCGACGATTCCGATCGGCACGTCGAGCGCGCCGTACAGCTCTAGCGCGTAGTAGTACGCCACGGCGGACAGCCAGCGGACGCCACGGTCGCCGTAGAACGACTCCGGCGAGTAGTCCCGCCACACGGCCCTGTCGATCTGCGCCGGCTTTGCGGCCCACTTGTGCTCGTTGCGCACCCAGCGTATGTACGGACGGTACGTGGAGTTGATCATCATCGCGCCATTTCCGTCACGGAAGCGCGGATCGCCGCTCCATATCGGGCACTCCATGTTCGACTGCCCGCTCGCGAACCAGACCTCGCCAACAAGCACGTCCTTAAGCTCCACGGTGCTCGAGCCGGACGCCTTGAGGGTCCTGCCCTCCTTCGACGCCTCCAGCGGCGCGAGGTCGACGCGCCACTTGCCGTCGGCCTTGGCCACGGCCTCGCGCGTCTGCCCCGCGAACGAGACGGACACCTTCTCGCCCGGCTCCGCCGTTCCCCACACCGGCACTGCGCGTCCGCGCTGGAGTACCATGTTGTCCGAGAACGGAATTCCCAACTTCACGTCCGCGGACGCGGACAACGCGGCCGCAAGCGCGGCGACGCCCAATACGGTTGCTTTGTAGTTTTTCATGGGTGTAGTATACCACCCACGCGGCTCAAAGTCTACGTCCTACGCGTTAAAAGGTGACCTTGACGTCGAACTCGCCCTTCTGTATGCCGCCCTGCAGGAACCAGCGGACGCGGAGCGTATGCGCGTCAATCCACGCGCCGGATGCGATTACGCGGCGCGTGCCTACGAGCTGGAAGCATCCCTCGACGTTGCTGTCGTTGAACTTCCATTCCGTCACGCCCCATTTTCCGTCGCCAATGGCGAGACTGCGTCCCTGCGCCTCAAGCACCCATCCGGAATCCGCCTTCACGAGGCGTCCCTCGCCTGCCTTGAGGATGTCGCTCTTGCCGAACGAAACGGACGCCGGGAGCGCAGCGCCTTCAGCGCCCTTCCCCTCGATCAAAGGCAGCTTCAGCGAGCTGCACCTCGCCGCAAGCTTCGCCTGCGCGTCGGAATCTTCGGGCAGCGCCGCAGGGCCGAACGCCGGAAGGAGATGCTTCCATACGAGGTTCAGCTCGGCCTGCATGTCGCCAAGTCCCGCGTTGATCGAGAGAACCGCGTCCTGGTCTTCCATCACGACCGTGTACTGTCCGCCGGCTCCGTCTGCGCGGTACGCGCCGTGGCGGCAACGCCAGAACTGGTATCCGTAGCCTTGCGACCAGTCAGACTCCGGACCGCCTGAAGTGGCCGTCTGCTTGGAGGTGGCGAGGCGCACCCAGTCCTTCGACAGGATGCGCTTCCCCTCCCACACGCCTTCGTCCAGAAGCAGCTGTCCGAACTTCGCGAGGTCGCGCGTCGTCATGTTCATGCCCCATCCGCCGCATGCCGTGCCGGACGTAGAGACTGTGGACCACGGAGAGGTCATGCCAAGCGGGTCGAAGAGCTTCTCCTTGAGGTACTCCATCGTCCGCTTGCCGCTCTTGCGCTCCACGATGCATGAGAGAAGGTACGTCGCGTCGGAGTCGTAGCGATGCTTGCGGCCCGGATCGGCGACCTCCATCGGACGCGCGAGGATGCCCTTCTCCCAGTCGGGGTTGTTCGCGTCTGACCGCGCGCCCTTGTCGGGGTTCGACCCGAAGTTCATCGCAAGCAGGTCGCGCACCCTGACCTGCAGGAGCCGCTGGGATGGCTCTGGCGGCATTTTGTCCGCGAAGATGTCGGCTATGCGCTCATCCAGGTCTACCTTGCCCTCGTCGGCAAGGAAGCCTATCGCCGTCGACGTGAAGCTCTTCGAGTGCGAATAGAGCATGTGCGGCTCGTTCAAGGTGTCGAACGGCGCCCAAGTGCCCTCGGCTATCACCTTGCCGTGCCGCACCAGGACGAAGCCGTGGATGTACTTCAGCTGTGCGTCGCACGCGTCGACCCACTCGAGGATCGCCTTCGAGCTGACGCCCTGGGACTCTGGCGTTGCGCGCGGCATTTCCGCCGCGGCCAACGAGACTGACAGCGCGCCAAGCGCCACAAACATCATCTTTTTCATAATGACCTCTTTTCGTAGTGTGTTAATATGTCAATGCCGTATGGACTAACGTCTGCGGCGCGTCGCCAGCACGGCGTCGAACGACTGCCCGCCGAGATCCTGGTGAACGTGTACCGCTATCACGTTGTCTCCCTTCTTCACCGCCGCGAGGAACTTATCGCGGTCGATCGCGAACGTCTCGTACGCGGCGTTGAAATGCGGCACCTCCAGCATCTTCACGCCGTTTATGTATATCTCCGCATCGTCGTCGTGGAAGAGGGAAAGCTCGACGGACTCAATTCCCTCCGTCGACTCCACCGTGAAGTGGCGCCTCGCCCACAGGTCGGACGTCTTCCACGGGATGGAGAACCCGTCGCCGAAACCTCCCCTGCCGCGCTTCCACGCCCCGTCCGCGAACGAGAGTTCCGTCCATCCGTCGGCAGGCCGCTCGAATGTGTACTGCCACTCGTCCTTGCGGTGCATGTAGAGCGTCCTGTTGGACTTCACCGTTGCCGCCTCGTACGCAGCCGCGATCACCTCGTCGTGCGCCTTCTTGAGCGCGGCCTTGTCGAACTTGCAGAACTTGCGGTCATACGTTATGAGTCCGTTCATCTCGCCCTCGACGTCCGTGGTCTGTGTGTACACGCTGCCGGCAAGGCCAAACTCGGTGAGGTCCTTCAGGTGCGTCATCGTCTTCAGGTAGTCGCGCCCCACCCGCTCGAAGTCGCGGCGGACGAGCGCGGGATCGTCCTTGACCTTGTCGTCTGGCGTCCACAAGTGACCAGGGACCTTCCACCAGTGTCCGCCGAACTCGCCGAGGAACGAGATGCGGTTGGGATGCAGCGGGTGCATGTCCGGTCCGAGGTACTTGTGCATGTCTATCACGTCCGCCGCCTCGCATCCATAGTCCACCCATCCTGACGGACCATCGACCAGCCGAGTGGGGTCGTAGCGGTCGATCCACTCGGTGGAACAGGCGGTGTAGAAGCCTCCGGGCTGCGACCAGCCTTCGTTGTATGG
>Ga0310786_10009492_pt1 | contig 12350 bp, 5 predicted proteins | sample AusTroGonzalo_MG_FD_203881 | JGI IMG/M metagenome (GOLD analysis project Ga0310786, IMG submission 203881) | Bovine rumen microbial communities from tropical cattle in Woodstock, Queensland, Australia - Gonzalo_03 (v2) (version 2) | ecosystem: Host-associated > Mammals > Digestive system >...
GCACTGCTGAAGAGCGTCGTGGCAATGCGAGGATTCAGACTCGTAGAGAACTGCATGGCAAGTTTCTCTATCTCCACACCCTTTTCCTGACAGTAGGCAGCCGCCTTGGCACAGGCCTCCTTCAGAGCCTCAGGAGCAGGATGCCAGTCTGGGGCACCACGCTGTGAGAGCAGGCCCATCGACAACGGGGAGGCATTGATCACCCCCACCCCATGCTGTTCGAAAAAGCCCAGATAGTCGGCCAGCAGCGTGTCGTTCAGACAGTAGTGGCAGAAACAGAGCACACTCTCCACCACCCCCTCATCGCTGTGTTCGATGACCCACTTCAGGTTCTCGGGCTGGAGGTCGGTGATACCCACATGGCGCACCACACCCTCCTTTTTCAGTCCTTCGAGCACGGGCAGTGTCTCGTCGACAATCTTCTGCAGACCACCCTCCATCCGTGACTGGAACTCGATGTCATGGACGTTGATCAGGTCGATATAGTCCACATTCAGACGTTCCAGACTCTCATACACACTCTCTATGGTCCGTTTGCCGCAGTAGTTCCAGAGGTTCACACCGTCCTTGCCGTAGCGACCTACCTTCGTAGAGAGAAAATACTTGTCACGCGGTATGTCCTTGAGGGCCTTACCCAGCACGGTCTCCGCCTTCGTGTGACCATAATAGGGCGACACGTCGATGAAGTTGATACCATTGTCCACTGCCGTATGCACAGCACGGATACCTTCCTCCTCACGGATGTTGTGGAACACCCCTCCTAATGACGAAGCACCAAAACTCAGGTTCGACACCTGCATCCCTGTCTTTCCAATCTCGTTGTAAATCATATATATTTAATTTTCAATCTTCAATAATTTCTTGTCGCCGGGCTTGAAGAGCAAGCCTGTGCAGGTCGTGGCATCAGCCTTGTAAGCCTTCATCTCTATGGCGTTCCAGTCAATCTGGTCCGTACGTTGTGCGAGAGGAGCATGGGGAATCAGACTACCGTCACGCACAAGGATGATGGCGGGGATCTTACCAGCCTCGATGGTCTGATAGCCACCCTCATACACCTTTCCGTTCTGATAGTCTATCCACTTACCCTTCGGCAGATACACCATCCGTTCTGTGCCACTCTCCAACAGCGGTGCCACGAGCATCTGACTGCCGAACATATACTCATCCTCCACGAGCCAGGCACCGGGATCCTCGGGGAACTCCACAAGCAGGGCACGCACCATCGGCAGACCACGCTCCGAACAGTCCTTCGCCTGAGCATAGACATACGGCATCAGCTTATACTTCATCTCCGCACACACACGGAAAGCCTCCGTGAACGACTCCGAGATGAGCCAAGGTTCGGTAGGCGGTGCGCCATGGGCCCTGGTATGAGAACTCAGGAATCCGAAGGGCAGCCAACGACGATAGATATCCTCTGGCGAGGCAGTCACGAAACCACCCATATCGTGGCTCCAGAACGAGAAACCGCTCAAGCCAAAGCTCAGACCACCACGCAGGTCACCCAGCATACCGATATTATTCGTGGCCGCATCACCGCCCCAGTGGAGGGCATAGCGTTGGGAACCTGCCCAAGCCGAGCGCGCCCAGATGATACCCTCGCCAGGATGATTACGTTCGACCACCTCAAAGAGGGCCTTGTTATAGCGCAACGGATAGAGGTTGTGCTCATAGAGCCCACCCTTGCCACTATGGTAGAAGCCGTTATAGGGCGCTGCCTCACCAAAGTCGCACTTGATGGTGCTCACGCCCTGTTTCATCAGGTCCTCAATCTTATCCTGATACCAGCTGACGGTCTCAGGGTTCGAGAAGTCGAGGATAGCATCTTCCACAGGCATGCCACCCGTGGCATTCACCACGTGCAGCCCCTTCTCGATAATCTCAGTGAAGAAACGGTTCTTCGGGGTGAAGTACGGCAACTGCCACAGACAGGTGTGGAAACCGTCCTTCGAGAGTTGTTTCAGCATGCCGACAGGATCCTTGAAACGGTCCTTGGCAAATTGATAGTCGCACTGCCAGTCGACGCCAAACCATCCCGTATCGAAGTGGATGACATCCGACGGAATCCGATGGGCCCTCAACTGACGGGCTATCTCCAGTCCTTCCTCCTGCGAGAAATAGGTGATACGGCTCATCCACGTGCCGAAACTCCAGAGGGGCAGCATCGGCGATTTACCCGTAATCTCCGTGTACTCATTAAGGATGTCCTTCGGCTCTCCGAAGAAGATGAAGAAGTCCATCTGCTCGTCGGCCATAAACAGACGGTCTGCACCGATATAGCTGGCGCCGAAGTCACAAGTCACAGGAGCCGACGTATGCATGAAGACGCCGTAGCCACGGTTCGAGAAGAAGAACGGCACGGGCTTATACTGACCGTCGCTCTCAGGTCCCTGAGGGTCGGTCACACTGAGGTGTACCTTCTGCCCTACTTTATTTAAAGAGGTGAATGACTCGCCACAGCCGTAGATCCTTTCACCTGGTGCCAACGAGAAGACGGGATTGATACTACGGGAATTGTCCGAGCCCCGTTTGATAAACGAGAACGGCAACAGTTTGATCTGCGTCGAGTCGTTATCGATGATATGTCTCGTCTGCGTCAGCACCTTCCCCTTCGCATCCTTGATCACCATCCGCCAAGGGTACTTCTGGATCTCTATGCTGCCGTAGTTGGTACTGTAGGAAATCTTCCTGACATCCTCCCCCCTCCTGTAGGAGGGGCTGGGGGAGGTCATCTTCTTGAACCCCTCGCAGAACATCGGATCGTCTGTATCCGTATTTTTCGGCTCTACTGGCGTCGTGAGCATCCTGACTCTCACCGTTCTCGGGCTCACCCACTCTATCTTGATCTTCAGCGCCGGGTCGTTCTCGTACGCGGCATCTGGGAAGTCCAGCATCTGCATCCTCACGGGCCAGTAGCCGTTCAGGTTGAACGCCTGACGGGGACTCATTCTGTAGCGTTTCCACTGCACCAGCCCCTCACCCTTCGCTGCGTCGAAACTCACCAGTGAGTCCGCAAGGAAATAGGTGTTCGACAGGTCACTGAAGTCCGTCGACATGTCCTTTGGCATACACTGCAGGTACTGCACGCCCGCATTCGTCTGTATCTGCGCCATAGCCGAACCCATGCCGCAGACAGCGCATAAAATCCCTAAAAGCTTTTTCGTCATGACAAGATGGTTTTTGGGTTTATGGCTGCAAAGGTACGAGAAAATGAGCAGAACACCAAATTTATTATCAAATATATTTGGATATTTTGTTTTTGTATTTCCTTCCAAATTATTTGGTAGTTTCAAAAAAGAGCCTTACCTTTGCGGCAGAATAATTAAAACAAGATTATTATGAGAAAGATTTTATTTCTGTTTCTAATGATGTGTTGCTCCTTTGAGGCAAATGCCATCGAGCTGAATGGGAAATATCTATCCCAGAGTGGGGAACTGCTGTTCATCTTCACAAATGACAGCCTGTATATTGACATCGCCCAAAGCCAGCGCAATGTCTCTGCTTTCAAGCTGGTCAAGAACAAAGAGAGCAAGAAGTCCATCACCTATAATGCTTACGAGAGCTATCTGGATAAGGGACAAGTCACCTACAGAGAGGTACTGATCCGAGTCACCGAGCAAAAGAAAAAAGAATATATTCTGGAGTACTTCGGCAAAGACAAAGACCGTGATTATAACTCCAACGAGAGATATAGTATCAGGCCGATAGAATAGATTATGAACAAGACGATTGTAACAGCTTTAGTCATCCTGACGCTCTCCAGTGCGAGCGTACAGGCACAAACGAAACGCTCTGACGACTTCCGGGCGAAGTACGAGCTGAAGGAGGTGGTGGTGATGAGCCGCCATAACATCCGCTCACCGCTGTCGTCGGGAGGTGCAGCCTACAAGCGCGTCACACCCCACGAATGGTTCCAATGGACGTCGCCCAGCAGCCAGCTGTCGCTGCGTGGTGGGGTGCTCGAAACCGAGATGGGACAGTTCTTCCGCCAATGGGTGGTCAGCGAAGGACTTCTGCCCGACAACTACCGTCCTGAGGGCGAAGAGGTGCTGTTCTACGCCAACTCCCGCCAACGCACGTTTGCCACGGCGAAATATTTTTCTGCCGGATTCCTGCCCTTCGCCAACGTAGAGATCACCCATAAATTTGAGGAGGACAAGATGGACCCCGTGTTTACGCCGATGTTCACGAAGATGAACGACACCTACCGTCGGCAGGTGCTCGACGAGATGCAGACGCTCCACGGTGGACCGCAGGCATGGATGGAGTCCGTACGGCCCACACTTAGGCTGATGGAAGAGGTACTCGACATGGCCCACTCACCTGCTGCACAAAACGACACGGCCCACTTCTGGTTCGACGACACACAGTTCAAGCTCGAGAAAGGCGACGAGCCGAGGATGACGGGCGGTTATAAGCTGGCCAACAGCGTAGCCGACGCGCTGGTGCTGCAATGCTACGAGACGGAGAGTATGACGGCCTTCGGCCATGAGTTGACAACGGAGCAGTGGCGCGCCATCTGTGGCGTGAAAGAGGTCTACGACGGTCTGCTCTTCACCACCCACTCCGCTGCCGTCAACCTAGCCTATCCGCTGGTGAGCCGCATCCGTGAGGAGCTGCAGCGTCAGGATCGCAAGTTCATGTTCCTCTGTGGTCACGACTCCAATCTGGCGAGCATCGGCGCCGCCATCGGCCTTGAGTTCCCTGAGACCGAACAGGCCCTGGAGCTGCATACACCCATCGGCTCGAAGCTGGTGTTCGAGAAATGGAGCGATGGCACGGACGAGTATGTGGCCGTGAACCTGGTCTATCAGTCTGCCGATCAGCTGCATGGTCGTATGCTGCTCTCTCTCAACGTGACGCCAATGGTGATGCCCGTTACCATCAAGGGACTCATTGCCAACAGCGACGGACTCTACCCGCTTGGCGACTTTGATGTCCGCATGGCAGAAGCGATGGCAGAGTACGAAGCCATCGTCGATGAATAGGCCTACGTCTGGATGAACATCGTTTTCCTGCATCAGGATCACCGCATAGCGTAGAGCCTGCTCGATGCCAGCGACGCGGATATCCATAGCTCAGCCCGTCAAGCGATTGCTCGTCGGAGCCTCACCCACCTTCTTATTCAGTTCGGGAGATCTGTACCCACTATTAATGATAATCAGTTTCTCCAGTCCCCCTCCTACAGGAGGGGTTAGGGGAGGTCACTCTTTTCCGGGCCCTTCGACAGGCTCAGGGACCGTGAAAAGGACCGTAAAAATTAAAGAGAGCTGGCAGCGATGCTGTCGGCTCTCTTTGTGTATATTAATCAACGGCAGGAGGCAAATCCTTTAAAACCATGGTGGCCGGTTGAAGCATCGGGGACTGGGCAGTGAGGGTGCCCTGGCCCTTGGTGACAACGAGACACTTGCCGAAGAAAGCCTTACGCTGTGGCGAGGTGAAACGCTCCATCGAAGTCTGACAGCCATTGTCAGTGCCAAGGATTTTGGCATCACCTATAACGGAGAAAGATATCTGGTCATCTGCCCAAGGACAGAGGTTGCCGTCCTTATCGACCACCTCGGCCGTGATAAAGGCTGTGTTCTTACCCTGATAGTCCGTAGAGAGACGGATATGGTGTGGGGCGCCGGCGGTCTTGATGACCTGAGTGGCTATGACCTCTCCCTGACCATCTCCTGTAGGAGAGGGAAGTTTGCGGGCAACAGCCTTGATCTCGCCTGGCTCGAACTTTACACGCCAGCCTACATGGTATTCAGTGGTGAGCCCTTCGACCCCTTCGACAAGCTCAGGGACCGTGTGAGGTGTCTTACGGCGGATGCCTTGGCTCTTACCATTGATGAAGAGCTCCACCTCATCGGCATTGTTATAGTAGGCCCAGAGATCGATGGTCTGTCCGGGTAGCCAGTTCCAATGGGGGAAAAGGTGCAGCACGGGCTTGTCTGTCCACTCACTCTGGTACATATAGTAGACATCCTTCGGGAAACCTGCGAGGTCGATGATACCGAAGTAGGAACTGCGGGCAGGGAAGCCATAGGGCGTGGGCTCGCCGATATAGTCGAAGCCCGTCCAGACATACTGTCCACCGACATAGGGGGTATGCTTCACCACATCCCAGGTCTCTTCGTGGGTCGAGCTCCACGAAGCATGCATATTGTCGTAGGCCGAACACATGTAGGTAGGATCGGTATATGGCAGCCACCACTGTTTCGGAGCCACATAAATACTGTCGCTGGGCATCATATAATAACCACGCGTCTGAAGGGCCGACACGCTCTCGGAGAAGATAAAAGGCTTGCCAGGGAAATCCCGTGGCACATCCTTCACCCACTGATGGTGGTAGTTGAAACCAATGAGGTCGATGGCACCGCTCTTGAAGAGGTGGTTATTGGGCGAAGGTTCGTTACAGCCTGCGGTAATGGGACGCGATGTGTCATAGCGCTTCACAATCTCTGCAAGGTGCAGGGTGAGCAAGGACTGTACGGAGAGTTCGCCATCCTTGGCTAGCGTCGAGGCGTCGTGACCTGCATTCAGAATGAGGTTCGCCTGTTCGAGGGTGAGAGTGTCGGCCTCAGCGTTGGACCACTGTTCAAGCACTTCGTTACCAATCGACCACATGAGGACAGATGGGTGGTTACGGTCGCGCAGGACAAGGTCGGTAAGATCGCGCTCGTGCCACTCATCGAAGAAGCGGGCATAGTCGTTCTGGGTTTTCTTGCGTCGCCACATGTCGAACGACTCGTCCATCACAATCAGCCCCATGGTGTCGCACATGTTCAACAACTCAGGAGCAGGAGGGTTATGGGAGCTGCGGATGGAGTTCACGCCCATCGCCTTCAACTTTGAGAGTTTACGGTGGAGGGCATCTTCGTTGATAGCGGCACCCAGACAACCAAAGTCGTGGTGCTCGCAGACTCCATTCAATTTAAAATTCTTTCCATTGAGCCAAAAGCCTGTCGCAGGGTCGAACTTAAAGTCACGGAAACCCGTGGTGGTCTTATAGGTGTCGATGAGTTTGCCACCTTGCCACACCTCAGTAAGCACCGTGTAGACGTTGGGCTGCTCACAGGACCAGAGAAGTGGGTTGCTAATGGTCATGCTCGATTTCAGCCCTTTCGATTTTCCGACAATATGGCCTTGAGGGTCAAAGAGGGAGTTCTTGATGGTAACATTCTCCCTTCTTGAGTTATCCAGCTCCACCTCAATACCTACGCGCCATTTTCCCTTCTTCAGACCACCCCTGGCCCCTCCTGACTCAAGAGGGGAAGAGGTTACCTTGGTGCCCCAGTGCTTGACGTGGATGGGGTTGGCAGTTGTGAGCCAGACATGACGATAGATGCCACAACCACTGTACCAACGGGAGTTAGGTTGGTCGGAATTATCCACGCGCACTGCCACCACATTCTCACCCTCACGGACAAAGGGAGTGATGTCGTACTCAAAACTGGAATAGCCATAAGGACGGAAGCCCACCTTCTGACCATTCACATAGACGGTAGAGTTCATATAGACACCGTCGAACTCGAGGAAGAAGCGGCTGGCAGACACCTGGGTCTCACAGTCGCCCAGCGTGAAGGTTTTGCGGTACCATCCGATGCCACCAGGCAGGGCGCCCCCACCCGCTCCACTAGGATGGCCAGCATAGAAATCGCCCTCAATGGCCCAATCATGAGGCACGTCGAGACGACGCCAGCTGCTGTCGTCATAATCAGGGTTAGCCATCGTAGCCGTATCAGCCAGGATAAAACGCCAATTAGCATCAAAACTCTGGCGTTCACGAGCCTGAGCCGTAGTCAGGCCACAGAGAACTAAAATAAAAAAGAATACTTTTTTCATTGCTTTCGGATATTAATTCTCCCCCTTAGTTAGGGGGAGTTAGAGGGGGTCTGAAGAAGTGCTGAGTCTGCGGATGTTCAGACCACCCCTAACCCCTCCTCGCTCGGCTTTGCCGCTTGGCTCTGCTAAGAACTTAGGAGGCGAAGACGTTACAATTGAACGGTGAGGGTTTTTCCGTTATAGTTAACCATCAGCCCCTCGGGGTTATCGAGGTTCAGAGGCTTGGGATTGTCCTTGGTGACAAGGACCACATTGAAGCGACGGTTTTTCAACATGCCGTTGAAGTTGCCTTTACGGGCAGAGAACGATACGGTATGGGCCTCATCATCGTAAGTGATATCGATGGTGGCATACTTGCCAAGCTCATAGTTGTAATTCGTGCCCTCGTCCTCATAGAGGCGGAAACGGCCGTTCTGTCCTGCGTAGACATAAAGGTTGATAAGCTCGGCAGGTTTCTCGTCGCTCCACTCCATCTCTGGGCCGAAGGGGATGATGGCACCCTCACGCACGAAGACGGGAATCTGCTCGTAAGGCGCATCGACAACAAGACGCTGACCACCGGCGACGTACTCGTTGGTGTAGAGGTTATACCAGCCGCACTGCTCAGGGAAGTAGACGGAACGGTTGCGGGCTTTATAATAGCCCACAGGACAGGCCATCAGCGCAGGACCAAACATCCATTGGTTGCCAATGTTCTCTACGTTCTTGTCGCCGTTGAAGTCCATCACCAAAGCGCGCATCAATGTATAGTCGTTGAAGTGTGCCCAACCAGCCATCGAATAAAGATAAGGCATCAGACGATAACGCAACTTATCATAGTAGACAAATGATTTATAAGCGGGATGCTCATCTGGAGCAATGTTCCAGATCTCGCGCAGTGGCCACTGACCATGACTGCGGAAGAGCGGGATAAACGTACCGAACTGGTTCCAGCGCGTCTGCAACTCACGCCATTCCTTCAGGTCTTCGTTCTCCACACCACTGTGATCGAAAATCTGCTGGGCTGTCATATAACGGTTCTCCACACAGAAACCACCCTGATCCATACCCCAGAAGGGGATACCAGAGATGGAATAGTTCAAGCCAGCCGTCATCTGGGCACGCATATCCTCCCAGCGGGTGCCGATATCACCACTCCAAGTAGCCGTCGAGTAACGTTGCTCACCAGCAAAGCCACTACGTGTCAACAGGAACACACGAGGCTCATTAGGCTTGCCATTATAGACACTGCGCTGGCCATTGTAGATGGCATCGGCATTGACGGTGCTGTAGGCATTGAAATACTCAGTAGATGTACCAAGGGCCGTAGGACCACTAAGGGCCTTACGATACCACATGGGGGTGCAGTCACGTACATTCGGCTCTGAGGCATCCATCCACCAGGCATCGACACCGGCAATGCCATCGTGGTTGTATTTAGAATAGAGGTTCTCGTCCATCTGGCGCCAGAACATCTTACGGGCACCGGCATCGTAGGCATCATAGAAACCATTCTTGTAGCCAGGACCTACCCAGTCGTGGATATCATCCGTAGGACTCTGGATATACATCCAACCCTTCGCATCGAGCTCCTTATAGTTGTCTGTGTTGCAATAGAACTTCGGCCATACGGAGATCATGAAGCGTCCATGCATAGCATGCACAGAGTCGAGCATCGCCTGAGGATTGGGGAAACGCGAAGCCTCAAACTGATGAGAGCCCCACTGATCCTCGGGCCAGTAGTTCCAGTCCTGCACGATGTTGTCGATGGGGATATGACGCTTGCGGAACTCTCCCAAAGTCTCCTCAATCTCACCAGAAGTCTTGTAACGCTCACGACTCTGCCAGAAGCCCAACACCCACTTAGGATAGAGCGAGGCCTTACCCGTCAGCGTGCGATAGCCGGAAATCACCTGGTCGAGGTTTTCGCCTGCGATGAAGTAGTAGTCCATATCCTTGGCCATCTCACTCCAGACACTCAGTTGTTCGCGCTCCTGCTTGTTACGAGGCTCCGAAACGCGCAATCCACAATAGGCCTCACCACCATCAGGGCGCCACTCTATGCGCAACTGCACACGCTTGCCCTTCTGCAACTCGGTAGAGAACTTATAGGTATTGGGATTCCATGCCGTACGCCAACGCTCAGGGACGACCTCCTCACCATCAATATACACCTTTACATAGCCCGAATAATACAATACAAACTGATAGAGTTGCTTTTTACCAGCACACTTACCACAGCACTCTGGCTCGATAAAACCCTCGTAAGTAACATTGGCGCCCATCAGGTTAATACCTTTAGGGAAGTTCTTGATACCACCGTTATCAGTCTTAAGGGCTATAGCAGATTTCTCGGGTGTTCCATATTCATAATAGATAGAATCCTCGTCGCGCACCAACTTTTTACCCTTAGCGTCGACATAGGTACCTGTGAGATGTCCCTCTTTACCCTGTTTGTCGTAGAGCTTGAAGGCACGGTTCAGCTGCAGGTAGTCGTAGGGATTGCCGAAACGGCAGTAACTGTAGGAATCCCACAGCAGACCATAGTTCTTATTCGACACCACAAAGGGAATCGACACCTTGGTGTTATACTGGAACAAGTCCTCGTTCTTGCCCTTCATATTGAACTCCTCGCTCTGATGCTGTCCAAGACCATAGAAAGCCTCATCGTCGGGCGAGTCGAACTTCATCTGCCAGGTGAGGCCATGCTTCTGTTCCTCAGGTACGGTATAACCCGTCTTCATGCCCAGTTCGCGCTCAGGCACAGTGAAATCCCAAAACAGCTTGCCATCCTTGGCCTCCTGAAGCAGCTGGTTTCCGTCACCGTCGAAGAAGGTGATCTCACCCGTAGCTTTCGACACCACTGCCTTCACGTTCTTGGCCTTCACGACCACCGTCTCACCCTCTTCGCTGATTGAATAACTGCCTCTGGGAGGTGTTGTCTGCGGCACAATCATCAATGAGGCAGGCTTCGCGGGGAGCGCCTCTTTCGAGGTGGCTCGCACACGGATAATGCGGTCGTTCATCACTTCCAGGCGAATCACTTTTGCCTGTCCACCGTCAGGACGAATGGTCACCTCGTTCTCACTGGTCAGCACATCGGCTGCCAGCGATGTCATCGTCGCCAACAGCACTGACCCTAACAAAAAAAATCTCTTCATAAAAATATAGTTATAGTTTTTACTTTTTACCTTTACTCATCCTCCATCAAGACGGCCTCTTCCACCTCTTCCGCATGTTTCAGGGGCAAGGTGATGGTGAACACCGAGCCACCGCCTGCATTATTGTCACCCGTGACCGTACCACCATGGGCTGCCACGATGTCCTTCACGATAGAGAGGCACACGCCTGGGTCGTCGTCACTCACCACAGGATCGAACATGTGTTCCTTGGCCGCCTCCGGCAGACCGATGCCATTGTCGGAGATACGAATGGTACCTCCAGATGGTGTCTTGTCGACAAACACCTTAATGACACAGTTGGTAGGCGAGAACATCACCGAGTTGTTGAGTAGGATTTGTACGGCCTGGCCCAGCATATCACGATCGAAGTCGATCACAAGGTCATTGGCTAACGGGAAGAACGAGAACTTCAGTTTCTTACCCTGCGGAACAGTGAACTTGGCACACTCCTCCTTCATGAACTCCTGCAAGTCACCAGGCTGACGGTTCAGCCCCGTGATCTCCCACTCGGGCGACGTAACCTTGGGCTTCTTCTGTTCTTCCTTGCTCATCATCTGAGCCTTCATCTCGTTCATCCACTGTTTCTTCATCACCTCCATACGCAGTCGCTCACGTTCCACCTGGTCTTCCTGCCGGATGAGGAACCTGCGACGCCAGAACCAAATGCCACCTGCGACACAAGCAAGGAATAGCAGCATGAGCCAGCGGTTACGCAGCAGTGGCGGCGTAATGGTTATTTTCAGCGTAGCCTCTTCTGTTCCCATCGTACCGTCGTCATTGAGCATACGCACATGCAGGGTATAATTACCGTGGTGTAGTGACATATAGGTGATGTTGGGATCATTCTTCTCCGTCTTCATCCACTTGTCGCTGAAGCCCTCCAGCTGATAAATGAAGCGCGAAGGGTTGTGCATCTCACCCTTGTTAGTGGCCAACTGGATAGTGAACTGATTCTCGTCGTATCTCAGCACAAGCTCTTCCAACTCGTCCAGCGCCTTCTCGAGGATCACACGACCCTCGTATTCCTGACCGACACCCATCTGCTGGCCGAAAAGTTTCAGGCCACTGAGCATCGGACGCTCGTCGTTGTTGACATTTGTGATAAGCTTGGGGTCGATAACATCGACACCGCCAATTCCTCCAACGAGGATCAAGCCGTCATGGGTACGGGTGATGGAACGCTGATTATAAGGACCTTGTTGCAGACCGTCCTTCACGCTGAAACTACGCACAAGGAACGACCACTCCCCGTTCTCTTCCTTCTTCGGCACAACGTTCGAGACACCGTGCTCCGTCACCACCCACATCGTGTGCAGCTGGTCTTCGGCGATACCCACCACACTCGATCCAAACAGT
>Ga0310786_10009493_pt1 | contig 12347 bp, 7 predicted proteins | sample AusTroGonzalo_MG_FD_203881 | JGI IMG/M metagenome (GOLD analysis project Ga0310786, IMG submission 203881) | Bovine rumen microbial communities from tropical cattle in Woodstock, Queensland, Australia - Gonzalo_03 (v2) (version 2) | ecosystem: Host-associated > Mammals > Digestive system >...
GCGACATAGCCCTTGTCTTCAAGGAAGCCCAACTGCGTTGCAAGGGTATTGTGGTGAGGTTTGGGATCCGGATAGTATTTCGCGAGATCCTGGATAAACAGGTCGCCATGCGCCCATAAGATGCGCATGATATCTTCTTCTTTGGCGGTGAGTTTTTTCATATCGACAGTAAAATTACGTTATTTTTCTGATACCTCCTAATTTTTTAGTAGTTTCTGCCAAAGTGTCGCAAATCCTTACCGGACGTGGACCCGGATTTCCGTCTCGGGGAGACGGACAAGGGTTGAGAGTTGCCGGAAGGTGAGCCTGAATTGATGGCGGAGTTGCTGGGCCACGGCGATTCGCTGGGTACCGCTGAGTCGGCGTGGGTCGCGCGTACCGTACAGCTGCTTGCAGATATCGCCACAGATTTTCCGGGCCTCGAGATCCTCAAAAGTAACACCCCGATATTCGGCCATCCGCAGGATCATCTCCTCTTCTCGTTTCTTGGGGCTCGAGGTCCATACGCGGAAACGGTTGTGCGTTTGGTAGATATTCTCGAAGCGGGGTACATCAATGTAGTTGCCCGGCAGGTGAATGCAAAAGGGTCCGTTTTGCGGCTGCATCCTGGCCACCGAAACGCTCCGGCTTGTGGATTACGCCGGCATCGTCCAAGAGCCAGATCGGCATATGGAACCGATCTCGGAAATACATAGAACCGGTTCCCCAGAGATAATCGTAATACATAACACGCTTGCCATCTTTCGTCGGCTGGATGACGGTGTAGACAGCTACGTTGCGAAGGTAGTCTTCGTCATCACCGATGGGGTAGAGTTCGCAGTGAAGGTACAGTTCGGTATCTCCGATCCGGGTGGCTGCCGCATGATGCCGGTACAGATTTTCAAACAACAACATGAACGCCAGGCAATCTTCGTAAGTTCCCCAAAGTAGGATGTGGGGATGGCTGTCTTCAATGGAAAAAGAAACGACGATAGCCCGGGAATTGGCGGCGCATACGCCAATCAGGTTGAATGCGGCATAGTAGTCGCCCGTGCTCAGGATGAAGTTGCGGGCGTCGGCGCCCTTGGCGCAAATGTGGTAAAATTGTTTTTGGTTCATCGTCTTCTCTCACGCCTCATGCTCCCGCCACCTTTCGCGATGACCGCAGATGAAATCGTTCCCAACAAAGTTGGCAGTTTCCCGACAGAAAACCAAATAATTGTGTTGCCCCCGCTGAAGTTTTACTATTTCCGTCGAAGAGGCGCAATGGCATCGGTCTCCAGCGGCGCTGTAGGGTTGGTTGCATTGCGGCAACGGCCGAAATCAGGGGTCGGCGCAAGGAGAACGCCCCCGGAGGGGACCAGGAGGACGATGACCTTGCGCCTGTTTGTCTATCCCGCGGATTTTTTGTAAATTTGAGGATTGCTTTGGGAAATTATAACAAATCAATTCTCATATGAAAAAAATCATTCTTTTCGCAGCGGCACTGCTGGTAACGCTCAGCGCCTTTGCGGCCAAACCGCCGCTCGACCATTCGGTGTATGACAACTGGAAGAGCGTAAGCGGCCTTACCGTGCAGAACGACGGCGACTGGGCCCGCTGGACCGTGGCCCCGCAGGAGGGCGACGTCGTGCTCCATCTCTACAACACCAAGACCGGCAAGACCTACGACATTCCGCGGGCCTCGCAGGCGAAGATTTCGGAAGACGCCACGAAAGTTTTCTTCCGCATCGCCCCGACCTTCCAGGAGACCCGCCAGGCGAAGATCGACAAGAAGAAACCCAATGAGATGCCCAAGGACAGCATCGGCATCCTCGACCTGGCCACCGGCCAGATCGACAAGTTCCCGATGGTGAAGGGCTTCAAGACCGGCGACAAGATGACCGGCTTCGTGGCTTTCCAGGAAGCGGAGAAACCCGCCCCGAAGCCTGAGCCGAAAGACAAGAAAGGCCCGAAGGAAGGCGAAAAGCCTGAAAAGCCCGAGAAAGAGCCCGGTCAGGCCGGACCTGACGGGAAACCCGAAAAGGCCCCCGCTCCCAAGCCCACCAAGGACAACCTCTACGTGTTGAACATCAAGACCCTGGCCATCGATACGATTGCCTGCGTCGAGAACTATATCGTCTCGAAAGAGGGAGATCGCATCGCCTATATCACCAAGCCTGACAAGAAGGACAGCGTACATGTGCGCGGCGTTTTCCTCTACGATCCCGCCACCAAGGTCACGACCGAAGTGCTGACCGGCGAAAAAGGCGCTACGTTCAAGACCCTTTCGTTCAGCGACAAGGCCGACCGGCTGGCCTTCTTCGGCACGCTCGATACGGCCAAGGACGCCAAGAAGAGCCTCGACCTGTATCTCTATGACGGCGTGAAGGCCGTAAAGGCCGTAGCGCACGACGGCGGGAAACTGCCGAAAGGATGGAAGCTGGGCGACGCCCGCGCCGTGGAGTTCCGCGACGACTTCGTGACCTTCGGCACCTGCCCCATCCCGCGCGAGAAGGACACCACACTGGTGGACTTCGAGCAGCCCAAGCTCGATATCTGGGTGTGGAACGACGAATATATCCAGCCCGTGCAGAAGAACAACCTCCGCCGCGAACAGGGCCGGACCTATCTGGCCAAAGTCAATTACGACGGCAGTGGCTTCGTGCAGCTGGCCGACGAGAACATTCCAGAAGTCCGCATCGGCGACAAGAACAAACAGGATTATCTCATCGTCACGACCGACAAGCCGTACCGCGTGCAGCGCAGCTGGAGCTATGCCCCTCACAATGACATCTACAAGATTTCACTCAAGGACGGCAGCCGCGAACTGGTCATGAAGGACGCACCTTTCAGCAACGTGTCCTTCTCTCCCGACGGCGCCTATGCGGTCGCTTTCCATCCCAAGGAGAACAACTGGTATCTCTATACCCTGGCTACCGGAGAATTCAGGGAACTCACTTCAAAACTCGGCGTTACGTTCTGGGACGAGGAAGACGACCATCCGGCCGATCCGGGTGCCTGGGGCCGCGCCATCTGGGCGGAAGACAGCAGGTTCTTCTGGATTCCCGACCAGTACGACCTCTGGCAGTTCGAACCGACGGGAGCCGTGGCTCCGTTCCGTGTGACCGAGGGCAAAGGCCGCGAGACCAAGACAACCTACGCCTATGCCAATCCGTATTCCGATCCGGATGCCCGCGGCCCGATGGGCTTTGGCGGCGCCGAGGTAAAGACCGGCAAGCCGGCCTGGTTCACCACCTTCAACCATGTGACCAAGGAACGCGGCTACGCTATGAAAGACCTCACCAAGAAGAAAGCGAAACTTCAGAAGATGGTGGAAGGACCCTACAACTTCGTCAACCTGGCCGTGTCGTCCAGCAAAAAAGGCAACGGCTATCTGTATACCCGCGGCAACTTCGAGGACGGCAACAACGTCTGGATGACGAAGGACAACTTCAAGACGCAGCAGCAGATGAGCGACATCAACCCGCAGCAGCGCGACTACAACTGGGGTACGGTGGAACTCGTGAGCTGGACCAGCGAGGACGGCAAGCCGCTCGAAGGCCTGCTCTTCAAGCCCGAGAACTTCGACCCGGCGAAGAAGTATCCCGTGATGATCTACTTCTACGAGAAGAACTCCGAAACGCTCTACAATCCCCGCGTTCCCGCGCCGAGCGCCTCGACGGTCAACATCCCGTATTTCGTGAGCAACGAGTACCTCGTGTTCGTGCCCGACCTCGTGTATACCGACGGACACCCGGGCCAGAGCTGCCTCAAATGCCTGATGCCGGGTGTCGACATGCTGTGCGAATACCCTTGGGTCGATGGCGACAACATGGCTATCCAGGGCCAGAGCTGGGGCGGCTACCAGGTGGCTTACATCATCACCCAGACGGACCGCTTCAAGGCGGCGGGTGCCGGTGCGCCGGTCAGCAACATGACCAGCGCCTACGGCGGCATCCGCTGGGAGAGCGGCATTGCGCGCACGGGACAGTATGAGGAAGGCCAGAGCCGCATTGGCAAAGACCTGTGGGACGGCTTCGACCTGTATGTGGAGAACTCCCCGCTGTTCCATGTGCCGAACGTGACCACGCCGGTGCTGATCATGCACAACGACGCGGACGGCGCCGTGCCGTGGTGGCAGGGCATCGAGTTCTACAACGGTCTGCGCCGCATGGGCAAGCAGGCCTGGATGCTGCAGTACAACGACGAGGCGCACAACCTGCGCGAGCGCCGCAACCGCAAGGACCTGAGCATCCGCCTGAGCCAGTTCTTCGACCACTTCCTCAAGGGTGCCCCGATGCCCGTCTGGATGTCGAAAGGCGTGCCTGCCACGCTGAAAGGCATCGATCTCGGCTACGGATATGAGGATGAGATTCCGGAACAAGTCCGGAATGACGAGAATGAATGAAGATAAGGCTTTAGCGGAATGGGTTATAGGGTCGAAGGCTATTTTTCTGGCCTGAGATCCTATAACCCTGGAGCCAAAAGCCGTTAAATATGAATGAATATGAAAAGAATCTTTTATCTATTCTTAATCATGGCCCTAGTCAGCGCCTGCGGCGAGAAAGCGCCGAAAGAACCCGTGCTGGAGAAGCACGACGTGACCATCGTCGACGGCCACTTCACCCCCGAAATCATGCACCAGCTCGGCAAGATCTCCGATTTGCAGGTCTCGCCCGATGGCAGCAAGATCCTCTACGGCGTGGCTTACACTTCGATCGAGCAGAACCGCAGCAACCGCAACCTCTTCGTGATGAATATCGACGGTACGGACAACCACCAGCTCACCCATTCCCCCAAGAGCATCAGCAACGCCCGCTGGATCGAAGGCGGCAAACGGATCGCCTACCTGAAGGGCGGTCAGATGCATGTGATGAACGCCGACGGCACGGGCGACCGCTGCGTGAGCGACGTCCCCGGCGGCATCTCGGAATTCAAGATCCATCCCGACGGCAGCTGCGTGATGTATATCACCGAGTTCAAGGTGGCCAAGAAGCCGGTCGATATCTACCCCGACCTGGAGAAATCCACCGCCCGTACCATCGAAGGCCTGATGTACCGCCACTGGGACCACTTCGTGGAAAACATCCCGCATACCTACTATGCCCCCTTTGACGGCAAGACCCTCGGCCCGGGTACCGACATCCTCGACGGCGCCCCCTTCGAATTGCCCACCGAACCTTTCGGCGGGATGGAACAACTCGACTTCGCGCCGAATTCCCACCAGATCGCCTATTCCTGCCGCAAACTCACGGGCCGTGACTACGCCTTCTCCACCAATACCGACATCTATGTCTACAACATGGAGGAACAGCCCGGCGTCGGCCATCCGCAGTATAACGCTTCGGCCGGCATGATGGGCTACGACACCGAACCCGTGTGGTCGCCCGACGGCACCACCCTCGCCTGGCTGAGCATGGAGCGCGACGGCTATGAGGCCGACAAGGTACGCCTGTTCATCTCGCCCATCGTCAGCGGCGAGCGCATCGAACTTTCGAAGAACTTCAAGTACAATGTGGGGTCGCCCGTGTGGTCGCCCGACTCGAAGGAAATCTATTTCAGCGCCGAAGTCGAAGGCGTGAAGGAAATCTGGAAGACCGACCTCGAGGGTCATTTTACCCGCGTGACACCCGAGCACGAATGGGCCGATTTCGGCACTCCGATTCTCGTGGGCGACCGTATCATCACCACCCAGACCACGCTCATGCGCCCGGCAGAGATCGTATCGGTGTCGCTGGCCAACGGCTCCTGGACAGTGCTCTCGCACGAGAACGACGCCATCTTCGCCCAACTCGAGCAGCCCAAGGTCGAAGAGCGCTGGATCCCGACCACCGACGGCAAGAAGATGCTTACCTGGGTGGTCTATCCGCCGAAGTTCGATCCTTCGAAGAAATATCCGGCCATCCTGCTTTGCCTCGGCGGCCCGCAGGGCGCCATCACGCAGGGCTGGTCGTATCGCTGGAACTACCGCCTGATGGCTTCGCAGGGCTACATCGTGATCTTGCCGAACCGCCGCGGAACGACTGCGTTCGGGCAGGAGTGGTGCGAGCAGATTTCCGGCGACTACATCGGCCAGAACATGCGTGACTACTTCTCCGCGGCCGACGCGCTGAAAGCGGAGCCTTACGTGGGCAAAATGGCGGCCGTGGGTGCCAGCTACGGCGGATATTCGGTGTATTACCTGGCGGGCATCCACCAGGGCCGCTTCTCGGCCTTCGTGGCACACGCCGGCATTTTCAACGAGGAATCGATGTACATGTCGACCGAAGAGATGTGGTTCCCCGACTGGGACAACGGTGGTTGCAAGACGCCGGGTGTCTACATGGCCGGTTCGCCGTGGAGCAAGACCCCGGCTTCCGTCCGCCACTACGCCAACTCGCCGCACAAGCTTGTGCCGAACTGGGACACGCCGATTCTGGTGACGCACGGTGAACTGGATTACCGCGTGCCGGTGGAACAGGGGATGTCGGCCTTCAATGCCGCCCAGATGATGGGTGTCCCGTCGAAGATGATCCTCTTCCCTGACGAGAACCACTGGATCCTCAAGCCTCAGAACTCCATCCACTGGAACCGCGAGTTCTTCGCCTGGCTGGATCAGTACTGCAAATAATGAAAATGGCCGGTTGATGAACCGGCCATTTTCATGGGCTTAACACAACTTCAGGAATACCTCGATGGCCTGGTATTCGGCCATGCCGAGCTCGTCGTAGAGACGGGCGGTGTTCTGCGTGCGCTCTTCGGCGCGCTGCCAGAATTCACGCGAGTCGTCGCCCGGGAAGGGGACGATGTCTTTCTGCGACAGGTGGCGATAGATGGCATGGCGTTTCTTGATCACCTCGTCGGGACTCAGCGGCACAGCCATGTCGACGCGGCCGAGCTCCCATTCCATCCAGGCGCCGCGATAGAGCCAGATGTGGGTGTCGGCGAGCCATTTGGCTCCCTCTTCGCGCAGCTGCTCCACGGCTTCCAGCGCCGCTTCGGTGCAGACGCGGTGCGTGCCGTGCGGGTCGGCCAGGTCGCCGGCCATGAAGATCATGTGCGGCTTGAGCTCGGAGATGAGTTTCTTGATGATGTCGACGTCGGCCTGGGTGCGCGGATTCTTCTTGATGCCGCCCGATTCGTAGAACGGCAGGTTGAGGAAGTGGGCGTTGGTGTTGTCGTTGAGGCCGAAGGACCGCACGGCGCCGCGGGCTTCGCTGCGACGGATGGCGCCTTTGATGGCGAGCAACTCGCGCGGCTCGGGCTCTCCCGGCACCTTGCTGTCGACCAGCGCTTTGACTTCGGCAAACTTGTCGGCGAAGCCCAGCTGGAAGGCGGCGTCCATGTGCTGGAGCACCACGTCGTCGTGGACGGCCACGTTGCCGGAGGTCTCGTAGGCCACATGGACGTTGTGTCCCTGGCTGGCCAGGCGGATGAAGGTGCCGCCCATCGAGATCACGTCATCGTCGGGGTGCGGCGAGAAGATCAGCACGGTCTTCGGGAACGGCTTGGCCGACACGGGACGCGTGCTGTCGTCGGCGTTGGGTTTGCCGCCCGGCCATCCGGTGATGGTATGCTGCAGGTCGTTGAACACGTCGATGTTGATCTTGTCGTAGGGACCGAACTTTTCGATGAGTTCGTCGAGCGAGTTGTCGAGATAGTCTTTCTCCGTGAGTTTGAGGATGGGCTTGTGGACGGTTTGGCAGAGCCACACCACGGCGCCGCGGATGAACTTGCGCGTCCAGTCGCAGGGGCCGATGAGCCAGGGTGCGACCACGCGGGTCAGCTGCGAGGCGGCGTTCTGGTCCACATAAAAGCTGATGTGCTCGTGCTGCTGGAGCAGCGATGCCGGGCAGGCGGGCGTAGGAAGGTCTTCCGCGATGGCCTTCACGGCGGCGGCCTTGTCTTCGCCCCAGGCCATCAGGATGATGCGCTTGGCCGAGAGCATGGTGCTGATGCCCAGGGTCAGGGCCATGGTCGGGGTGGCGTTCAGGTCACCGAGGAAAAAGCGGCTCTGGCGCTTGCGGGACTTGTGCGACAGACGGACGGTGCGGGTGCGGCTCTTGACTGAGGTGCCGGCCTCATTGAAGCCCACCTGCCCCTGCTCGCCGATGCCGATCACCAGCAGGTCGAGGTCTCTGGCCATTTTGTCGAATTCGGCGTTGTATTCCGATATTTTCGACTGCGGCACGGAACCGTCAGGGATATGGATGTTCTCTTCCAGGATATCCACCTTGTCGAGCAGGGCTTCGTGGAGGAGGTAGTTGCGGCTTTGGCGTTCCTTTCCGGTGGAAGGATAGTATTCGTCGATGGAGACGACTTCCACGTTTTTGAACGAAACCTCGCCGGCCTGGCAGCGGCGGGCCAGTTCGTTGTAGAGAGCGGTGGGCGTGGAACCGGTGGTCAGGCCCAGGCGGAACAGGCGTCCTTCGGTGGCCTTGATGGCGTCGACGATGATGTCGGCGACGTCTTTCGAAGCCGGACGGGCGTCTTCATAGATGTGTGTCCAAACTTTTTCGTAGGAGTGGAGGATTCCTTTGGGCAGGTCTTTTTCAATGAGCCCGCCATCATACGGTAGGGTAAAATGCTCGCGTTTCATATCCCGGATTTGAAGTTACAAATATACGGGTTTTGCCGCAAATCCGGATTATTTTATTAAATTTACAAATTGTATCTAAATTCCCTGCTATATGTTCGACAAACAAGTCTATATCTCCCGCCGGAAACGGCTGCTGGAAAAGTTCAACGAAGGCATCATCCTGCTGCTGGGCAACACCGAGGCCAGCTGCAATTATCCGGACAACCAGTACCTGTTCCGGCAGGACAGCTCCTTCCTGTATTTCTTCGGACTCGACAAGCCCGACCTGGCCGCCGTGCTCGACGCCGAAACCGGACAGGAAGTGATCTTCGGCAACGACGTGGACATTGACGACATCATCTGGATGGGGCCGCAGCCCTCGATGGCCGACCAGGCCGCCGAGGTGGGTGTCAGCAAGACCGCCCCGTTTGCCAAACTAGCTGACTGCCTAAAAGAAGCGCAGCAGAAGGGCCGCACGATCCATTTCCTGCCGCCCTACCGCAACCACAACAAAATTCTGCTGCACCAGATGCTGGGCATCGGTTTCGACGAGATGAAATCCCGCGCCAGCGTTCCCCTCATCAAGGCCGTCGTCTCGCTGCGGCACGCCAAGGAGCCCTGCGAGATCGTCGAGATTGAGGAAGCCTGCGCCCTCGGCTATACGATGTTCGTGACTGCTATGAAAATGATGCGCCTGGGTATGAAGGAGCAGGAAGTGGTCGGCATCATGGAAGGTGTGTGCCGGAGTGGCGGCCTGATGACCTCGTTCCCCACCATCCTCTCGCAGCACGGCGAAACGCTGCACAACCACAAGCATGATGACATCCTGACCGAAGGCCGCCTCTGTGTCATCGATGCGGGAGCGGAGGTCGCTTCGCACTATTGCTCTGATAACACCCGCACTCTGCCTACGAGCGGAAAGTTCACCCAAAAGCAGAAAGACATCTATAACATTGTGCTGGCCGCCAATGACTATGCACGCGAAGCTGCTTTCCCGGGCGTGACCTACCGTGAGGTCCACCTGGGCGCTTGCAAGATCATCGTCCAGGGCCTCAAGAACCTCGGTCTGATCCATGGTGATGTCGACGAGATGGTGGCCGCCGGTGTGCAGGGCCTCTTCATGCCGCATGGCCTGGGCCACAACATGGGCCTTGACGTACACGACATGGAAGACCTCGGCGAAGACTTCGTGGGCTACGACCCCGACCAGACCCGCGCCAAGCAACTCGGCCTGGGCTCGCTCCGCATGGCCCGCCGCCTGGTGGTTGGTCACGTGATCACCGATGAGCCGGGCATTTATTTCATTCCCGCCCTTATCGAGAAATGGAAGAAAGAGGGTCACAACGCCCAGTTCATCAACTTCGACAAGCTGGAGAGCTATTATGACTTTGGCGGCATCCGCCTCGAAGACGACCTGCTCATCACGCCGAAGGGTGCCCGGATTCTTGGTCCGGCCCGCATCCCGATTACCGTAGAGGAAATAGAAAACACCATGTATACCGACTGATATGAATAAAACGATCTTCACCCTCGCCGCCCTGCTCGTCTGGCTTGCAGCAGGCGCACAGAGCATCGGACAGGCCGAGCTCAAGGAAATCCAGGGCAGTTTCGTCAAGGACGCTTCCACCAAAGCCATCCAGAACGCCCTGACCCACGACCGCGACATCAAGTCGTTTACCTACAATCTCGAAAAGGATGGTCAGATCGACCATTTCTTCAAATATCGCTGCGATGTCAAAGGCATCACCAACCAGCTCAGTTCCGGCCGCTGCTGGATGTTCACCTCGATGAACGTGCTGCGCCCTGGCGTGATGAAGCAGCTGGACCTGCGGGAATTCGACTTCTCGCACAACTTCTGCTTCTTCTGGGACCAGTTCGAGAAGGCAAATCTCTTCCTGGAGAACGTCATCGCGACGGCCGACCGCCCCATCACCGACCGTGACGTGGAATTCTTCTTCAAGTCGCCCGTGGCTGACGGTGGCGTATGGAACCTCTTCTGGGACGTGGCTGAGAAATACGGCGTGGTGCCGCAGAGTGTGATGCCGGAGACCGAGCACTCCAACAACACCGCCCAGATGCGGGGCGTGCTCAACGAACTGCTGCGCACGGGCGGCTGGCACCTGCGCGAAATGATGGCCGGCGGTGCCAAGAAGAAAGCTGTCGAGGCTAAAAAAATCGAGATCCTGAAGGAAGTCTACCGCGTGCTGGCTCTCTGCCTCGGCGAGCCCCCGGCGGAGTTCACCTGGCGCTACAAGGATGCCAAAGGCGAGGTCAAGACCCTCAAGACCACCCCGCTGGAATTTTACAAGAGCATCATCCCCGAGAACTACAACCCGGAGACGTACATCATGATCATGAACGATCCGACCCGTGAGTACTACAAAGTCTACGACATCGCTTCCTACCGCAACACCTACGAAGGCATCAACTGGCGCTACCTGAACCTTCCCAACGAGGACATCAAGCCCGCCGCCCTGGCCTCCATCAAGGACAACACGCCGCTCTACATCTCCTGCGACGTGGGCAAGCAGAGCGACCGCGCCAAGGGTATCATGGACGTGGATTACTATGACTACGCCTCGCTCTTCGGCATTACGCTCGACATGGACAAGAAGGCCCGCATCCTCACCCGCCAGAGCGGTTCCTCGCACGCCATGACCCTCATCGGTTGCGATACCGACGAGAACGACGTGCCCGTGAAATGGGAGCTCGAAAACAGCTGGGGCCCGGCTTCCGGCAACCACGGCTACGTGACCTTCACCGACCGCTGGTTCGACGAGTACCTGTTCCGCATCGTCATCAACAAGAAGTACCTGAACGAGAAGGCCCTCAAGGCCCTGGACAGCAAACCGATCCAACTCCCCGCCTGGGACTATATGTTCTAACGGGGCTCTGCCCCGAACCCCGCCGCTACGGCCTGCTATTGCACAGGCTCCCGCAACGGCCTCCGCTAGCGCCTGATGGCGCCTGTTAGTCAAAGTTCATGTTGATCCTTAAGATTCTTGCCGTGATTCTCGGCATCGTCGGCCTCGTGGGATGTATCCTTCCGGTCATCCCCGGGCCGCCGTTGTCGTGGCTCGGCCTGCTGCTGGTCTATCTGACGCATCCCGAAGGCATGACGACCGGCCTGCTGCTCGCATGGCTGGCCGTCACTCTCGTGGTGACTGTGCTCGACTATATCGTACCCGCCTGGGTAACCACCAAGACCGGTGGGTCGAAGGCCGCAGGGCGCGGCACGCTTGTGGGCATGATCATCGGTCTGATCTTCTTTCCGCCCTGGGGGATGATTGCCGGCTCTTTCCTGGGGGCCCTGCTTTCGGAAGTCCTTTTTGCCGGCCGCAATGTCACGGATTCCATCAAGCCCGCCTTCGGTTCCTTCCTCGGCTTCCTTCTCGGCACCGGCCTGAAACTCACCGCCAGCGGCGTGATGCTCTTCTACATCATCAAATACTTATAAAAAACCCCCGGTTAAAAACCGAGGGTCTCTAAAGGGCGTCATCAGGCACTAGTCACCAATATCGTCCATGCCGGGCCAACCCGGGTTCTGATAGAGGGTGTAGTCCTTGCCGACAGCCTTGCTCTTGTCCTTGTACTGACGGAACACGTCGGTGCAGATCGGCTCGAGGTAGTTGCGGACGTCGACGTTGAGCGGGTCGCGGTCGGAGATGTTCTGCGGGATGAGGAAGCCTTCCATCTGGTCGGCGTTGCCGGAGACGTAGACGTTCTTGTCATCGAAGGTACCGTTGAAGAAGATGCGGTCGCCGAGGACGATCTGACCGTTGTCGGTGTAGCCGGCGATGTGCTTGACGCTCACGACACCCACATTGGC
>Ga0310786_10009494_pt1 | contig 12345 bp, 19 predicted proteins | sample AusTroGonzalo_MG_FD_203881 | JGI IMG/M metagenome (GOLD analysis project Ga0310786, IMG submission 203881) | Bovine rumen microbial communities from tropical cattle in Woodstock, Queensland, Australia - Gonzalo_03 (v2) (version 2) | ecosystem: Host-associated > Mammals > Digestive system >...
GAGCAAAGGACTTGAACTTATTTTCGATCTGGACAACGGATTCCTTGACCGGGAGCGTCTTTCCTCCGACTCTGATAACAGTCTTAGCTCCGGCATCGAAGTAAGCTTTGTAAGTCTTGGAAGCCGACGTGATCTCCTGGATCGCTTCGATATACTCCGTGTTAATAATGATCTTCTCATTCGAGATCGTTCCGTGAAGTTTCAAGAACATCCTTGTTTTCTCCTTTCTTCAGATTTCGGGTGGTTTTAGCCACATTCAGACCTGTTTTTCGGTCTATCCACTGATTGCACCACTGTGACTTGTTTACGTATTTCGGTTTCTTGTGGATAAAAAAGCAGATTCCATCCTTTCCAAAACACTTCCGCTCAGTGAAGCTCCTACAGCTCTCACATCTGAATAATCGAGCCATCATTCACCTCCGAGCTTGGGCTTAAAGCCAAAATTTATATGCAAGTTTGGTATAAAATTGATACTTGGCTTTTGCTTGAGGAATTTCTGACCTTTTAATTGCTACATTGAGAAAATGACGAGACGCATCCATTGAGACAAGTCCTAACTGGTGTTTGTACTCAAACATCAATCGTTCTTTGTCATTTTTGAGTTCTTCGTCTAACATATTGGGGAGAGAACTTATGCAGATTGGCGGTTCATGCAACCATTCATATTCGTCAACGGGGTTTCCATTATTTAGATGATCAACAAATCCATAAAGACCTATTGTTTCATCCAAATATGTTGAATCGATTTTGTAATCATCTTCAAGATTTGAATAATCATCTCCAAGAGCGATGGCATAAGCAAATAATTTTTGAGTCTCTTTGTTCATAAACTTTTCGATTTTTAATGCTTTTTCTCTTTCGGCAAACTGAACTTTTTCCTTTTCAATCTCGATTAACAATTGGTCAAGAGCATTTTTGCGATCTTCGAGTTGTTTCTTTACAGTATCGCCAGCATGAACTTTCTCATGACAAGGACAACACAAAGTGACCAAATCTGACTCTTTTTCTGCTCCAAGGTTTTCGTATGTGATGTGATGAACACTTAAATTCATAGCCTCGCCACAAACCACACATTTATAGCCATCTCTACGGAATATCTTTTGTCGAGTATCTTCCCACGCTTGCGTTTTGAGATATGAATAATAATCAATATCCTCGGGATTATAGGACTCACGGAGTGCCTCCAACAAAGTCGTTTTTTCTTCAACTTCGTTTTGTAATTCTCTAATAGCCTTTGCAAGTTTTGTATCTGCCTGTTTCATAACTCACCTCCGAGCATGGACTCCAGAGCTGCGATCAGATCCTTGATGACCTGTTTTCTGATGGTATTAACGAGCTCATCCTGAGCCATCTGTTCCAATGGCAGGAGCTGAGGCTTTTCCTGATTTGCTTTGTCCAATTCCTGATTTGCTTTGGCTAAAAATTCATCTACAGTCTCTAATCTGGCCAAAAGTGATGATGATTTGGGTGTAATCGTGTAGGTTTGAGCCCTTTTTGGACGTTTTACTCTTTTGTCGTTCTTGTAGACTTCGATCATCTTGTCGATGATGCCAATACAGTCAGAACCTATGTATTTCTCCCTATATCCCTGGCCATTTATGCCATTATTCCATGACGGACGATATCCGAGCGTCCTCGTGAACTCGTTAAGGCTGCCATGTCCCAGATTAGGACATTTCTTTCCAAGCCTGCCCTGGATGATCGGGACCAGCTCCGTGAGCTTATAGAGCTCTTCCTTCCTGATACCATATTTATTTCTGCTCATGTGATTTCTCCTTTTCTTCTTATTCACCACTTCTGTGAAAAATCCACTATGTCCTCGTAATGAGGCAACTCGTAGTCGTTGTCCTGTGTTCTGTGGTCATTGATTTCGATGACCTCGTGCTTTTCGGCATCTGCCAATTTGAGCCTTAACAACTCATTCTCTTTTTCGTATGACTCAACGGTAGAATTGTCTGCAATCAGTTCAACCAACATTCCCAAAAATGCCCCGATTACAAACGCTAACAAACTGTAAATCACTGTCATTGTCATAAATCTTTATTTCTCCTGTCTTAATCTTTTTTTCTGTAAAGTGGCACTCTGCTCCGCTGGCTGTGGCCGTTGAGCCTCCGAGCTCTGCTGATGCGTATGCAGTTACGAAATATTCACCGATGTATTCCGTCTCAATATTCGTCACTGTCTCGAACACCGGCATCGTTCTGTTATTTAGATAATCAAAGACGTCGCTCGTGAATGGCTCCGGTCTCATTTCAAGTCTTCTGCCGACATCGACCTTGTCATGATGTTCCTTGAACCTGATCTCGTTATCTGTTACCAGATAAGTGATCCCATAGAAGAGGCAGGCTGATGCAAAGAAGAGCAGATAGTTGACCGTCTTGATGAGCTGTTCCTCACTTAGAGTTTTCTTCGATCTCAAGCGTTTCATCGTCTTGGAATAATGTGAATGTGAGCTTCGCTGCGAAAGCAGAATAGAGGAGTCCTGCCACGTTGATGGCCATTGGATTAGATGAATTAGATTTCTTCGCTGTATGCTCCATAAAGTCGAGTGTGTCCTTAACAGCTTCCTTAAACTCATCCCGAGTGATCGTGATCTGGTTCTTCATATCGTTACCTCACTTTCTCCAGTGGGAAACAACGGAAACGACCTTGGAATCCTTTCCGGGATCTTCGAAATAAAGCTCGTCTTTATAGATCCATCCTTTTTCGATCTCAAGGTTCTTCTCACCACATCTGAAGTGACGGATTCCCTCTTTCTTCAGAGCCTCATAAGACCACGCTGAAAAGGAACCGAAAAAGACAAGATAGTGCTTTCTTCCCTTCAGTGATTTGTAAACCGTGTAACTCTTTTTCATGCTGATTTGTCCTTTCTTCTGTAAATTTCATCAAATTGGCCTTTGTGAGCCATCACCGCTCTTTCCAGATCCGCATAGTCGAATGACTTGGATCCCAGCAGTTTGGCTGCAATGTTGGCCGAGATAGCTTTCTTCTCTGATTCTGTGAACTCTTTCCGTCCTGCAAGACAATCGGAAAGTCTTGTCCTGGACATACAGCCTGCAGATGCGAGCTCGTTCTGTGTCTTGAAAAATCGTCCGAGTGACGGATAGAGTGTGTTTGAGGCTGTCATGTCGCCTCCTGCTTGACAAAGTTCTTAAAAAAAACAGAGTCTCTTTCCTCTTTATCCATGTGGAGAGCCTTTGCAATCGTCTGGGCTTCTGTCAAAGTGATCTTAGTGTTTCCATTAACTTTGTCAGAAGCAGTCTGTCTCGACACACCTAATATATGTGCAAGAGCGACTACTGTGAGCCCTCGTTCAGCCATCAAGCCTTTAAGCTTCGGATAGTCAATCATTCATTTACCTCCTTTCTTGTGTCAATTTATGCTTGACACTCATACCTTATCAATTTGCATTTACCCTGTCAAGTATAAATTGACAGTTGTCGTGCTTTGTTGCACATTTGTAATAATCGCCATATAATCAATACAGTTTTATAAGGAGTAACCAATATGGATGAATCAGGTTTAAAGAGATTAGGGGAATACATTAGGCTTCTCAGAGAAGCTGAAGGAATGACGCAGGAAGAGCTCGCCAAGAAGTCAGGCTTTGCCGGCAGAGCTGCTATCAGTGCTATTGAGAAGGGAAAAAATAATATTTCGATTGATAAGCTTCCCGATCTGGCAGTCTCATTGCACACAACACCAGGAAAGCTCATGGATGTCCTCTTCGAGATCAATGAGGTCTCATTAACCGACGGATTGTCAGCTGAGAACATCACAAAGCTGAAGAGCTATGCTGATTATTTAAGGTCTACGCAGGAGAGCTAATATGAACCGACCTAAGTGGGACGGACAGAGATGGAGAATCAGAGTGATGAGAGAAGGAAAGACGTTTTCCTTCTCATCTTCCACTCCCGGTGCAAAAGGGAGAAGAGAAGTTCAGCAAAAGTACGATAATTGGTACTATGAAGAAGGATCTGGAGAAAAGACCGTTCAAAGAGTCTCTGCAGAGTATCTGGAAGATGTGAAAGCCAGAAGAGGATCTGATTCTGAAGCATACACTCAGTATGAACGCTATATACGGCTCTACATCGTGCCTAAGCTCGGCCAAAGGAAGATAAGCAAAGTTACCCTCCGAGAATGGCAGAGTGTGATAAACGAAGCCACAGGGCGAAATAAGCCCCTATCCGAAAAGACCTTGAAGAACCTCAGAGGAATCATCATGGGAATCATTAAGTTCGGATATGAAGATTATCAGTGCGAGCTACCTCGTGGCACTTTATATATCCCAAAAGGACACAGTAAGAAGGAAAAGGAGATCCTGCAGCGTGATGACATAAAAAGACTGCTCGAGCCCTCCGAGCTCTGGTATTATCCGGTTTTTGTCATCGGCCTTACGACAGGCATGAGGCCCGGAGAGATATTAGGACTCAGGATTGAGGATGTAACAGGTAACACGATCAGAATTAAAAGATCCGTTAATGCTTCAGGACAGATCACTGAAGGAAAGAATGAAAATGCTCGAAGGATCATACCGATCGGAGAGCTTGCGAGCGGAATCATTCGAAAAACTATTCGAAGGAATGAAGAAAACAATCTTCATACTGAATGGATATTCTGCTCACAGGATGGATCCATGGGGAAACAGTCCACGATGAGAAACCATTGGACAGCTCTGAAAAGTGAGCGTGAGCTTCCCGGCTCCGTTTACTCCCTGAGACACACTTTCATTTCCATGATGAAGTCAGTGCTCCCGGAGCAGTCCATCAAGGACGTAGTCGGCCACTCTGTCAGCATGGACACGTTTGGCACTTATGGCCATATCGTAACAGGAGAGGATAAGAAGATCGCTGAGGTAATCGACCTTACTTTCGGTCAAAATCTTGGACAAAATGAGTCCATTTCTGACGGACAGAAATATACTTAAGTATATAGAAGTCCCTAAAACACGGACTTTTTGTTCATGTGTGGACATACATAAATGAGTTCGATTCTCCTCATCTCCACCACCAAAAACCGCTCAATCGTTTGGATTGTAGCGGTTTTTATTTTGGGTTCGGGCAAATTTCGGGCAAATTGTGAGCAAAAGAAAAACCCCTCTGACCGAAGTCAAAGGGGTTTTTAGGAAGGAGATAAATATGACCTGAACAGTCTTAATTTCATGTAAAGCCCTGTCCCCCGAGAAGGACAGAGCCAAAAAGGGAAAATCAAGACCGAAGTCTTGATTATTTAAGCAGGCAGCTCCAAGTCCTGCCTCCGACGATTCCGTCGGGATCGATATCACGAGCTTCCTGATATGTCTTGACTGCATAATCAGTCTTAGATCCGAAGACCGAGTCGACCTTGAGCTCATTTCCGTCCTGGTCACGGAATCCGAAAGCATTGAGAAGGATCTGAAGAGTCTCGACCTGATTTCCGGTGTCACCAATCTTGAGAACGTCCATCTCGACTGTGACAGTCTTCGGGATGTCTTCATCTTCCTGATCGATGAGAGCTGTCATCACATCGTTATAGAGGATATTACAGTCTGTATATCCGCTTATACCGTTTACACGGCCCCTTGACGTGTACTGCCATACATCGCACCACTCAGGCTTAGTATGAGGTTCACCGTCATCGTTTCCCCAGCTTGCGAGCCAAAAATAATCACAGTCGATATCTTTGAAGTAGTTGTCAAACCACCATGTTGTGCAGTAAACACCGACATTATAGCCGGCATCGTTCAGAATACGAGTGAACACCGGGATCGTGTCTTCAATATGAGACGCAATGGACTCTTCTTCTACATCATAGAAGACCGGAAGTGAGAGCTTCTTTCTGTAGGGCTCAATAAGTCTCAGGCAGTGAGCAGCTTCACTCGCTGCTGCTTCCTCACTCTGAGCATAAGAATAGAAATAGACACCGACCTTAACTCCAGCTTCAAGAGCTGCTTCCATATTGATATGGAAATACTTATCATCCTGGGACTCAAAGTCCTTACCAAAGCCACAGCGGATAAAAGCATACTCAACGTCATCCTGTCTGGCTGCGTTCCAGTCTATATCTTTGTTATGTTCTGATACATCGATGCAGTTATAAGCGTTAGCCATTCGTCTGTCCCTCCTTCAATTCTTTTTGATATTCACTGTCAGAGATCTTGATGATCGCTCCGGCCAAGGAACCAAGACCACTGATGACAGCTGTGATAATAGCCATTGTGTCTCCCGTTAATATCGAAGCTACAACAGCCGTTATGAAGGTGCACACAGGCACCGCCAGGATCGAGATCCATTTGAGTGTCAGATAAACGTTATCAGGAAGTTTCATTATTTCCCTCCTTTGCTATCATATCGAGCCTTTTATGAGCTGATTTAACCGACTGTTCTACTATAATTAGTCGGTCATTGAACTCGTTGTGCTTTTCGACCTTGGTGGATAAGTCCTTGATCTGTTCGGTCATGAACTTCATCCTCTCATCGATCACCTTATCATGAGCTTTGTTACTGGTTATCGTTGCCACTATTGTAGGGATGGCAACGCACAGCCCTGAGACCAGAGCTGTGACGATTCCTGCAAGAGAACTATCCATAAATATCACCTCACTCTTCGGTTAATGTATATTCAAGGCTCATCGCCTGAGTAGCGGTCTTCTCGATTGAGGTCGGGAGATTGAACTTCGTAGTGTGAATGAGCTTTGAAGCAAGGATGTATCTGTTCATGTTGACAACACCTTGAGGATTTCCGCTTCCGATCGGGAGAACAAGATTCGAAGCCTTGTCCGGATTGCTGAAGCTCCACACACCCATAAACTCTCTTGACTGTGTGTCTGTGAGATAATTATTTGCACAAGTATATCCGACGGAGCCGTTTACAACCCTTCCACCGTTCAGGATGATTCCTCCGTTTTTCACAGAACTTCTAAAGTGTGTTTGGACCTCATTAAAAGAGATAACACTCTGGTCTGACTGATTGCTAAAGTTAATTGCTTTCAAGCCTTTTACATTCTGACCATAGTCGTTCTCAGAAGCTGCACCCCAGTTCACTCCGTTCGTAGTCGGGAAGAACAGCCAGTTTCCATCCTTAATGATGTTAGCGTTTCTGTAACGATCAACGAAACCAGCTCTCGGGACGTGAGTCATAGATAACGGAGCGATGTCATTTGTATCGCTTTCAATCGTTCCTTCACTCTTAACAACCTGATTTTCACAGTCGATGATTGCATAGTTGATGATGTGATTGTTATAGCTCTCGACATAATCCATCACCGATGTGACATTATTGAAGATCCAGAGCTCCTTATTTTCCTCATCAAAATAGTATGCCGGCTGCAAGTAAAGATCGTTTGTGAGTTCGACCGTAAAAACAGTCTGATAGTTATGGAGAGCCGACATCGTTTCGAAGAGTCCGACCTTACTATAAGGTAATCTCTTAATGACCACAGTCAGCTTTTTAGTCTGGAAATTAGTGTGTCCGGAATAAAACTCGTTTTCCTCACCAATATGGAACCAGAGTCCGTGATTGTCATCATATTTCACGAATAAGTTATCATCAGCAGAGATGGAGACAGGGACCTGAGCAAGATTTCCAATGCTCGCAAAGGGCTCAAAGTTTCTAAAAGCCGAGGATGTGTTTCCGATGCCTGCGTTGCCTGTGTCCTTATGAGTCAGTGCGAGAGCTGAGATAACTCCGTTGCCCTGTCTTGTGGTCCAGTCCCATGTGTACTTGATCGAGTTGCTTGTTCTGGTGATATCAACAGGAGATCCACGCTTCAGATCTTCGTTGACGATAGCAGCTGAAGCAGGAGCTTCGTCTCCAGCGTGTGCGATCAGAGCATTTACATCGTCTCCTTGAGGAAAGTAGTCTGTCGGATCAGGAACCACATTCCCGTCTATCGTTACAGTTGGAAAAGCATCGTGATATAGCAAACAGCCTCCGAACCACTTTTCAGCTATAGAGAGAAGTGATCCATAATTGATTGAGCCCAGATAATTAGCCATGAAGATGTCTTCAAGTCCTAATGTCTGAATATTGTTTCCCTCAATCGTTTCCGTCTTTCCGGTTGTAGGATTGTGAAGTCTGATCTTGACGTGGCCTTTGAGCTTCGGGAGCTTTAAGTCACCATAGTTCTGACCTCGGAACGACTCACCGACCGAAATTCTCTTCATTATCTTTTCCTCCTAAAATTTCATTAAAAAAGGGAGGCAAAACCTCCCTTGATACTCTTGTTTTATTCTCGGTATAACTTCAATTTTGCCGAATTGCGTTATAATTCAACTATGAACCGCACACGCCTCTTAACAATGCGTACCACGTGCGGTCTTTCTTCTTTTTCTATCTTTTAGCCACGATATAAAACCGCCTATTAACAACATTAAAAACCATATAAGACAACCAATTAAACAATCTATTATGAATGTCATACATTCACCGCCTTTAGTCATAATCTCTAAAAGCACATTCGAAAATATAACAATATGCCGTTATCATTTTGAATAATTCTTTTGTTTCTTTTTCTGTTCTGTTCGGCTTATCTAATAATTCATAAAATCTTATTAAAGAGTCGTTTTCTTCTCGCATACATTCACCGCCTTAACTTATCTTCTTTCCCACCGTCAACAAAAACTTAACTTCCGTATCTCCGTTAGTGTTACCTGATATTTGATTTTCACCATTATATGTTGGTATTGAAACACTTGAAACATCTAATACTGTTGGTTCAAGTAAAGGATAAATAATCTTATAATTACCAACCGCACTTTTTAAGGAAGTTTCATCAGTATAGTTAGTGTCTTTCAAAATCAAATATGTATTATTTGAATTATTAGCGGAAATTGATAAATCTGTTTGCCTTGACGAACTCGCAACCGATAAATCGTAACATTCGCAAGACAAACCTTCTAATGGTGTTGTATTAGATACTGCTGGTTTAATAATTCCAGCTAAATCTTGTGTATAAAATCGTGTATTCACACTATCGTAAGTCCAATTCAAGTCATTTATAGTTGTCATAGCCTTATCAATGACAATTTTCCCTATTACACAATCAATATAACCACCATAAACAGTTTGACCAAAATTAACAGTGTATAAATGTAAATCAAAAGGGTCTGTAATAGTATGGGTTAATGTAATTGATGAATAACCGATTATTGTTTTTGGGTCTGTTGGTGTAGGTGTACCGCTTGCCTGTTGTGCCACTATTTCAGCCACACAACTAATCAGATTTTCGGTCATATCCGTTTCAAAACTTGCCACTGAACCTTGTGCCGTGCCCACTGTCGGCAAGGCTTTAATCTGTTCGTCTACTGGATGAATTTCAAACAATGCCATATTAACTTATCCTCGCAACTACTGTCATATCACTTGCTTGTGCAAGAAAGCCTATTGTTACACTTCCCGTTGTTGATGAAATAGACGTATAGTTTATGTTTCCGTTGCCGGCAAATACTTGTATGAAGCTTGAAGATGTTATGCTTGCATCGGACAAGGTGATACTGGTCTGTCCTGCGGTTAGTGTGCCAGTGACATAAGTGCCTCTAACCTCGTTGATGGCTCCGATGATCTTCTTGTCGGTTGTCTGGAGCTGGGAATAGTCGGTCTCGTTGACCACCTTCTTAGCCAAAGCATCAACACGAGCGACCTTGGATCTATATCCAGTCTCCGAGGTAATGTCCTCTCGTGCTAATGCAAACAAATCTGTATTCTGTAAATTTGTGACCAGCGATGTAGTCGCAGCCTGTGACATAGAAACTAAATCAGCCATATTATCTCTCCTTTATTCTGTCGCCCACGAATTGTTATCTTCTGTGGCTATAATGTTTCCGTCTTCCCATGCCCATGGGAAAATACTCTCCATCACGATCAAGGCTGAGTCCGTCAGATTCATCAAGGCCAGTGTTCCATAGTTCTGGAACGAGACTTCGTCAGCTGCAACAGGATGGACTAAACCATCGGACAGCGTGAGCTCTACATTGTCCGTGATCGACACGAGACCGAGATAACCGATTGGGATGAGCGTGAGATAGTCTTTCGCCTCAATAAATCCACCATAGAACTCTTCACCATACATTCTCTGTCCTTCGAGAGTGACATGAGCATGGTCTGTGTCTATCGTTGTCTCCTGGATGTTATGAGTGAGGATCTTGACTTCCCACTTGTGTCTAATATTTGGTTCTATATCTCTAAGGACATAGAAAAAGTCTCTGCATATCGTAAAATCTGTGACACCGCTCTGAGCTCCATACAAGCCACCTATCCGCTCCGACGGAATGTATGTGACAAGTTCATCGTCAAGATAGTAATGAAGCTCGTAGGAGCCATCCAGCGAGAGATTAGAGAGCATATCCATAAGGAACTCGTGCATGATCTTCACTGTCGTTTTTTGAGCAGAGCTAAAAGCGAGAGTTGCTATGGAAGTCTCCTGCTCCGGCAGGATGGTTATCGGTGAGACATTAGCAAAGTTATAATAAGTAACCTCGTTCTCGGTTGTATTCTTGATGAGTCCTGAGATGTTCTTTTCAGTGTTCGACTGACCTTTTCTTAAATTCGGGTTATTACCGAAGCACTTAACGCTGAATGACTTATTATAAGTCCATGTCAGCTCCATGATAGCACCGGAGCTCACATCACTTGTATAGTCATCCGTAAAACTGACCACATCACCCAGATCGAGAGCTATGAAAGCCGGAAGCATAGACACCGTGTATGGTGTATATTGCATTTTCTTTATAGCTTCGACGATGTTCAGAGCTCTTCTTTCGATTGCCAGTCTGGATCCATTTTGCAAAAACGGATTCGCTCCAACATTGATCGTCAGTCCTTCTCCATCACCGACATAGTGAACGATGCTGTTTTCCTGTTCCGTATACATTAAAGTGTCGTAATAAGTCTCGAAGTCGGAGAATTTCGCACCGGACATTCTTCGATTCTTGAAAACACTTACAACAGAACTATCATTGAAGCTCATGAGTTTCCATGATCCATCCTTGGAAGCATAAGCAAAGCCTCCGACCATCTGAGCCAGAGCTGAGACCATGTCTCTCCAGGTCTCCATATTATTGAACTCGTATGGAGAGATCAGTTCGGTTCCATTCGGAAGAAGCTCCGTCTCTTCTCTTGTCATACCGAAGACGGTCCCCGTCTCAGTTGCTATATACGAACAAAAGTCGTAAACCTTGCCAGCAGTCTGGTCAATGTTCAGCTGCTCATCCATCTTGGAAAGACAGTCATAAGCAACAACACTGACCATGTTGGCAGCTGTCCATGTAGCTTCAGCAATATAGAACGTGCCGACAGGAACATTTTCATAGGTGTCCTCAGCTACAAGCAGACCGTCTGAGATGGTTATTGTTTTGCCAGGATAATCACCACGGTCGAGAATATCTTTAAGAAATGTCAGCTTCAAAGTTCCGATATTTACAGAGCCCAGCGAAACATTCTTATCGGAGCACCTGTTTGTGTAAGACACTCCAATGACATCACTGTCAGTGAATGATATTCCGTCAATGGTTCCGATCAGTCTGTGAGTTTGTACCTGGTCGAGCATTTTTGCTCTGTATAATTCTGAAATAGGATACATAGATTAGAACTCCGTTACCTTCACCGAACATACATAGAGACCTTCCACTGAACTGAGCCATTCAGAGCCCTCAACGAGCTCTTCCTGAAAGTCCCTGACTCTCACCGTGTATGTCTTATTCATATAGACCATGGACGTGGATTCATCTTCACAAAGGGACTCAAGGATATCCCTCGTGCCCTTTGTAAGATTGAATTTGAAGTTCCATGATTTCTTGCTTGGTCGAACAATAACGACCAGATCACCGCCAGACTCACTTTGAGACACGTTCTCGATCGTTTTAGATCCCATTTTTGAATCAATCGGATTCGGGAACTGCTCATTATTGAATGTCAGATAATCACCTAACATAATCAGTGACCTCCTGTCGTGTAGTTGTAATCATCAAGAGCATTAACGACGATCGTGGTGAGCAGTTCAGTTCCGAGGTAAACAGGAACGACTATCGTCGCACCTTCCAAGCCTGCAGAAGCTGCTTGTGTCGTTATCGCCTGCTCGATCCTCGAAAGACCACCAGTATAATCGACAGTCTGATGGATATTTGAGTTAGTTGCGATGCTGTAATCGTTATCGAAAGGAGCTGCAACGATGCCGGCTGTCTCAGCGACAGCTGCTTCGAGTGCAGCCCTCTGGCTCATCATTGAATCAATGTAGTTCTGCATCATATCTGAACCTGACTCGTTAAAGTCTGAAAGAGGTCCCTTTTCCGGTTCAGAGAAGTGCAAGAAGTCCGCAATTATGCCGGCTGCGTCACTTACTGTTGAAGTGAGTGATGAGAACATTGATGTGAT
>Ga0310786_10009496_pt1 | contig 12344 bp, 5 predicted proteins | sample AusTroGonzalo_MG_FD_203881 | JGI IMG/M metagenome (GOLD analysis project Ga0310786, IMG submission 203881) | Bovine rumen microbial communities from tropical cattle in Woodstock, Queensland, Australia - Gonzalo_03 (v2) (version 2) | ecosystem: Host-associated > Mammals > Digestive system >...
ATGAGCTGAAGCGCATTTCGTGTCATGATGACCCGCACGTCGAATCCGGCGGAAACGAGTTTCGAGCAGAGGTCTGCCGCCTTGTAGACCGTGATGCCGCCTGTGACGCTGAAAAAAGAGAATCAGACTTTTCAGGTGTTCTTTGATGCCACCGCTCCGCATATCCTAAAGAAGAACGCTCCTCAGGAAGCTGCCCTGTATGAAAAACTGTTGAAGGACGACCCTGACCATTTCTGTCAGGTCCCGGCAGGAACCCGTGCGGATGACTTTTTGCTTCTTCAGGCTGATGCCAACAAGAATGCGTTGATTCTGACGCAGGATCTGTTCCGGGATCATGTTGATAAATATCCTTGGCTCAAGACGGAAAAAAGAGTGATTCCTGGAATGGTCATGAACAATGTGATTTTTTTCCCGGAGATTTCTTTGCAGATTTCCGTGTCTGAACAGGAAAAAGAAGCTTTTAACAGCTTATAATCTCCAACACCAACCAAACAGGAGAAAAAAGCATGGGCATTTTTGATGGACTGCTAAACATTTTTAAGGACCCGAATACCACAACGCCCCCTGCGCCGACTACGCAGGTGAATTCTAGTAAAACCGTCCTTTCTGTCGGCGGCGGTATGGGCGGCTACGGACATTCCCCTCATCAAAAGACGTTCCAGAATCAACCTGTCGCGCAATCAATAAAAACACAGGTAAAGACACCCTTGTCTTCCAATACGGGAGCAGCCAACTGGTTTAACGGAATCGGGACTTCGTCTACAACAAAACGAAACAGTCATCTTACGGTTTATTCCCTCAAGGGCACGCCGTTGAATTTGACGGAGGCGGACTGTAAAGCCTCCGGTGGCGAGGGAACCGTCTACACAATTCCTGGCAAGCCGAATGTCTTAGTAAAGATTTACAAAGATGATCTGCTTCAGAACCCGGCAAAACGCGCTGAAATCGAGAAAAGGATATATGACATGCTTGCCATTAGCAAAGACATTGATCAGTCCTCGTTTGCCTGGCCTCGTGGTGTTGTCTGCAATAGTCGAAAACAGGTAATTGGCTTTGCGATGAACAAATGCAACGGAATTTCATTTCAGGCGTTCAGCGGAGTAAAAAGCATTCAGCAGCGTTTCCCGAACTGGACGCGGCGTGAACTTGCCTTGGTTGCACAGGATTTTTTAACGAAAATCCAGTATCTGGCATCGAAAAAGATCCTGGTTAATGATTTCAATCCGGCAAACTTTCTCGTGGATCAGCACGGAAATGTCTCCTTCATTGATTGTGACAGCTTCCAGATTCCTGGGGAAGGAACAAGCACAGATATTACAAAGACGTATTTTGCTTCGCATGTTGCTCCGGAATTACTCGAAAATCCGAAACTTTTAGCTCAGCCCCGAAACATCCATCATGTGGAATTTGGAGCCGCGTTGACGATATTCAATGTTCTCATGTGCGGATTACACCCTTACAGCTATTTTGATCCCTCTCGGCAGTCTGCTTGTGGAACACCGGATGAGAATCTGCGCAAGGGGCGCTGTCCGTTGGGAACAGGAGCCCACTGCATGCTCCCTCGCGGGAATTGGTATAATCTGTGGAGTTATTTGACCTATAAGCTGAAAAGCTCCTTTATTCAGACCTTCCGCGATGGACATCATGATCCGTCTAAAAGGGCAACTCTTGCCGACATGCAGACAAACCTGAATGAGCTTCTTTTCGTTATGAAAAAGGATCCGGCAAGACTGGACTTGAATCCGGTCAAGGCAAAGCCGAAAGCGAAATCGTCCTCTGGAGGTCAAGCTTTTTCTATGGATTTTTGAAGTCTTGTTCTCCTGACACATTCCATTCGGCATATCAATCTGATCATGGAAAGGACAAATCAATGGATACCCCCAGCAGAAGCTGCAACATATTTACAATACAACGAGGCATGGTAACAGACCGTTCCGAGGGGCGCATCGAAACGACCTCGTTCTTGTCTCGCATACATTGTACCGTGGAGTCTGTGGTGGGAAGACTGATTCGCTTGGTCGCAAAGCGCGATACCACGGAAGCAAGAGCTAAGTTTATTGAGTACCTTCAAGCCTCAAAAGAAGGCAATGCGGAGGCTCAGTATAATCTCGGAGTGTGCTATTACAATGGAGAAGGAGTAAGACGGAACAGAAAAAAAGCCAGCAGATGGTGGCGGAGGTCCGCCAAGCAAGGCAATCCCAAAGCACAACTTGAAGTTGCTCTGGGATATTATCACGGAGATGATTACCCAAAGGACTATGTCGAATCGGTCAAGTGGTGTCGGCTTGCCGCAGAACAAAGTTTTGCAGAGGCACAGTTCACTCTTGGATCTCATTATTATCATGGCACAGGTGTCGAAAAAGACTACTATAAAGCCGCAAAATGGTTTCATAAAGGGGCTGAACAAGGCGACATGAATGCACAGTATAGTCTTGGTGTATGTTATTTCACAGGTGCAGGTGTGCCCTTGGATTATTCGAAAGCAGTGAAATGGTATCGCAAGTCAGCTGAACAGGGAAATCTTAATGCTCAATGTTGCCTAGGTGACTGTTATCGCTCAGGGCTTGGAGTACAGCAGGATACTAGTGAAGCTATCAAATGGTATCAAAAGGCATCAAACTCTGGACTCCCTTCAGGGTATTTGGGACTTGGTTATTGCTACTATACTGGAGCGGGGATACCGAAAGACCTTTTCAAGGCCGCTAAATTCTTTCACAAATCAGCAGAGAAGGGGCTTGCTTTAGGGCAGCTATGGGTAGCTCACTGTTTCTATATGGGAGAAGGTGTTCCGGTAGATACCGATGAGGGAAACAAATGGTTTCGCATGGCAGTCAAGAATGGTATCTCAGCTTCACAGGCGTGCAACGCAAATCCCGTTTTGTATAGTCAGATTTTAATTGAAGAAGCAATCAATAATCATCGTCTGCAAAACAACAACTGAAGAAATGCACTTTTTTGACGGTCGCCGACCTGGCCGCAGCCATTGGCATCGATGTGTCCTGCGTTGCCAGAACGCTTCGCCTGCGGATGCTGTCCCCGAAAATCGTACACCGTATCGTGACCGGGGACATGACGGCCAAAATGAACCTGGAACAGCTTCGGCACGGTGTGCCGGAGCTGTGGAAGGAGCAGGAGGAGATGCTGATGGGGGAAGAAGCTGACCTAACGCAAGAGTAGGCCAATCCGGAAAGTTGAAGCTCAGCCTTCCAAAATATCGCGCCGCACCGCCATTGAACTGGAGATGAGGCGCGACAGTGTTTTTGGTTTGTGTTTTACAGCGAGGCGAGCAGGCCGTTGCCGGATTCGCCGAAGAGCTTGTCCGCAGCGGAGCCGAGGTATGTCCCCGCAAGCACATCCGTGTCGTATTGGCCGAGGCTCAGGCTGTCCGACATGACGAGGCTGTCGGTCTCCGGCATAGCGAGCGAGGACGCTTCCGAGCTGGAGAGAGGCGGGTTCTGGCCGGACACGTCGACGACGTCCACGTTATAGTACGCGGCGCTGCCTTTCTTGGCGTTCGTCGAGGTGACACCGAGGAAGAACTGGCCGCCGGGCGCGGATTTCGCTTTCAGCTCGAAATCGTTCAACTCAGCGACGTTGTTCTTGCTCTTGACCGTCTTGAGCGCTTTCAGCGTGCCGTTTTTCTGGAGGCCGTAGACCACAAGGCTGACGGCATCCGTGGCCGTGACCTTCAAAGACAGTTTCATCCCGTCGTTTGCATTGATTCTCACGACGTCGCTGGTATCTCCGGTGCCAACGAAGTTGTGGTATTCAACTCCACCGACCGTGACGTTGACGTCAGCTTCGCTGGCGAGGAGACCGTCGATGACAAGCTCGCCCTTCGTGAGATCCACGGGGTTCGCGCCGACTTCGGCGGAGGTCGCCTTGGTCTTGCTGTTGAAGTTGTTCTTGCCGACATCGCCATCCACGTAGAACACGCTGTTCGCGTTGAGGCTCACGTTGTAGTATGCTTCCTTGCCTTTCTTCGCATCCGTGGACTGCACCGCGATGTAGTACACGCCCTTCCGGAGCACGACCTGGTTCTTCAGCATGCCGCTGGAGGCGGCGGCCTTGACGGTCATGGTCAGCTTGCTGTTGGCGACCACCATCTTGCCGTTTGTCTCGGTGTAAACGACGAGCTTGACCGCGCCGGTGGCGGTCTTGTTGACGTCGAAGCTCAATTTCGCCGCGGACTTCAGTTCGATCTTTCTGACGTCCATCGGATCGCCGAAGCCGACAAAGTTGGTGAAGCCGTCATGTTCAACTACGGTTTCCGTATCCGTGTCGATCTGGACTGCGCGTTTTTCCTCATCGTCATCACCGAGGAAACCGCTGTCGATGACGAGCGCGTCAATGTCTTCGCCATAAACCTTCTCGTTCCACTTGTCGGTCTTGTTCCACAGGAAATTATTGTCGCCGTTGTCGCCGTCGGAGAAGAACTTGCTCTGGTCCTTTCCCTCCTTAGTGTTGAGGGAGACGTTGTAGTACGCCCCCGCGTTCTTCTTGTTCTTGTTTTCGACCGCGACGTAGTACAGTTTGTTGTCGCCGCCCTCGATAAGCACGGACGCCGTGGATTTTGTACCGCCAGAAACAGAAACGGTCTTCAGAGATTTTTTCGTGTACGTGCCGGGCTTGTTCTTTTTCTCGACAAGTTGATAGAACGTGAGTTTGACCTTGCTGTCGGCCTTGACCGTGAAACTCAGTTTCGCCGCCTTCGTCAGCGTGATCTTTGCGTAATCGGCCTTGTCCTCCGTGCCGCCGACGTAGTTGCTGTATTCGCCCTCGGAAACGCTGCCTGGCGCATCCATGTGGATATTCGTATCGCCGTCGGACGTCAGCGGATTGGGCACGATGACGGCATCAGGATCCAATTTGCCGTCTTTCGACAGCGGATTGTCATTTTCGCCACCGTCCGGCACGCCGGGGTCGTCCGGTCCGGGACCGGGACCTGGCTCCGCACCTTTCCCGACCGTGAGAGTCAGAATGTCGTTTTTGACCGCGAGCGCATACTTCGTACCGTTGATGGTGCATTCATTCCCGACGTACAGGTATTCCGGCCAGTCATTGTCGCCCTCGTAGCTGATGGAAACGTATCCGGTGAAGCTGGCGGCGTTCCCGGCCAGCTTGTATTCTCCTTTCGCCTGGTTCGTCGAGACAGTGGCTGTGAACTCCGGATTGCATTGCAGCATGGCGTAATCGGAGATCATCACGCCGGACGGCACAGCCGTGAATTTGTCGAGCTCGAAGACGAACCAGTGACGGGTTGCGCCCCATTCATTCCCGGAATCGTCTTCCCAGCCCTGCAACGCGCCATTGACCGTGATCGTGCCGCCTGCAAGATGGAACGCCGCGCCGAGTTCGACTTTGCCCCCCTCGATGGTGACATTGCCGCCGGCGTTGACCGTGATGATGTTGGACAGCGCGAGTCCGCCCTCTTTGATCGTGAGCTGACCGCCGTTTTCGATAGTCGCGCCGAAAACGGTGCCGCCGAGATCGACCTTGCCGCCTTCGCCGACCGTGACGGAGGAAAGCTGCCCGCCCGCTTCAACCAAAGCATAATCGCATTCATCGGAAGCAGAAACGGCAAGATCGGTGTATCCGTTTTGGGAATCGTAAATCACGCCGTTTTTGGAGAGTTTCACCTTGCCGATGAATGCGGGCGCATCGCTGTCGGAGACATGGAGATACGCAGTCCCTTTCTGGTCTACCAACGAATAATACAAGCCGTTGTGCAGAATTGCCTCGCCGCCGACCTGCAAATCGTCAATCTTCGTTCCGTCGTTTGCCTTGAGCGAGACAAGCAGTCCGTTTTCGGGGACCTGGTACAGGCTGGTGATCCGGTAGTCTCCGATTTCGGGCGTATCGTCGAGCTGCGCCGTGAAGGTGCGCGTGCCGAGGATCGGGTGAACGTAGCTGATGAACGCCTTATCCTTGTCCGCTTCATGAGCGCCAAGATCGAAGACGAAGTTCGCATCTGTAGTAAAGCCATTGGAATAGACATAGATATCCATGTCGCCCTGGATCAGAATCGTGCCGGTGATCGTCGGCGCACCGTTGCTGGCGACCTCGAAAACTGCATTGGAGCCGATGACCGCACCATTGATTGCGCCGTTCGAAATGTACAGTTCGCCGCTTTCGACCATGATGTCGGAGACGATCCCGCCAAACGCCCAGTATTGACCGCCTTTCACCACGGCGTTCGTGACCGTGGCGTCGTCGTGGCGGAAGAAACCGCCTGCTTCGATGGTGAGACCGTCCACATCGCCGCTGCCGTAGAAGAAACCGCCGTCGATGACCGTGACATTTTTCGCCCGCCCGTCCAGATTGAGAGAGTTGTAATCTCCGTCCGGCTCCGGGCCGATCGTGATGCCGTCGTAGTCCCAACCCTGCGTGTTGAAGACGACCGTGTCGCTCCAGTAACTCCAGTCGTTTAACTGTTTCACACCCGCCTGGACATAATAGTCCTTGCCGTCCTCGATGTCGGACTTCAGAATGTAAGCGTAATTGATGAGTCGCTGTCCGGTGGTGATGACGACGGCATTCTTCATCTCCGGGTTGTCGGCATAGCGGAACCGGTACTCGCGGACCGTGTAATTCGAGTCGTCCACGCCGGTCGCCCTGAGGGAAATGGAGCTGCTGTTCTTGTTTGTCGCGTCCGTTACGGTCAGGGTAGTCGGCGCGTCGGGCAGGAGCTTCGGCACCACGGTGAAACTGACCGCGTCGCTCCAAAGGCTCTTCACGCCGTTGTCGTTTTCAACGCTGACCTGGGCATAGTAGGTCGCATTGTCCACGAGGTCGTATTTGCTGACGGACAAATAGTCGTTGCCGGACGAGACCACCACGGCATCGGACATATCCTCGTTCATCGAATACCGGTACGTGTATTGCGTGACATAGCCGGAGTTTTCCGCTTTGGTCGCGTTCAGGTAGAACGTGTCATACAGATTGCTGTCCGCGTTTGCGACCGAGACTGTCGGCGCGCCGATTTCCGAGCGGTATGTATGAAGCCACAGAGCTCCATCGTCGTTTTTTGTGAGCTGGCAGAGTGCGTTGCCAACGAGCATGAGCTTGTCGAATCCGAGCACGGCGGAGCTGCCGTCGACAGAGTCAGTGACTGTGATCGTGCCGTTGAAATACTCGGCGGAATCCGCGATCTTGAAGCTGCCGTACACACTGGAATCGATCACCACGTCCAGCACATTGTTACCGATGAGCTTGTCCATGTCGGACAGGAACGCGATCTCATCTCTGGTGTAGTCGGTGCCGGTGTATTTGTATTCCGAGGCTTGCTTGTACTGCTCGAAATGGATCTTGTGTCCGTTTGCGGAGATATAGCGGTACGAGCTGAGCGTGCCAGCGGTTCGGATGTCATCCGTCAGCCGGTAATTCCCGTTTTTTCCGCCCGCGACAATGAGTCCCGCGCCATAGGCGAGCGTGAGGTTTTCGAATTCCGACCCGGGCATCAGGCTGATCAAGCCGCCCGCTTCCACGGTAATGTCCCGTGCTTTTCCGCCGTTTCCGATGGTCAGCTGGCCGCCCGCCGCGACAGTGATTCCAACGCCCGTTCCATTTATGGTGAAACTGCCATTGACAGCGGTATCATATGCCGTGCCGCCCTTGAGAAGCGAGACTTCCCCGTTGACGGTTGAGTTTTCCATGATGCCGCCGATTTCCGCATCTCCGAGTGCGGAGCCGGAAACCAGAGAATTCGAGGCGGCCGTGACGGCAAAAACCCCGGCTGTGATCCCTGCTGCGCTTTCATATTCGCCGAGCTCAATGGATTCCGTCAGAGTCACATCTTTGTATTTCGCATTGGCGACCGTGAGGACGAGGCACGACTGCTCTTTGCTCCATGCGGCAGGATTGCCCGCTTCATCGTAAGCTTCCACGCGGAACACATATGTGCCATTGGAGGCGCTGTCGAACACAAACGACGTCGTTTTCACGTCGGTTTCAGTCCAGACAACCTCTTCTTCAATATCCTCGCCGGTTTCGCCGTCTTCGCCGTCGATTTCCTCGACCACGATCTTTTTTTCAAGGATCCGGTAGCCGATCTTGTATCCGGCGACGCCCCTGTCATCCCACGGCTCGTCCCAGGTCAGGACCGTGCCGGATGACTTCCATTCGCTGTTCACGGTCTGGATTTGATCCGGAGCTTCCAGGTCGAGTACGCGGAACGTGTATGCATCGGAGATCGCGCTGTAGACGGGTGTATGGCCTTCGCTGTTCACCGCGAGATAGAACGAATACTCTCCGCCCTCGACCTCGTCCGGCATCACATACTCGTAAATGCCGTTTGCGTCCGCGGCTGCGATCTCGGCGATCTTCACGCCGTTGTATTCGGTCGATCCGGCATCCGCGCGGAAAACGGAGATCGTCGCATTGGTCAAATCGGATAGGTCGGCGGTGTAGCGGAGCGTGGCGCTCCGCGCGCCTTCGCCAAGTTCCACCGCGTTCAGGACAGGGACCTGAATCCCGGAGAGGAGCGTATATGCGCTGAATGTCGCATTGGCATCGCCGTAGGCGTTGATCGTCCACTCGCCCAGAGCGGCATTGTCGACGGCGACGGTGATCCATGTTTCGCCGCTCAATTCGCTCACGATCTGCATGTTTTCGCAGTTCCCCGCAGCGATGTCTGCCTGCGTGTATTCCGTGTCGCCGTAAGCCAGCGACATGGACGCGCCGGAAACGCTCAGGTACACCTGGAAGAAGGTCAGCCCGGAATCCGAAACGAGGTATTTTTCGCTCGCCGACGGCGTCGCTTCGCCGCGCAGAGGAGCCGCCACGGAGGCGCTCGGGACCGAAATGCTCCTGAGCGAGCGCAGACTGCTGTCCATCTCCTCTTTCTTGAGCAGATCGGTGGAGCCGAGCATGGACACTTTTCCCTCGAAATTACTCTTGAACCCGATGGTGTATTCATTGCCGAGCACGCTGATGATCTGCCACGCCATCACGAAGCTGTCGCTCGCGCTTGTTCTCACTTCGGCCGCGACGTTGGCGGACATCGAATACCCCGCGAGGGGGCCGAAATACTTTTCGCGCGGCACCGTGGCCGTACCCGTGCCTTCGATCGTGATGCCGCCGGTACTGGCATGCAGTTCGCCCTTGACCGAGATGCAGCTGTTCAGGAACGTGTAGGTGCCTTTGACGGTAAGTTCGCCGCCCTTGAGAGACGCCGAGCCGCTGCCGGTCGCAAGGCCGCCCAGAATGACGAAGCTCGACGAACCCTCCAGGTCGCCCGAGGTGGAGATGGACCCGGTCAGCGTCATCTCGCACAGCGAGTACACGCCGTTGTCGAGTCCCAGCCAGTCCACGAATTCCACTTTGAATTTCGGTCCGGCGGTCAGCCCGAGCGTTCCCTCGAATGTCAGGTTCAGTTCCGTGGCGATGCCTTTGATGCCGCCCTCGATCTTTTGCAGGAACAGCCCGGTGCCCCCGAGCGGGATGTTCAGGCTGTCCACGCCGATCGCCATGCTGTCCAGGTACCCGTCCACGATGCCGATGGAGCCGCCGAACGAATACTTGATCCACGGCAGCTGCACGTATGCGCTGGCGCTGAACGAGGCCTGCCCCTTGTTCACCTTCAGGACCATGTTGGAGAACGCGAACTTGCCGATCTTGAAATCAGGCACTTTGAGTTCGCCGACGATATCCCATGAATACGCTTTCCTGTTGCCCGAGATGGAGATGTAGTTGTCGCCGGACAGGTCGACCACGAGCTTCAGCTGTTTGCCGGTCCCCGCCGTTCCCTTGCCGATCGCCCATTCCATCTTGCCCTGCAGCTTCACCGACATGGATGGTTGCGCCCAGTCCACCGTGAGCGAAATTCCCATATTCGTCAGGTCGAACGCCATCCCGAAGAGCTTGGTATGGATATTATTCGGCAGGTAGTCGGCAACCGTGGTAAGATGGCCCTGCTGAGCCCGTTTAAGCATTTCGGAGAATTTTTTCGTGCCCAGCTTGCCGATAACGGGGATTTCCTCAGGCACCACGATCAATTCCAGGTCGCATTCGTAATCGCGCTTATTGGAGTCCTCCGCCGTTACGACGAGGTCAGCCGTCTCCGCGCCGCCTTTCACCACGAGCGTTGCGCCCTGGATCCTGGCGTCTTGCAGGGTTTCCTTCCCCGTATCGGTGTTGATGATGGTCAGCTCCTCGGTCGCGCCCGACATCATGGACGCCAGGTCGATGGTGTATTCGACATCCTCGTCCTCGCCGAACTCCAGCCACAGCACGTCCGCCGCCTCGCCGAACAAGTCGCCGTTGTAGGTGAGATAGCTTGGCTCCATGGATCCGTCTGTGTAGTAAGTGTACCCGATCTGGAAATTCCTTTTGTCGCTGCGCATCTGGAACGGGATTTCTCCGTCGGACGACGGGAAGAGGAATTCGATGCTCCCGCTGTCGAAATCCTTTTCCGTGCCGCCGAAGTCCACCACGACCGAGCCGACCGACAGCTGGTCCACCCTGCCGATGTTGACGCCGAACGTGTAATCCCAGTTCTTCATGTCGAACCGGCCGTCCTTGTTGTCGAACGTGCCCGTGGAAATCACTTTCCCGGTGGAAAGATCAACGGTCTTCCTGGTGTAGTTGGCATAGTAGTAGGTGTATATGTCGTCGCCCACTTTCTCCGTGAAATTCGGATTGGCGTAGTCGTTCAGATCGAGCTTGATCGTGATGTTGGTCTGCGGTGTGACACCGGACAGATCGACGGCTTTGCACGTGATGACGCCGCCAAGCACGGCGCCCGCGGTTGCGCTCAGGCCGCCGTCGATCGTGGCGTTGTGCAGATCGCCGCCGATGTGTACGCTTACACTGCCATGCTCGACGATCAGGTTGGTCGCCTTGGCGTAACCATAATCCTGAATCTCCCGGTCTATCACGTCTTGCGTATAGTTCCCGGAAAGATAATAACGGCTCACGCCGATGTCGGTCGTGCCGTTTCTGATGACGATGTCTCTGGCGATGCCGCCGGGTGTCACAGTCAGCACGCCGCCTGTGAGGATGCAGTTTTCCGCCACACCGTTATGAAGTTCATACGTGGTTGTATCGATATTGGTGCCGTAAATCTGAGTTGATGGGCTCCTTGAGCCGGAAACGGAAATGGATTTCGCCAGGCATTGGCTGGCAGTGCCGTATCCGCCGACGGAGAGAGTGCCGCCAACCTCGCATCCGGTGACACTTCCCCGATAATAATTGTAATTGCTCTGCGTCCACTTATCACCGCCGCTCAAATTCCAATAGTCGTCATGGTAATGAATCGTGTCATAATCGAACGATTCTCCCACATGCAAAGTTTCAGTCACCGAGCATCCCGATGCATTGCAACCGTACACCGCAAGCTTGGCGACATGGAGTCCCGATCCGTCGCGATAGGCTTCTATGGTCCGCGTTTCACTGATATAGGTGGTCTGAGGAGTGGAGGGAAATACATAGGTTTGCGTATCCGCGTTGTATTCTTTCCCGTAAGCGCTGTAAGTGTTTACTATTTCCGTGCCGTTGGTATGGTATTGCAGTGTGACATCCTGGAGATCGGACGGAACGGAAACATAATGGTATGTGACCGTGGTGGTCGTCTTCCGCCTCAGATAACGGCGCCAGTCCGAGGGCTCTTCATAAGCGTTCCATGCTCCGAAATAATCGTACGTCTCACTTTTCCACGCATACCGTGCAAGTCCGGCGCCGCCGTGGTCGAGCATGCCGAGGATGTGCCCCGCCTCGTGGCAGATGACGTCGGCAAGTTCGGCGTCATTCGCGGAAGCATCCAGCAGCACGAATGCGTCGCCCGATCCGATCCCCTCCGCGAGTCCGAGGAAGCGCCCGAACGTATCGAATGCGTCTGTGCGCCCGATGTGAACGGCGGAAGCTCCCGGCGCGGTGTCAGTCGTGAAACGGACGCCCTGGGAAGCGTATTCACGGTTCAATGTGGAGACAAGCCCGGCTCTGCGCTTGGCGGAGAATTCACCTGGTTCGATCTGTGCCGGGATAATCAGTCCGAGTTCGGGGTTGCGGTAGACCTGAAGTCCTCCGTTGAAATCCAGGACTACGGTTCGGTTCGTCTGCGTGTCGTGTTTCGGGAGAGTCGCCATATTTTCACCTCGTTGCAAGGGGGATGGGGATGATGCTGTTACTGCTTCATCCACAATATATCACGCGCCCGAAAGAAATACAAGTAGGATTTAATAGTTTCATCAAAAAACGCCGCAACGGTCATACATCCCGGCGGAAAGGGGGTGCTGGCCAGCATGTAAGCTCAGCCTTCCAAAATATCGCGCCTCACCGCCACTGAACTGGTGATGAGGCGCGGATAGTGTTTATGGTTTGTGTTTTACAGGCTGGCGAGCAGGCCG
>Ga0310786_10009497_pt1 | contig 12344 bp, 7 predicted proteins | sample AusTroGonzalo_MG_FD_203881 | JGI IMG/M metagenome (GOLD analysis project Ga0310786, IMG submission 203881) | Bovine rumen microbial communities from tropical cattle in Woodstock, Queensland, Australia - Gonzalo_03 (v2) (version 2) | ecosystem: Host-associated > Mammals > Digestive system >...
GCATGGTGGGGGCCATGCTCGACGTGCTCCCGTACGCGAAGGTCGGAGTCCTCGGCATGAAGCGGAACGAAGACACCGCCGAGCCCGTCACGTACTACGCCAACGTCCCGCCTGCAAAGAACGGAGACGAACTTGCAATCGTCATCGATCCGATGCTTGCGACCGGCGGAAGCGCCTGCGACGCGGTTGCGGAGCTCAAGAGGCTCGGCTACAGGCGCATAAAGTTCATGAGCCTCATCAGCGCACCGGAGGGAATCGCGAAATTCGAGAAGGAGCATCCCGACGTGCCGGTCTTCACGGCCGCAAAGGACGAAGGCCTCAATTCGCGCTTTTACATCGTGCCGGGGCTAGGCGACGCCGGAGACAGGATCTTCGGCACGCTATAGGCGTTTGCGCCTCACTCCCGGGAGGCGGGAGACGAGGCCGAGGAATTCCCGGCGGAAGAGAACGCACATCGCGAAGACGACGAACGCCGCGGCGGCGGCCCCCTTCGCGACAAGTCCTTTTACGCCGGCCAGCGGAACGAAGCGGACCACGCACCATGCCGAGGCGCACAGGACGGCCGCCTTCAGAACGGCCGCGGCCTGCGCGCGCCAGTAGACCGTCCATTCCCGCCTGCCGAAGAACTTCGTGAACATGACATGCGATTCCCACGGTATCTGGACTAGCACAAACGACAGGATGGTCGAAAGAATCACGCCGTCAAGCTTGTAGTCGTCTGGTAGCGTCACGACGAACGTGATGTTCAACGTCAGGTTGAGCGCTCCGGACACCATCGGCTTCCAGCGGTCCTTGCGCCAGAGATTCGCCGCGGCCTTGAAGACGAGCAGCGTCTGCCGCGACTGGTAGATGTAGAAATAGACCACCATCAGAAGCGGCGTGAGAAAGTGGCGCGACAGCTCCGGGCGTCCGCCGGTCCACACCTCGATGAACGGCTGGTAGAGGGCGGCCATCATGGCCGAGCAGCCGGCGACGATCGCAAGCACGAACCGCAGCGCCTTCATGAACCGCCCGAAGTTCTCCTCCTTCGTTTCGGTGAAAATCGTGTTGCCGAACCCGTTCTGCATCGAGGAGTAGATCGACCACGCGAGCCCTCCGACCGCAGTGTGGACGTAGTAGTAGTTGCCGTATGCGCCCACGGCGACAAGCCCGAGGAACGAGGATATGACGATATTGTCCGTCTGGTTCGTTATCACCGCGCCGATCTTGTGCATGAAGATGGATTTCACGTCCGAAACCACCTTCCGGCGGCGGTCCTCCGCCAGCTCGCCGCGCGGATCAATATCGGGGAAAAGGCGCCGGGACTCGCGATAGACGAGCAGGTTGTTGACGACCGTGAAAAACACCGTGGCGAGAACGTAGTGGTAGTAGTTCCTCGTAAGGAAGAGTATCAGGAACACGGTCGCGTACTGCGCAACCGACGTGAAGGTGCGTATGTTCGTCATCACGTCGCCGCGGTGGTAGGCGTTGAGCACCGAACCCCGGTATGCAAAAAGGAAATAGCCGGCGGCGGTGTTGACGAGATGGATGAGATACAGCAGATGCAGATCCAGCTCCGGCGGGAGATCGCCCTTCACGAGCTGGCGCAGAAACGGCAGGAGGCCGAGTCCGATGGCGAATATCGCAACGCCGACCCAGCGGTAGACCTTGCGGTAGAACCGCAGATAGGCGCAGACGAGTTCGCGGTCGTCGTCCGCGACCGGCTTGTACATCGAACATACGACCGCCGTGCCGAAGCCGAGGTCGGCAAGCGCCAGCACGCCGAGTATCGACGTGAACAGTCCGTTGAGACCGAGATACTCCGCCCCCATGAGCCAGAGGAACAGCGTCCTGTTCAGGAACGGAAACAGGAGCCCCACTCCCTTGTTGAGAAACGCGGACAAGATGTTGCGCCGGGTGTTCTTCGTGAAGTCTATCTTCATGGCGTACGCAGGTCCGGTTTGCGCGCCGGCTCGCGCCGGCTCGTGTTGAGATACGACAAAAGGGCGAACAGGAACATGAGGCATATCAGGTTGAGCTGCTGTCTGAGCACCCACTCGAGCGCGCTCTGGAGGTAGTTCGCGGTGAGCCCGCCGAAGATGCCGGCGACCGCGAAGTAGTGTTCGGTGCCGCGCAGCCTCTTCAGCAGGCGAATGCACAGGAACCAGTACCACGCGAACCACAGGAGCATGGCGGCCAGAGCGGGTATGCCGCACTCGGCGCAGACCAGAAGGTAGACCGTCTCGACGATTCCCCTGTATTTGATGTCGTATCCGAGAATTTCGCCGGCGCGGTCCTGGTAGGGATGCGTCGGTTCCATGTTGAGGCTCCAGTTGTTGATGCCGACCCCGGTCCACGGCCTGTCCCTGATCATCTCGGCCGCGCAGTGCGCAAGCTCCACGCGCGTGTTGCCCGATGATTCAGGCGCCTCCCTGAAGCGTTCTACTATCCTCGGCAGCATGAGGGCGAGGCCCAGCAGCCCGATCAGGACGAGCGGAAGCATCCGCGCGAGCTTGCGGACGGAACGCCGCTTCTCGAAGAAGCACGCGAACGCCGCAAGGCCGTAGGCGACCGGAACCATGGCCATTGCGCCGCGCGAATAGCTCCACATCGTGGAGAGCACCGCTCCGCCGAACGCAACCGCGCAGAGAAGCCCCTTTGCCGAGAAGAGACCGTGCGTCAGATAGCCCGCGAAGAATATCGGCCCTAGGAGAAGCATGCCCATCGCCATGCCGTTCCGGTGCGGAAAGACTCCGCCCGGCTGGTAGACGCCTGAGTAGTGGGCCTTCACCGTGAAAAGCGTGTTGACTATGACGAAGAGGGCGAGCGCCCGCACTATCGTCCCCGCGTCGCCCGTCGCCTTAAGGTAGGAATGCACCGCGGCGAAGAACAGCAGAAGCATCAGCATCTTCCATATCTCGAACCACGAGACGAGAAGGTCCTCCGCGACGAAAAGACTCGGCAGGCACAGCAGGAAGTAGAGGACGTACAGCCTTGGCCCCACGTCCGACATGGCGCCGCCCGAACTGCCGCGCATCGCGAGGGCCACGACCATGGCCAGCGCGAGAAGGTACACGAGGCTCACCTCCATGCCGCGCGAAGAGCCGCGATAGAGCTCGTGCGAGAAGAAGTTTATCGCCGTGGACTGGAAAAGGCACATCGACACCGCCATCACCCAGAACGCGTATTTCATCCACCGCAGGTTCAGGCTTAGCGCAACCGCCAGCGGAACGGTCCCGACGGCCGCGAGGGCGAAGACGGCGTACTTCATGCGTCATTCCACTATGTTGATGGTGGAGAACGGCGAGGCTATGAGACCGACCAGCTGGGCCGTCGGCAGCAGCTTCCTTACGAACACGTTGTACTCCGACATGTTGTCCCTCGGCACGTAGACGATGTCTCCGGCCTTCAGATGCACGTTCCGGCACTTGCCGGCGAGTATGCCGTCGACGTCGACCTTGTACATCTTCGGATTGGTGAGTCCGTCGCGGATGATTATGACATGGCTCCAGTGCGTCTCCTTGACCCACCCGGCGGCCGTAAGAGTCTCGATGAGCCCGACACCCGGCTCGAAGAGGCGTTTGTGCGGGTTGGCCACGTCTCCGCAGATTATGATGGACGCCTCCATTCTCTGCGCGATGAACACGTAGTCGCCCTTCCGGAGACGCAGATTGTGCAGCTTGTCGCCGCGGTCTATCGCCTTGATGAAGTCGACCGGCAGGATCTCCCCGTCGCGAACGAAGATCGAGTGCTCGAGGTCGGCGACGTCGACGTTCACGCCGTTGAAGAGGCGGTTGGCACTCGAACCCGCCATCGCGTACAGGTCCGCAAGCCGCGTCGAGTTCGATATGCCGTAAACTCCGGGCCTCGTGCAGGAGCCGGCTATCGTGGCCGTCTCGCCGTTCACGTCGATTATGGTGATGCTCACGACAGGGTTCTTGACATACGGGGCAAGTCCCTTGCGGATGCTCTCGGCGCCCTCCGCGATCGTCTTCCCGCCGAGCTTGACCTGCCCCATGAAGGCGATGCCTACCATTCCGTCGGGGCCTACGCGGGTGGTGACGCTGATGTCGGGATGGTCGTACACGCGGATCTCTATGTGGTCCCCCGCGTCCATCTTGTACTCGCGGGCCGTCGCGGAGTCCTGCTCGCGCAGACGCTGTTCGTTGCGCGCGATCGTGTCCGGATCGTGCCCCGACTCGCCGAGAATCGCGCTCTCGTCGACCTCGCCGGTAAGCTCCTCCACCTCACCGTATTCGGTCGTGAGCCTGTCGAAGTAGCACCCTGCAAGCAGCATCAGCGGAAAAGCGAGAACGGCGATCTTCATGTCAGAACCTCCATCTCGGCGCGCACCTTTTTCGCATCGGAGTCCGTAGCGACGGCCATGACGGGCTTGCCCGTCGCCTTGAGGCGGCGGCGCGCGTATGCGAACGCGCGACGAGGGGTCGTACCGTCCCCCACAAGGAGAAGCACGGCGTCGGACATCTCTATCAGCTGGTCGAAGAACGTTCCGCCGAAGTGCATTCTCCCCTCGACGCGGAAGAACACGTTGTCGAACGAATCGCCAAGCGACGCGATGTCCGCCTTGAGCAGCTGGAGCTCCGTGGGCGCAAGGGCGAAACGGTTTGTCGCGGGAAACCATCCATGCTCGCCGCTGCGCACGCCGCCGATCATCGGCTCCGCCCCCTCCGGCGGGACGAAGCCGTCGCCAGAGACTATGTCGAGGTAGAAGCAGGTCGCTCCCGACAGCGTGGCCGTATAGTCGACGGACTTCGCGAACGCGTCGTCCACCGCCGTGCCGGGCAGCTTGCAGACGAATACCGTCTTGCTGTCCTTGGCGGCAAGGAGCGCCTTGAGCGCCACGACTCCCATCGCCTCGCGCTCCTCCTCTTCGGGCATCGCGTTCGGCTTGGGCAGCGAACCCAGGAATTTTATTTCGCCGTACGCCGAAATTTCGCGGCTGCCGCGGACCTTTCCGAAGACAAGCTCGAGCACGACAATCAGGAACATCAGGGCGCCGCTGAGCACGAACGCGCCGCCAAAGGCGATGGCCGCGCGCTTCGCGCCGAACGGGCCGCTGTCGTCCGACCCTTTCGTGCGCTCTATCTGGCGGAGGTCGTTCGGGAGCGAGCCGATCGCGTACGAAATGCCGCCGAGCTGTTCGTCGAGCTCGCGCAGCGAGCCCATGATGTCCTCGCGTCTTGCGACGATGCGCTCGTAGTCCATGACGGTCGTCGCCAGGGCGGCGGCCCGCTTCTCGTTGTCGCCTATCTCCTTCGAAATGGCAAGCCTCTTTTCGGCGATCGCCTCGAGACGCGTGCCGCACTCCGCGAGCTCCGATGCCGCTTTCTCGATCTGGTCGAGATTGTCCATTTCAATGCCGCCAATGCCCTTCGACTTCATGAATTCGTCGAGGCTGGCGACGAGCTGCTCGCGCTCCTGCATCCTGCCGGACACCCTTGGATTGATGTCGGTGTACTTCTCGCGGAGCGACGAGAGCTCCGCGTCCAGAGAGGCTATGGCCGCCATGCGCTTGCGGATGGCGGGCGCATTCTCCATTATGGCGGCGCCCTTCTCCCCGACAATCGCTTCGAGTTTGCGCTTCTTGATCTCCTCGTTCGCGGCGTCGACTCCGAGCGCGGAGTCGTTCCGCCTCTGGTCGGAGATGAGGGCGTTCAGCGCCACAAGGGCCTCGTTCGGCGCAAGCGCCCCGGAACGGGCCTTGAACGACGACTCCTCGGCCTCGACTTCGGAGAGCTGCTCGGCCAGCCTCCGGCGCCTCTCCTCGAGGGAATTGCGCCACGCATCGAGGTCTTTCGACCTGAACGCCACGTATTCCTCGATTAGCAGGTCGGCGTACGCGTTCGCCTTTGCGGCGGCGCCCTTGAACGTCTTGGAAGCGGCGGTCAGCGTGAACAGGTTGCCCTGGCGCCTGCCCTGTTCTATGGTCACGTCGGTTGTGAGGCACATGCGCTCCATCTCGTCCATCGGCACTTTCTCGGCGATCTTGCGCTTCAGCGACGGACGGCTGAGGACCGTCATCAGCTGCCTGTCGCCAATGTTGTCGATGCGCGCGACCTTCTTCGGCGCGAAGAGAAGCGTCGTCGTCGTCTCGTAGCGCTTGACGCTGCGCGAACCGCGCATCCACATGTAGCCGCAGAACGCCGCGGAAAGCGCAATGAAGACGAGCGCGAAGAGAAGTTTCCAGCGCGAAAGAATGCAAAGCACGACCTTCTGGAACGAAACGACGCTCCGCAGTCTGGCCAATTCCCCGTCTGTCAGTTCTTCTGCCATTGTTGAAGGTTGAATTTTATCATATTGCGCCGTAAAATCCAACAAGGCGTTCTGACAGCGTGCTCCAATCGTACTCTCTGGCGGCATCGAGACCGGCCTCTGCGATTCTGCCCGCTTCGCCGGAGGCCACCAGCGCAGACATCGCGTCGAGCGCTTTGTCGAAGCTCGCGCCGTCTCCAGGATCGAACGTCAACGCCGCGCCGGGATGCGCCGCGCACAGCCGGCCGAGTCCGCCGACATTGCTCGCGACCACGGGAAGCCCCGCCGCCCACGCCTCGAGAACGACGATGCCGAAAGGCTCGTGGCGGCTCGGCAGCACGAATACGTCGGCATTTTCATATTCCGCGACGAGTTCGCGGCTCCCCGGTTTCAGCGCACCGACGAACGCGACACGGTCAACGACGCCGAGCGCAACGGCGCGCGCTTCCAGCTCTTCGCGGTAGTCCGTCTGCGTCACAGGGCCTACAAGCCTGAGGTTGAAGCCGGGGTGGCGCGAGAGCGCATCGACGAGCGCCATCTGGTTCTTCTGCCGGTCTATGCGCGCAACGCAGAGGAGGGAAAGACGGTTCTTCTGACGCGGGGCATTGGACGCGGAAGACGCGAGCGGCCTCTCGAACAATTTCGTGTCCACCCCGTTAGGCAGGAACATGACATGCGGGTGACGTTCCCTGTATTTGAGGTACTCGTCCTCGCCTACGCAGACAATGCCCCCGAAGTCCTCGGGAATCCTGCGCGTCCACCCAAAGGCGTAGTCGAGCATCTTTCCCCACGGCAGCCTGCCGCGCGTCGGGGCCTTGAGGCTCCGTGCCTCCGCGCCCGGCACGTTCGCCCCGCCTCCGTGCAGGGAGATCGCGCTCTTCGCGCCGACCTTCGCGGCGGTCCGCAGGCACAGCTCGGCGATCCGCGCCATGGCGTGGCAGTGTATGACGTCGGGCTTCCATTCGCGCAGCGCACGGCCGAGACCGGGCACGAAGGGGTTGCCGCCCTTGCGGTCAAGCTCGTCGATGAGCCGCTTCGGCATTGGCCACCACGGATAGACGGGCTTGAAGCGCAGGATTTCGAGGCCGTCAACCGTCTCGGACTCCGTGCCGCACAGGGCGGTCGTCGCGAAGAGCCGCACTTCGTGCCCGGCGGCCTTCTGCGCCTTGGCGATGTTCCACACCACCTGCTCCGTGCCGCCCCAGTCGTCGAACGACAGGCGCCTCAAGACATGCGCGATTCTCATTTGCGGTACGCCCCGAAAAGGTGGAGAAGCGAAAGCCACGAGAACTTGACGAGTCCGTAGGCATAGCGCTTCCAGAGACGGCCTGGCTCCTGAATTATGCGGTGCACCCATTCGAGGCAGAGCCTCTGCACCCACTTCGGCGCGCGCTTCACGCGCCCGGAGACGAAGTTGAACGAGCCGCCCACGCCGATCATCACCGGAACCTCGAGCTTGCCCGCGTAGCGTCCCATCCACAGTTCCTGCTTCGGGTTGCCGAGCGCCACGAACAGCAGGTCCGGCTTCGCGGCGTTTATGCGGCCGATGATCTCGGACTGGTCTTCGTCGAGGTTCACGAACGACGTGTCGCGGCCTGCGATCTTCAGGTCCGGCGCCTCCGCGAGAATCTTGGCGAACGCCTCGTCGAGTGCCTCGTCCGTGCCGCCGAGCACGTAGATGCCAAGCCCCTCCTTCGCGAATCTGCGGCAGATCATCGGGGCGAGGTCGGAGCCGGCGACGCGCTCGGGGAGAGGGTCGCGCACGAGCTTCGAGAGCGTCACGATCGGGAATCCGTCCGCGACGACGAGGTCGGCCGTCTTCAGGTAGCCCCAAAGCTCGTCGTTGCCCTTGAAAGGCCAGCCGCTCACGGCGTTGGCTATGAAGTCCACGTTCACCGTCGTGACGACGGCGGCATGGTCGCCGCGCGGAGTCTTGGCCATCTCGACTATGCGCTCGAGCGCCTCGTCCGTCGTTATCTTCGCGACTGGTATTCCAAACAGGCGTGCGGTGTCGGTCATCTTTGCTCCTCTATCAGTCGTTCAATGCCCGCCGCGTGGTCCGGCCACGAGAACTTCCTCGCGTGGGCGATTCCACGCTCGATCCTCGCGGAACGGTCGGCGGCGGATTCGGTGAGAAGCCGCGTCAGCGCGGCGGAGATGTCCTCCACGCTCTCCGGGTCGAACGTCACGGCGACGTCCGCGGCGATTTCGCCGAGCGAGCCGTTGTTCGAGCAGGCGCAGGGCACGCCGTGCGCCATTGCCTCGACGAGCGAAAGCCCGAAGCCCTCGAAAAGGCTCGGGAAGACGTAGAAGCCCGTCTCGGACCACGTGCGCTCGAGCGCCTCGCCCGCGACGAAGCCGGGAAACTTGATGAGGTCCGAATGAGGCGACGCGGCGGCGGCGGCGTGGACGGCCTCGGCGTCCTTCCAGTCGGAGCCGACGAGCACGAGATGGTGGGCCTCGGCGAGTTCGCGCGGCAGCCTGCCGTACGCCTCGATGAGCCGCACGTGGTTCTTGCCCGGATGCTCGATGCGCGAGATGTAGAGGATGTTATTGCCATCCTTTCTCCAACTCCAACTCTTCTCTCCAACTGTTAACCCATTATAGAGCACCGTCACGTCTTCGTCGCGGCAGTGCCAGAACTTCGCCATGTCGGCCTTTGTGGCGCCGCTCACGGCCACGAGGCGCTGGGCGCGCTTGGCGAAGAAGGGCAGCACGTGCGCGAGGTAGAACATCCGCGAGCGGGAGTACTTGCCCGGTATGTGGAAGTTCGCGAGGTCGTGCACCGTCGCCGTCGTCGGCAGCGGGTACCACGCGCATACGCGGCGGTTCGCCGCGCAGATCACGAAGCCGTCGAAGTCACCGCGGCGGCGCGCGATTGCGAACGGCAGCACGAAGAGGTGCCACGCCATGCTCAGTATGGGCCGCCGCGTCCAGCGCGGGGCGTGCAGCGTCTTGACCGACTTGGCGCGCTCGGCGCCAACGACGTCGGCGGCGTCCGTCCCCGGTTCGCAGACGAGCGTGAGCGAATGCCCCCTGTCGAAAAGGGCGCTTGCGACCTCGCGGGCGTAAACGGAGAGGCCGCTCTTGCCGCCGTCGAAGGGAATCGCGGAAACGAGAAGACGCATGGCCTACACCGCCCCGAACAGCGCCTGGAGCTTGTTTGTCGTGACGGGCTTGGAGATCACCTTCGCGAAGAGGCTCATGTCGTAGGTGGAGCCAACGTCCACGTCGGCCGTGACCGCCACGACGGGAATCTCCGCAAGGCGGCGGTCGAGGCGCATCGCCTCCGCCAGCTGCGTGCCGTCCATCTTGGGCATCCACATGTCGGTGAGAACGAGGTCGGGAACCCACTCCCTCATCACGCTTAAGGCGACTTCCCCGTTTTCCGCAAAGCGGACGTCCTTTATCTTCAGGTTGTCGAGGTGAATGCCGAGTATCTTGCGGTTCATCGTCATGTCATCGACAACGAGCACGCGCTCGGGAAGGGCGAGCTTGAGCGACTGCTCGGCGGACTGCACGGAGGGCGCGACTTCCTCCACCTTGAGGTCGGGGATGACGATTGTGAACGTCGTGCCCTTGCCGAGCACGCTCTTGGCGGTGATGGTGCCTTCGGCGGCCTCCACCATGCGCTTGACGATCGGCAGGCCGAGTCCTGTGCCCTTTATCTCGCCCGCGCTTACCTTCATGCGGCTTGCGATGTCCTGCACGAACGGGTCGAAGAGCTGCGCCATCTTCGCGTCGGAGATTCCGCAGCCGGTGTCGCTCACCTCGATGTGCAGGGTGCGAGTCTCCTGCAGCCAGTCCACCTTTACGGCAATCTCTCCCTTTTCGGTGAACTTCGCGGCGTTGCCCACGAGATTGATGAGTATCTGGCGCATTCCCTGCTGGGACATCTCGACGAGTGGGATCTTCCTGTCGGCGGGGGCCTCGATGCGCAGCTTCACGCCGTGGCGGCGCACGCGGTAGCCGAAGATCGCGGGAAGCTCCTTGAGAAGCTGGTCCATGTCGCACGTGCCGGAGCGCATCTGCATCGCGCCGGCCTCGAGCTTCGAGAGGTCGAGTACGTCGTTGATAAGCTCGAGGAGTGCGTTGGAGCTCAGCAGTATGCCATCAATGTACTCCTTGCGGTGCTGCTCGTCGGTATCCTCGCGGGCGATGAACTCGGCGAAGCCTATGACGGCGTTCAGCGGCGTGCGCAGCTCGTGCGACATCATGGCAAGGAAGCGCGTCTTCGCCTGCGCGTGCTCCTCGGACTCCTTGGCGGCCTTGTTGGCGCGCACCGTCTGGCGCTTAAGGAGCACCATCATCACCGCACCGTACGCGATAATCGCGAGGAGTATGCAAATGGCCGCAAGCGTGAGCGCGTTGGCCAGCTCCTTCCTCGTCATGCCGAACACGCGGTGGACGACCTGGCGCTCCGCGGCGTCGGCCATGAACATCTCCTGAAGCTGCGACTGGTCGATGCCGGTCATCACCTTGCCGAGTATCGACACCAGCTCCTTGGGGACGTTGGGCCTTGCGAACATCTCGAATTCGAGGTACTGGTCCTTCGCGCCGAGCGTCTTCGCCACGCTTTGCGGAACAGGAATCGCGAACACGGATATCGCGCCGTACGTTGCGGCGGACTTCTCGGGGTAGGGAATCCACAGGTCGGTGTCGCCGCGCAGGAACTTCGCCTCGGCGGTCTGTATGCCGGTCTGCGGCTGGACCTTGAACTTCAGCCCCGTGCGGCGGTTCATCTCGTCCAGCAGGTCGCCTACGAATCCGGTGGCGTTGCCTTTGTCGTCCGTCAGCGAGACGCTCCACGGCGAGAAGTCTATGTAGATCGGAGCCTCGTTCTTCTGCCGGCGCGAGAGCCAGCTGCTTTCCTCGAGGGAGAGCGCGGCCATCTCGCTGCGCTTGCCGTAGTGGTGCTCGCTGATCATGCGCAGGTACTTCGGGAAGTCGTCGCAGATCTCGTCCATCGCCTTCTCAAGCTCCTCGAAGAGGTCCTTGCGCTGGAGCGAGGTGCAGATGTACATCGGGTGCGAGGCGTAGAGGTGCAGCGCCTTCTCGTTCTCCAGGTCAGGCATCTCGACGTCCACGCAGGCATCGATGTCGCCGCGGAAGTAGGCCGCGAGCATGTCGCGGTCGGACGAGAACTCGACGCACGAGATCGTCTCATCGCCGTCGAACTGGCGGCGCGCGCGCTGTGCGCTGATCGTGCTGGCGAGGAGGCCCACCTTCATGCCGTGCCACGTGTCGGGCTCGCCGGGCTTGTACTTACTGTCGGGACGCGCCCAGAGATACACGCGGAGCATCCCCATCGGCGTGTGCGGGTAGCGGAACTGGTCGCGGCGAGTGGACGTGAAGCCGAGGCCGCCTATCAGGTCGAGGCGGCCTTTCTGCACGTCGGCGAGGCTCTCGTCGTAGTCTCCGTACACGTAGTCCATCGTCCAGTGCGTGTGGCCGAAGATCGACTTGAGCCACACCTCGAGGGCGCCGGAGCGGTCCCCGTCGGGCGTCACCTCGAAGAGGTCGCCGCGGCTGTACGCCGCCACGCGCACGCGCTTCTTCGGCCTCGATATGCCGAGGAACCTCTCGCGAAGCTCGTCGTACTTGTCTATGTGGGTGATGTAGCACTCGCGGTACGCCTTCGAGAGCTTTTTCAGGAGGTCTGGGCGCTTCTTGCTCACCGCGAAATAGACGTTTCGCGAGCCGATGGGCACCACCTCGACGACGCCCTCCGGGCGCTTGCCGAACGGAGTGTAGAGGAAGAGCGCGTCGATTTCGCCGTCGTGCAGCGCCTTGACCGCGCCTTCGCTCGTCGGTATGCTCACGTAGGTGGGCGATAGGCGGGCGTGCTCGAAGTACTTCTCGCGGTCGTCGTTCGATATCTGGCCCTGCGAGACAGGCGAGTAGCCTATGCGCATGCGCGGCCAGTCCGTTATCTTCGTGGACATCAGCTCCATCGCGCGCGACGGCGTGGCGTAGAGGGCGAAGTGCATGCGACCGAGCGGCTGCCGCGGGAAGTCGAATTCCTTGAGCAGGTGCTTGGTGCGGAACGCGGAGCAGATGACCTCGGCGTTGGAGACGTCCATCATGTGGTC
>Ga0310786_10009499_pt1 | contig 12342 bp, 8 predicted proteins | sample AusTroGonzalo_MG_FD_203881 | JGI IMG/M metagenome (GOLD analysis project Ga0310786, IMG submission 203881) | Bovine rumen microbial communities from tropical cattle in Woodstock, Queensland, Australia - Gonzalo_03 (v2) (version 2) | ecosystem: Host-associated > Mammals > Digestive system >...
TAACATTATTTAAACTTCTCAGGACGGCTTGTAACTACTCAGTAACTGTATTTATGAGTTACTCTGTCACAACGGGCAGAGAGATGACGAAGACTGTACCGCCACCAGGGTTGTCCTCGATGCGGATGGTGCCGTCGTGGGCTTCCACAATGGCCTTCACACGGTCCAGGCCCAATTCTTCACCCTCGGCCATGATGTGGTCGAAGGCATGTGGTTTGTATTCGTCCTTGATACCAACACCATTGTCAGCCACCAGAATTTTCACCTCGCCGGATGTCGGCATAAAGACGCTGGCCTGCACCTTACAGTCATGAGGCGTGAAGCGTACGGAATTAGCTATGAGCATCAGCAATGCCTGCGACAACTGCTCACGGTCGAACAGCATATCAAGGGCTTCTACGGTAGTATTGAAGTTCAGAGTGACCTTCTTGTCTTCCGGTTTCTGATAGGACTCACAGGCCTGTTCCACACAACTGACAACGTCACTCTGGGTCTTCTGCAACGTGATGTCGTCCTTAGTGACAGGTTTCTGCACCTCGCCTTCCTTCGGCATCTGCATCTGCATGTGCATCTCGTTCATCCATTGCAGTTTCTCCGTCTCGTGCTTGAAGTCATCAAACTCCTTCTTACGTTCCATCAGCTTACGGCGGTTCTTATACCAGTACCAGAAGGCGCCACCCAGTATGAGCGCATAAAGAATGAATGCCCACCAAGTACGATACCACGGTGTACCGACAATGATGTCGAGGCGGCTCTCGTCCTCGCCCATCGTGCCGTCACCCTTCAGCATTCTGACACAAAGGGTGTAGGAACCAGAGGGCAGACCCATGTAAGTGATGTTGGGGTTGACCTCGGAGGTACGCATCCACTTGTCGTTGAACCCTTCGAGACGATAGACGAAGCATGTGCCGTTGTTGATGCCGCCATTGTCGGAAGCCATCTCAATGGTAAACTGATTCTCGCTGTACTTCAGTTCTATGCAGTCGGTCTGGCTGAGCGTCTTCTCCAGAATGACACGGCCGTTATACTCCTGACCGGCCTCAATCAGGTCGTTGAAAATGACAAGTCCGCTGAAAACGGGCTTCTCCTTCACCTGATCGGCTGCCAGTTTACGCGTGTTGATGACGTCAAGACCGTCCTGTCCACCCACCAGCACATAGCCGGAACGGGTATAGCAGATGGCACGCTGGTTAAACGGGCCAGGCTGCAGGCCGTCATGATCATTATAGCTGCGAACGGAGAATATCCAGTTGTCGTCTTCATCCTTCTGTGGGGTAATGTTCGACACGCCGTGGTCGGTAACCACCCACATGGTGTGGCGGTTGTCCTCAACAATGGCCACGACATTGGAGCCGTAGAAACCAGCCTTCATGTCAAGCAGGTAGCATTGGCCGGTATTACGGTCGTTGATGGAAAGTCCTGAGGACGATGCCTGCCAGATGAGCTTACGGCTGTCGTAGAGCACCTGTGTAGAGGCATTGGAAATGGTATAGGAGTTCTCATCGTGGGGTGGCGGCATGTTGACAACCTTGAAGTTCTGCGGGTTCACGAATGCGCAGTATTCGGAGTTACCCGCCACAATCCACTTGTTGGAACCTACTGCAACGCTGTTGGTCCAGACGGTCTTCAGACTGGAGTTCTTTTCAGTAAAGGAGCGTTGTGCGCCGGTCTTCTTGTCGATACGCACCAGACCGCCGCCCAGCATACCCAGCCAGATGTTGCCCCAATAGTCCTCGGTAATGCTCCAGACATTGTTGGTTTCCATCTTACTGCCGGGCGTGGAAACGGTGAAGTTGGTCCATTCGCCATTCTTATAGCGGATAAGTCCACCCTCCCATGTGCCGAACCACAGGGTACCATCCTTAGCGCAGTAGCTACCCACCATGACATCGTTGAGCGCACCCATCTGCTGCTTGCGGAAGGAATCGACCACCTCATGGGTCTGCGGATTCATCTTCAGCACTCCACCTGTGTTCAGTCCAATCCACCAGTTGCCCTGCTTGTCCTCGCAGACTGTATTGACGTCGCCAACGGGTAGGCTGATGAAGTTGGCCAGCGCATCGGCGTTCATGGCCAAACCATTCTTGTAGGTTGACACCCACATACGTCCCATCTGGTCCAGATAGAAGCTACGGAGCGTGGACTCTGGCAGCGACGACTCGTCGTTCTTCACATTGAGGAACTGGCGCCAGGTCTTGGTCTTGAAGTCGAGTACCAAGAGTCCCCTGTGGTCTGTGGCGACCCATAAATAGCCCTTGCTATCGTAAGCCACATCCCAGACAACGATATCGTCAGGAATGTTCTGGAATCCCTCGGCACGCAGGTAATCGGTTAGTGTAGAGTACCATTGCTTCTGCTTGACCTTATAGACAAAAGTACCCGTTGTGTGGGAGAGAACCCATATCTGGTCGTTGGGTTTGTCGTAGAACACGTCATACTCAGTAAAAGTGTTCATGGCTTTCTTCACATGGTCATCGCGCCATTGAACGGCACCGACATTACCATCAACACACATCAGCTCACCCAGATTGGAAACAAAGAGCTGGGCATCGTCCTTGTAGTCGGAAGCATGCGAGATAGCAAAGTCTTTGGGGAAAGAACCCATTTCGTAGCCAAAGGCAATCTTGGTGAGATGCTTGGTATGGGGATTATAACAATAAAAACCGCTGTCATAGCTCTTCACCCAATAGCGTTTCTGGCCATCAATACAGACTGTTTCCAAACCGCCCTTCATGCCCAAGCTTGCCAGCCAGCGAGAAGGAGTACGATCGACTTTCTCGGTGATGGGGTCGAACACGGAGTAGTTCATACCGTGGTTCAGCCATAGGCGGCCGTCGTGCGCTTCCTGCACCTCATCGACGCGGTTGGAGCGCAACGTCATCGTATCGCGCTCGAAGGAATAGAAGTTACGGAAGCGATAACCGTCGTAACGACACAAGCCAAACGGGGTTGCAAACCACATGAAGCCATGTCGATCGCGAAGGATGCTTTTCACTTGTGAGTTTGCCAAGCCGTCACGGGTATCGAGACGACGGAACTTCATGTCAGGTATTCCATCGGCAAACGAACTGAGTATGCCGACAGCAAGTAGTAGTATGGTTAAATGGACCTTCTTCATCGCGTTTTCTATTTAGGGCATTAGGGCTATAATTAGTGTTTCTTAGCAGAGGTTTCACGGATGACCAGTTTCTGTGAGACGATGTCGTGATAGATGGTCTGGTCGCCCGCAATGTTCTTCAACAGCATACGGCAGGCTGTGGAGCCCATGAGATGGCTCTGATCCACAATGGCTGAAAGCTGTGGGGTAACATAGGCAGCATGTACGTCGTCAGTAAAACCAATGAGTGCCACATCATCGGGTATGCGGAGTTTCTGCTGCTTGATGGCAGTAAAGGCAGCAAAAGTGATAATGTCGTTGAATGCCAAGATGGCATCGGGACGGTCCTCACGCTGCAACAGTTTCGTCGTTTCCTCGAGTGCCCACTGATAGTCTATCTGTCCGCACACCACCATCTCACGGAGGATAGGCAGGCGGTTTTCGCGCAGGGCTTCCAGATAGCCATGCTTGCGACGACGTACCATATCCAGATGGTTAGGACCACCGATAAAGGCAATACGTTTGCTGCCAGTATCGATCAGGTGCTGTGTAGCCTCCTGGGCAGCCACATCGCCATTGGCCTTGACGGAAGAGAACTTCTCGGGCAGACAGGTGCGTCCAAAGAACACCAAGGGAATACCCATGTCATTCACCTCCTCAAAATGGTGGTAGTCGGTAGTGGTCTGTGTCAGACAGGCGATAATGCCTTCAACATGCATAGTGACAAAGTTGTCAAGAGCACGTGCCTCGGCCTCAAAATCCTCATGGCTGTTAGCACTGATGACGCTATAGCCTGCCTTGGCAGCCTCGGCTTCGATACCTGCAAGCACGGCAGCATAGTAGTGAGTTTCCAGATGGGGCACCACCACACCGATAATCTTGGGAGCCTCGCGCCGCAAACTCTGTGCAAAGGGATTCGGACGATAGTTTTTCTGCTTCGCAAGCTCCTTCACACGCTGCTGCATCTCACGGCCGATTTCGGGCGAAGAACGCAGGGCGCGGCTGACGGTAGCAATGCTAACGCCCAACTCACGCGCCAGATCTTTCAGAGAGGTACGACGTTTGGGATTGGTGTTTTTTTTATTATTAGTAGTCATATTTATATAGTATCGATGCAAAAGTAAACAATTTTATGTAAATCGCAAACGTTTACGTTGCTTTTTTTTGAAAAACGGACATATTTTCCAGTAAAATCTGCTTATCTTTGCACCAGAATTCAGAATGAGTAATGAATAGTTGATAATAAGTTAGTTAGAAAAGAACAAGCCTGTCGCGATGACAGGCTTGTTCTTTTTCTTATCATTTAGTCAACGACCGACAGAGCTGTTCATGAGAACGGTGCATATGCCAGTACATCAAGCTATAAACCGTTATCTCGAGCAGCGGATAGACGTAGGGGACATCCAACATACAACTTATATATATAAGTATCGCGCGCGAATTGAAGGTCAGCAAATTAGTATATTTCATCAACGGCAAGGAGCCACGGCGGAAGTCATCACGCAGCTGCTGGGGCATATCATCAGCATTGGGCCACTGCTTCTTGACCTGACGGAAGAAGCGTTGGAAGGCCGGTGTGCGCCGCTCCTGAGAGCGACAATAATTAGCGTAATTATAATAGAAAATGCGTGACAGCCACTGATGTCTGGGAAGCTGTTCGTAGATTTGACGCTGTCGTTGATAGCTGTCCAGTTCGCTGCCTTCCTTGCCCAACAGGAAATACAAATGAATCTGACGGTAGTAATCAGCCAGGGAGCTCTGGGGTGAGTGACACAGGATGCTAGCCACAAAGCACAAGGAGAAGGAAACCAGATAGGCCCATGTCCCCATATAAGGTTCCCACATACGCCCCAAACGCAGCAGAATAGCCAAATAGACGGCAAAGAACCACACATCGCCCGAAAAGCCGTCAAGCATACGGCCGATGAGCGTTTTCTTTCCTGTCAGTCGTGCCATCTGTCCGTCGGTGGAGTCGCAGAAGTTGGCAAACATCAGCAGAAGCACGCCCATTAAATTATGTATCCAGTCAGAGAAGTAAAACATACAGCCAGCTGCCACGCCCAGAAATATGGATAGGACGGTCACCACATTGGGATGAACGCCAAGCTTCATCCACATCAATGCAAACACCAAACCTATCGGACGGGTGAAATGCACGTCAAGCCATTCCTCCGTATCGTCAGACTTGAAGGAAACCCTGAGTTTCTGCTTAAAGGAACTGTTCTGCCTTTGCAATGTCTGATGCATGATCAATATCGAATACTTTACTAAAGGGATAGGCTTCCAGACAGAGGCTATCGGCAAGAAGGGCTCGCTGGAAGTTACGCATGCGGCTCTCATGGCGCTTCATGCAGCCATCAAGAGTGAGAAGAGCATTCTCATGCAGACCATAAATGCCTGCTGAGATGTATTTGGTGGAGGGTGAAGGGTGGAGGGTGGAGGGTGGCAAGTCTGCCTCTGAGTCATAGAAGCCGGTAATCATAGGCCTCACGCCCTGCATTTCACAACTCGATGAATCCACCCCAACATAGAGCGGTTTCTCGTCATCTATATAGTCGGTAACGCCCATCAACCCATCTACAGTGCTCTGACGGAAGGCTCGGACATAGTCTGCGAATTCGTTTTCGCGGAAAACTGTATCAACCGTAGTCAGGATGAACGGACCGTCCGTTAGGAAACGACTGATTTCATAGAAGCTATGCATGGAGCTGGGCGTACTCTTGACAACATAGCGCAACGGTATAGGGCTACCGTTGAGACCGTCATGTTGCAACTGCGACAAATGCTCCACAACCTGAGACATACGGTCGTTGCATATAACAACAATCTCATCCGCATCATTCTCCATGAAGATACGGATGAGACGGTCTATCAATGCTTCACCGCCGACCCTAACCAAGGGTTTGGGGAGGCTGACGCCTTCGGCTGCCAACCGTGAACCGTCGCCTGCAGCTATAATGGCAAACTTCATTATTATTGGTTTTGTACTTGCAGATTGTCATAATGACAATCACCACTGCCAACAACCTTATGCTGGAACGAGCGCACCTGACCTGAAAGATCGATATCGCCAGAACCGACGACATTGCTGGTCACATCACCGCAACCATTGAACGATGCCCTAACATCACCTGAGCCTTTCAACGTAATGTCAGTACGGGCCACACGGTCATGGCCAATTTCCACATCGCCAGAACCGACGACCTCAACAGCAGAAGAACCTGCAACGACATGCTGTACCTTAATATCGCCAGAGCCAATCAATGCTGTCTGGATGCCGTCACAAATAATATCCGTAAAGTCCATGTCACCAGAACCGCGCAGTTCGAGCTTCAGGTTATCGGTATCGAGATGGTCATTGCAGACAAAATCGCCAGAACCCAAGACTGATACTTCAATCAGGTCGGGTGAGGTGACATAGACCTTCACATCATTATCGCCAAACACTTGAATCTGTCCTAAAACGCGCTTCATATCGGAACTCATATGTACATAGAGGCAACTGTCACGCACTTCTGTCTTGATGTATTCCAACAAATCAGCAGGAGCCTCAACACGCACTGAAACCGTGTCGGCCTGCGAAAAAAAGATGGCCGGAGAACCCTGCAAATTGATACGTTCAAAGAATGACACTTGACGAGGTTCGGTCTTCACCGGCTGGTTCCCCTTCACTGCATTGACCTGAATGCATGAAGTAAGGATTCCAGCCATCACGATTAATGATAATACTAACTTTTTCATTGTTTTCTTTTTGTTTGGTTTTTACCTGTTAGACGCAACGCGCTGTCGAAAAGTTGCATGCAGCAAACTTTTTTCAGAATTTCATGCGAAGCATCAGGCGGACACCATTCTTGTGGGCTGTAGGCAACTCGTTATAATTCATTCTGCGGACATATTCCACATGGAGAATCTTGAGGATGTTGTGAACACCCAACGATATTTCCCAATAAGGCTTGTGCGGGTCAATGACATAGGAACCTTCGGGGAAGGCCATCAGCACGGAACTGCCAGCGTTCTCGGCCAGCATGGGATTATTCTTATCACTCAGGGAGCCCCACAGACAACGCACGCCAATCCACTCGCGCCACTTGAGTTTCTTCAGCAAGGGAATGCGATTGAACAGTTTTCCGTTCAAGTCCCAGCCAATCTGAGCCGAGAGAGAACGGTCGGTGGGGAACTCCATGTTGTTGATGGTTTCGAAAGTATTGCTCTGAACGATGTATGACAGATTGGTCTCGGGCAGGATGAGTAGTGGATAAGGCACTTGATTCCATTGAATGCCCCCCTTGAGACGGAAATCCATCTTACCCCACGTACCAACCCAGAAACGCTTGAAGATACTGGCCTCGGTATAGTTGTAGCTATAGTCACCACCCAGCAAGCTCTTGAGGCCAATAGTGTGGCTGAGGGTGAATACGGGAGACTCGAGGTTGACCTTCGTACGTCGCTGCTTCGTATTCAGATAGGTGGCATCAGGACAATACTGTAACTCAGCACGCAACTCTGTCGTACGGAACTTGATGGAGGGTTGGACATTGACATCGGAAGCAGAGGCCGTAGCGACATATTGCGACAACGGCGTAAAACGCAGGTTACCGGCAGCCTCGTTCTCCTCAGCCTTCAAGGCTAGCGTGGTCTTGAGGCCGAAGTCCTCCTCGCGTTCAAACGTCAGTTCCTGTCGGTTATAGAACATCATGGCATCAACCTTAGACCATTTCATAGCCGTGAACACGTTATCCTTGTCGGTACGCAAGAACTTGTCTGACGGAGCCATGACGTCGAAGGTTGACGAGAAGGTCAGCGTACGCTTGGGGAACTCACGCGGCAAATACCCCTTGGCATTGAACGAATAGGTCAGTTCTGCCTTGTAGTAATGGTTATGGCTGCCCCATCCATAAGCATAGTAGCCGGAGGCAAACCAGTGCTTGTTGAGATTTGCCGTGGTCTGTGCCGAGATACGTGTACGGAAGCCATCAACAAAATTGCGCGTCAGGATGGTATTGATAGGGCCAATGTCGATCTTCGAGGGATTGGCGGTCTCAACGAAATTCTCTATCAAAGCCTTGAGACCGAAGATGATATACTTGAAGCCCTTGATCTGTTCCAGGTTATGAACGAACGAACCCATGGAGCTCTCACCCTGGGTCAGCTCCACCTGGCGGTATTGTGCCCAGAAAGCCTCATCACGCATCATGGCATCGGGCTCTTGTATAATCTTCCGGCCGCCACGGAACATCTTATCGGGGAGCTCGTCGAAGGCATAGTCCGTCAGACGGGTGGTACGGATAACAATAGCTTTCTGAATGAACTCGGCTAACTGCAGCTCGGCCACCATATCATCGACGGACAGCACCCACGTGGAATCTGGCAACATATAGAACTCCTGCTCTATCTTGATGTTATCCACGAAATTCACGTCGCTCTTCTTGGGAATAGTCAGTTCACAACGTTTCACCTGATAACTGGAATCGGCAAGAATATAGATGTCGCCACGGAAACCGAAGTCCTGTGGGTTGTTGGGCATGAAATGCAGATGGATGCATTTGTCACGTTCCACATAGACTGTATCTTCTATATAATAACGATAAAAACCTATGGCACCCTTGCCGATAGGAGACATAAACGGATACTGCAACAAACGGATTTGATCATCATAGATGTTCACATTGGTAAACAAATCCTTCAAGGCCGTGTTCAAAATATCACCAGTCTGGAAAAGATCGTTGATACCCGTTGTGTTCTGACCTTTGATGATTGTTTTCTCGTTGTGTGGTTTCTTGCGATAGATCTTCTGCGATACGGTCTCATCAACCGAGATAGGCAGGATGAGCTTTTTCGTATAAGGGCAAACCTCCACCTGGTTTTTCAACCACTGGGCTTTCTTGAGCTTCGGCTTATCCAGCGTAGAAGGCAGGATGTCGTTCAAAGCCAGCGTAATCTTCTGGTACTCATTATACTGATAGAAATCACGATTCTCAAGGTCGGTCTTCTTTTTCCGTTCAATCACCTTCCGCATCAGTTCCACTGCCGGATTGTTCTTACGACGGTACTTTCCACGTTTGGTATTCACTTCAACAACTCCCAGAGTCTGTGAATCAGGCTTCAGGTAAATCTTCATCGGTGACTTGGTAAGGCCACTGACGGTAATCTCCTGTGCTACATAGCCGATAGCACTGAAGGTCAATTTCCAACCGCTATGCCGAGGGATACGGAACCTGCCATTCACATCACTGGCTACAGCCTGGTTATGACCATAATAGATGACACTGGCCATAGGGATGCTATCGCCCGTCTCAGCGTCAAGCACCTGTCCTGTCAGCATCTGCTGGGCATGTAAAGGAGCTGCCGACAGCAACAGCAACAGGATTGTCGATAAATATGTTATTCTGAATCTATCCAAATCTTCTTATCTCAAAACATTATCTATATGGTTCCTTTATCAATCCATTTCCTCATCGGCCTGATAGCCGCCCATCTCACGGATAGCATTCTTCAGCATGGTATATTGTTGATAGAGGTTGTTCACAGCCTCTTCGCCCTGGGTATAGTCATGCATCGGTGACTTTAGGAAGAACGACAGGAAACGCTGAGTACCATAACGTCCGGCACGTGCTGCCAAGTCAGACAGCAGACAAAGATCCAGACACAACGGAGCAGCCAGAATAGAGTCTCGACACAGGAAGTTAATCTTGATTTGCATGGGATAGCCCATCCAACCAAAGATGTCTATATTGTCCCAGCCTTCCTTGTTGTCGTTACGCGGTGGATAGTAGTTGATGCGTACCTTGTGATAATACTGCGTATCCTCGTCATTGCCATGACCGTAGAGATCTGGCTGCACGTCAGGTTTCAAGATGGTTTCCAGCGTAGAGAGCTTGCTGACCTCCTTGGTATGGAAGTTGGCAGGTTCGTCAAGCACTAATCCGTCACGGTTTCCAAGGATATTGGTCGAGAACCAACCACTCAGCCCAAGACAACGGGTGCCGATTATCGGTGCGAAGCCAGACTTCACAAGTGTCTGTCCTGTTTTAAAGTCCTTACCGGCAATGGGCATACGAGTCTTTTCCGCCAGTTCCCACATGGCAGGAATATCAACCGTAGTATTCGGAGCACCCATGATGAATGGGGCGCCCTCAGTCAGCGCAGCATAAGCATAGCACATGGACGGGGCAATGTGTTCACGGTCATCAGCCTTCATGGCAGCTTCGAGGTCACACAACCTATAATGCACCTTCTCATCAACAGGAACATAAATTTCGGTCGAGGCAGCCCAAAGCACCACGATTCTCGCACAATCATGCTCCTGCTTGAAGTCACGAATATCCTTACGCAACATCTCTACCATTTCCCATCGTGAAGGTATCTGTTCCTCTCCTTTCTGGGAGGGGGTAGAGGAAGATCTCTTCACATGGTCTCCATTCAGACGCTTGGCATAATTCTTGTCGAAGGCCGCCGGCATGGGTTTGATATCCTCCAGTTCTGACTTCACAGGCTGTATATCTTTCTCCTGTAGCACTTCGGCATACATAGCCGACTGGTAGGCATTCTGTGGATAGACATCCCAACAGCCGAACACGATGTCGTCGAGTTTGGCCAATGGCACAATGTCGTTATAGGGTAGATATTGCTTGTCGGCACCCTGGCCAACGCGGATCTTGTCATATTGCGTCATTGAACCCACAGGCTTGGCCAACCCTTTACGAGTCATCAGCACACCCGTCATAAACGTGGTGGCAACAGCGCCATTTCCTACAATCAGGATTCCTAATTTGCCGTCCGCCGGCTTGATATTGGTTTGTTTCATTTTTTATATATAAATAATTGTCCCATCTATTTGATTAATTCCATTCGTCTGTCAGTTCCTTCAAGTCCGTAATGATACGGTCAGGAAGGCGCTCGTCTTCTGGCTCATCGGTCCATCCTTCGCCTTTCAGCCAGACAGTCCAGCAACCGGCATCTTTAGCAGGCACCATGTCTTTCGACATGCTGTCACCTACGACCAACACCTCATGAGGTTGCAGTCCTAATGCCTTTACACCAAGGGTGAAGATACGCGAATCGGGTTTACGGATGCCTACCACAGCAGATTCTATCACCTGTTGGAACACACCGTTAAAGCCAAACTCCCGAAGCACCGTTTCCATGTTGCCATAGAAATTACTTACCAACACCAGCGGGTATTGCTGCTGCAACTGTTGCAAGATTTCACGACTGTACTGCGTATGGCAACACGTCAGTGCATAGAGGTCATCAAGCACAACAGCATGGTACTGCTGTCTGACAGAACCAATGGTGCCTACTGACGCCTGAATATCTGCGGATAGCGCAGCATCAATATAGTCCATCTGCAGTCCTATTTTGACGGAAAGGGTTTGACGGAATGTATCGTTGCACTGGACAATGGGGTTCTTACCCAATGTACGTTCAGCATGTACATAGGCTGCACGAAACAGCTGTTCTGTAACAGGCACACCAGCACGCTGATAAGCATGCCACAACATCTTACCCCAATGACAACCGCCTGTATCGAGCGTTCCGCCATAGTCGAAGATGATGCCCTTGATGTCTGATATCTGATACATACTGTCTGCTATTTCATGAGTTGTATGATACGCCTGGCAATGACTGGGGCAGCCTCGTCCCGGCAGCGGGAAAAACTGGGCCAGTCGTTCAGGTCAATGATGCAGAAACTACCGTCGCTACGTACAATGGCATCACCACCATAGACCACAACACCGGCAGTCTGCGCTGCACGTTCTGCCACACGGTGAAGCGTCTCACGGTTAAAGCCATAGCGGTGGGGACGACCATTTCGGACTTCGTCCCCAAACTTACTCTGTCCGTCATCGTATGGATAACAAACATGGAAGAATGCCGTCCCTTCCACACCATAGAACTTCACCAAGTCACCCTCTACATGCGGGCTGACCACTACATCTGTGATTCCACGCTGCAGGAAGTCTGCTTTCCGCCCTTCCAGTTCCTGACGGTTGGACGCATACACCACATCGGCAGGGTTCTGTGACGGAGCATCACCACGCTTCAACCAGTAACCTGAGCCTGATGCAGCTTCAGGCAGCGGGATGCCTGACCTACGAAGCAGCATCTCCAGTGCCGACCGATGGCAACAGAGGCGGATTCCTGCCGGACTGTTAACGACCAAAGCCCCCTGACGTTCTCGGTTTTCCAACAAACGAAGCATTCGAGATGAACGTCCCATGGTGACATAGGTCTGTGATTCGTCT
>Ga0310786_10009500_pt1 | contig 12342 bp, 9 predicted proteins | sample AusTroGonzalo_MG_FD_203881 | JGI IMG/M metagenome (GOLD analysis project Ga0310786, IMG submission 203881) | Bovine rumen microbial communities from tropical cattle in Woodstock, Queensland, Australia - Gonzalo_03 (v2) (version 2) | ecosystem: Host-associated > Mammals > Digestive system >...
CTCTGGCACGGTCAGCACGCTCCGGCAGAAGAGAAACTCCTGGAGCGTATGATCAACTACTGGGGCGAGCGATACAAGAAATAATCTCGACACATATTTTATAATAAAGCATCCCCGAAAGCCTATTGACTTTCGGGGATTACCTTTAACATATCGGGCCGTAACCCTTAGCAGATTGGGCCGTAGCCCGCGCAACTGGTGGTCGTGATGGCCGTCAGGAAGGCTGTGAGCGCGGCTACTATCACCTTCACCGCAATCTCAATAAAACTCTTCTTCTTCATAATTTCTCATTCCTCATTCCTCATTTCATAATTACTAATTACTCATTTCTCATTTCTCATTCCTCATTCCTCATTTTTCTTATCCTTCGTCGAAGCCAGTGCCTCCGCCACCGTTCTCACCGCCGCCGTTGTCGTCACCGCCGCCGTTGTCGTCACCGCCGCCGTTGTCGTCACCGCCGCCATTGCCGCCTTGGTTGCCGCCTTGGTTCTGGTTCTCACCACCGTCCTCGGGGTCTTCCACCTCGCCACTGTCGCCAGAGGTGACGCGCTTCAACACATTTCCCTCCTCGTCGAGGCAGGTGATCTGGATGCTGGTGTTCTTCAACTCCTCCTTCACCTCCACGTTGGGCGTGAACACAATCCTGCGGGTGGTGATGAGGCCCGTCTTCACGTCCTCCAACTTCTCTACAGATTTCGAGCGTACGCCGAAGCGCATCGTGCCGAGTCCGGGGATGGGGATGGAGTGACCTTCGGTCGCCCACGTGCGGATCACCTCGCCTGCGGCATCCCAAGCCGCCTTGATGACTCCTGCGGAGATGCCTGAGTGGGTCGATGCCTCCGCAAATACCTTCTTCTCTGCGATGGGGATGTAGAGGTCAGGACGCATCACGAACTTCTTCACACCCGGGTTCTTGCCGATTTTCAACTCTCGGCGCTGAGCAATTACTTTAATAGCCATAGTTGTTTTGTTTTAGTTTGTTAGAAATTTTGGTTAGTTGGTCTCGTTGTCGCCTGTGCGGGCTTTGTCCCTGCTGTTAAGGAAAAATCTTGCTACTATTAATGCGCGCAATTTCCAGAATTAATTCTCGCAATTTTTTCGCTTAATACCTGAGATTGTATGCCTTTCATTTTGACAATGCAAAGGTACAAAAATTTCATCAACTATGCAAGCCTTTTCGCGATTTATTTCAAATGTTAAAATGACGAACGAAGCAATTTTAACACTTTCGTTGTAGGCGCGTCACCGCGTCGGCGCGTCATTTCGAAAAATCAATAGGCGCATCATTTATGCTTATATATTATATATAATTATTATATATTTTAATATATAATAATTTAAAATAGATATATTCTTCTATGTAGCGCAAAATGAAAAATCCAAAAGACGCGCCGACGCGCCGACGCGGCGACGCGCCTAAATGTCTTTTCCTAATTTCCCCTTATTTTCCAAATTATTCTCGAATTATTACTTTTTTCGCCCTAAATAGCACAACTTTCAAATAAAAGTGCTATCTTTGCACCTATAAAACTAGAACACAAAGGGGTCAGGAACCTCTGTGCTTGTACTTTTGTACGCAGAATGTGCAGAACTTGCATGATGAGTTGCATGAGACGATATAGGACCATTGTGACAACAGCCATTGCGCTGCTGGCAGTGGTGTCGTGCTCAGACGACAATGATACAATGCCAACGCCAACTCCCACACCTACACCTTCGGGCCGCGAATTGGTGAAGAAAGTGGCTGTGGTGGCTCCTATTGGCGATGATGCCACCAAGACACGTCTGGAGCGCACGGCTTCGTGGCTGGCCGAAAACCTCGAAGAGGCTCAGAGGGGGGATAGCTTGGTTGTAAGTCTGCAGATAGAATGGTATGACGAGCTGAGTTCTGACATGGAGACTTTGGGCAGTCAGTTGGCTGGGCGCAACGACATTGCTGCCATTGTGGGGCCTTTCGACAATGATCGGATGGATGTATTTGCCGACGCCTGCAAGAAAACGCATAAACTGCTGATTGCACCCACCATCACCAGTGATCAGGTCATGCGTAAATATGCGGTGTCCACTGCAGGAGCGTATGACAAGGTGAACAAGGAGTCTTTCTTCTGGCCACTCAGTGTGTCGGATGTGAATCTGACCGAAACCATGATGGAACACTTCGTCACACAGATCGGTAAGTATTCGGCATACGGCACACTGTATGCGGCTTTCTTCTCACCAGACAACGCCTTCGGAAAGACCTTCCACGACTGGGCCTCATTCTTTGCCAGCAACATGAACGTGAACCTGGAATGCAACGAGGCATATACCAGCACCAGCAACCTGCAAAGCCGTTTTACGGACTACCTGAACCTCTTCTACGAAGGGGAACACATCGGACCGCTGTGCAACAGTTTCTGCATCGTGGAGAGTGCACAGCAGATGGCCGATATAGCGAAGGAGCGCCGCAAGTGGATAGAGATGGACATCAACCCATCGGCCACCGACACGGATGGTGTCGCCTACGACGAATTCTGGACCATCTACGAAGGTTTCTTCCGCACGTGGTTTGTCAATCCATCCATGAGCGACGATGTACTCAGCGCGCTGGACGAGCGCAACAGGGCTATCCTGCAAGGCTATCAGGGCTTCATGCCATACGCCGACCTCTCTACGGGTTTCGAAGCGGCCTATAGGCAACGTTTCAACACGCCTCCCACCTTTGCCGAGTGCAAACTCTATGACGGGTTGCTGCTGAGTGCCTTGACCTCCTATATGTTTGAGTATCTGGTGGGTGATGAACGACGAAAGTTCTTTGCAGACTACAGTGATGACGAACTGATGAACCACATGATGGCGATTGTTGGTCTGAAAGTGGACGACGCGAGCGTAGAGGCTGCCAGACCTGCCTGGCGAGGCAATGCCTTGAAGCAGTTCTTGGCCGAGGTGCGTAACCCTCAAACGGGAGTACCGGTCTTGTGCGGAGCGTCTGGTGTCGTCCTGTTCGATCAGGAAACCTGCCGTCAGATAGGCAGCAACACTTACCTGCTTTGGCAAATCGACCAGGGGAAACTGCGTCACCTCACTTACTTCACGCCAAAGGGCAAGCAAGTGGTGAATCCCTCTATCTCGTTGGAGGTGTTCTTTGATGAAGAGACGGTGAATAACAGTTTTGCCGATATGGCCACTGACAAGGACCTTGGCATCACTTATCCCGAACTTACCAGTCAGTATGCCGTGTTGGTGCAGGGCAGCAGGGACATGGCCGACTATCGCCATCAGGCCGATGTGCTGGGCATGTATCAGATGCTGCGTCACAACGGCTTCGACGATGATCATATCATTCTGATTATTGACAAGGAACTGGCCAACAATCCGGGTAATACTGACAAGGGCGTGATTCGCAACGAGGAACGAGGCGAAAACTTGTTGGAGGGGGCTGTGATTGACTACGACAACAACAGCCTAAGTGCCAGTGATGTGGCTGATATCCTGATGGGAAAGAAATCGGCAAAGTTGCCTGTGGTGTTGCCTCAGGAGGCAGGACAGAACGTGCTGTTGTATTGGAGCGGACATGGACGTAACACGGTCCATTATGGTGTGGACGAACTGGTGTGGCTCGACACGCCAGCGAGGGAAGGACTGACAGCCAGCATGATGAAACAAGCGGTGGAGACGATGGTGAAGCGTAAGTTGCTGGTAATCGTAGAGCCTTGCTACTCGGAGGGTGTCATCCTGTCGCTGCAGGGACAGAAGGGTGTGCTGGCCATGTCGAGTGCCAGCGGTGAGGAACGTTCGTGGGCCGACAACTGGAACCCCAATCTGGGGCATGGCACCTGGATGTGCGACCGCTTCTCGCGCAACTTGCTGGACTGTCTCACTAAAAATCCAGCCATCACCTATCGCGACCTCTATTTCTATTGTATGGAGCATACCATTGGGTCGCATGTGAAGTTGGTGAACGCCGACCATTTCGGCAACCTATATATCACCACGCCTGAAGAATTTATTGTTTATAAACATTAATAAAATTAAGATTATGAGAAAGAACAGATTTATTTGGATGATCGCTACTATCCTGTTGTGCGGCCTCACTGTGGTGAGCCTTACTGCCTGCAGCAGCGATGATCCTGAACCAGCACCTGAGAATCCTGAGGAGCAGGGAGATCCATCAAGTGATGTGGATTGGACGGCGATCCACAATGAACTGCAACCCCAATTGGTTGACAGTGCCAGCGTCTCGATGTACGACTTCTTCAATGACATCTACGAGAATGCCACACAGGGCAATGACCCGGAAGATGAGTTAAGGGCTGCGTGGGCAAAGATGAACATGGACAAACTGTATCAAACAGCAGATTCCCTGGCTAAGACAGAGGGGAGTAACGGCTATGGAACCGCCATCAGTTCCATCTTGGGAGCCTTTAGACTCAAGACAGCCTACGTCAGATATCTTTCTGTTGGAGCCGACGGATCAAAGACAGTGCTGACCACGCTGGTGGCTTGGCCATACTACAGGTTCCTCCCCAATCCCAACCCCGACCACGTTATTCTGGGATGCCACTGCACGATAGGTTCAGATGCCGAGAGACCCACCAACTATACCAATTTGCCCTTTGACAAAGACGTGTCTATCATGGTGGGACATTGGGCCTGCTCCGACCTGTTCGTTCAGGTTCTTTTGGAAGCATTAGGGCCCCTTAACCCAGCCGAATGCTTAGTGGTGATGCCCGACTACGAAGGCTTTGGCTATACCAAAGACCACAGCCACCCCTACCTGAACCGCGAGGTACAAGCGCGCCAATGCATGGATGCCGCCCTCGCTGGCATCGATTGGTATTTAGAATACGAGAAGAAACCTTTGGAAAAAAACTGGAAGATGGTTTCCATTGGGTATTCGCAGGGTGGAGCCGTTTCGGCAGGCACCTATCGCTACTTCCTGGAACATAAGAGTTCGTATAAAGGCATAAACTATGTGGGAGCCGTCTGCGGCGACGGCCCCTATAATCCATTCGCCACCCTGAAATACTATTGCGACATTGATGTGATGGATATGCCCTGCGCACCTGCCATGATGGTGAAGGGCCTGTTCGACTCCGACGCTGAGATGATTGCCTCTGGCAACAAGTTAGAAGACTATCTGACGGATGATTTCATCAAGACAGGCATCTTCGAGGGTATTGCCAGCAAGAATAAGACAACCGACGATTTGGATGAGATGGTATATGGTTACATCGAAAGCCACCCAGACTGTAGTCTTTCCTACAACGGTGCATACGCGCACTTTGGACGTGAATTAAGAGCCAGTACCGTGCTGCGACCTGACGTGTTCGAATTCTTCAAGAATGGTACATTGCCTACCGACAACGTGCGCAAACAGAAGATCGAGCTGCTGGCACATTGCCTGAAAAAGAACGCCCTGTTCTACAAGAGCGATACGGAGAACTGGACACCACCGAAGGGCTCACAATTCACCTTCTTCCACGGCAAGGGAGACATTGTGGTGCCTTTCACCAACTTCCAATCCGTATTGGATGCTTGGAAGGATCACAAGTCACAATGCAATTTCACCACCTACGATGCAGGAATAAACGGCCACAGCGCCATAGGCGTGCAGTTCTTCCTCAACGCCATGGATCCTGAGACATACGCGATGCTGCTTGGCAAATGGGAAGCCGGTGAATACACCTCAACTAAAAAGACATCTATCTGATAATAAAACAAACCAAGAGGGGCTCCCACAATTTCTGTGAGAGCCCCTTTTTTCATTTAGAAGGGGCCGTAGCCCGTGCAACTCGTGGTGGTGATGGCTGTCAAGAAGGCTGTGAGCGCGGCTACTAACACCTTCACCGCAATCTCAATAAACTTGCCCTTTTTCATTTCTAATTCCTAATTTCTAATTCCTAATTCCTGATTACCCTTCGTTCAGGCTGGTGCCGCCACCGTTGTCGTCGCCTCCACCATTGCCGCCGCCCTGGTCGATGGTTCCGGTGCCGCCGCTGTTGTTGCCGCCGTTGCCGCCATTGCCGCCCTGGTTCTGGTTCTCGCCGTTGTTGGTGTTCTCACCACCGTTCTCGGGGTCTTCCACCTCGCCGCTGTCGCTGGAGGTGACGCGCTTCAGCACGTTGCCGTCCTCATCGAGACAAGTGATCTGGATGGAGGTGTTCTTCAACTCATCCTTCACGTCCACATTCGGGGTGAATACGATGCGACGGGTGGTGATGAGGCTCGTCTTCACATCCTCCAGGTTCTCCACTGCCTTCGAGCGTACGCCGAAGCGCATGGTGCCGAGTCCTGGGATGGGGATGGAGTGACCTTCGGTGGCCCACGTGCGGATCACCTCGCCAGCGGCATCCCAAGCCGCCTTGCTCACATTGTGTCTGACACTTCGTGCTCACATTGTGTCTGACACTTCGTGAGGTTCGGTCATTTCACCGAACAACAATATATGCCAGATGCCCTGGTGAATGAGCGTATCTGGCATGGTCAGCACTCGCCCGCAGAAGAGAAACTGGTGGAGCGCATGAAGAACTACTGGAAAACAAGATACTGATTAATTGCTTACTTGCTCTCTGCGACCAGTCAGGATCAGGTAGCGGGTCTTGGCCTGCAGGTATTCACTATTGGCGGCATTGCGTGAGGTGAGTGCCTGCTGCCACTGGCGTTGGGCATCGAGCAGTTCAGTCATATTTACCATACCGTTGAGATAGTGTTCGCGATTGATGCGCAGGTTCTCCTCTGAACGTTCCACGCTTTTCTTCGCGATTTGCGTCTGACGGTAGGTACTTTCCAGATTGTCCCACGCGTCTTGTATTTGCAGGGAGATGAGTTCGCGTTTGTCTTGACGGAAGTCTTTCGCTTTCTCTAATTCCACCTTTTTCCAATTGTATATACGCCGTTCGCTCCAAAAAGCACTGATGGGTATCTGGACGGTAGCGAAGGCGATGGCATTGCTGTTCCATTCGGAGAGCCACTTGCTGTAAGTGGCTGTTCCACCCAACAATAAGACGGGCTGCATAGAGGCTCGGGCTATTTTCTTTTCCAACTCCGACTTTTCCACCCACATGTCGAGGAGTTGGGTCTCTGTGCGATTCTCAAGGGCTGTGAGATGGGACATCTGATATTGCTGGGGGTCGACGATGGCGTCGTCAGAGCAATCTGCCTCGATGTCAATATCCTGTTCGGCCATACCCATATATTTGGCCAGTGCACGGCGCAACAGCCGACAAGCATTGGCTGTCTTGATGCGCAGAGCCGAGAGTTGATCTAGTGTCAGTTCGACGCTGAGGACGTCGTTTTTGTTGACGATGCCGTTCTCGTAGATGTTGACCGCATCGCGATGTATGCTCTCCGTTTCTTTCTCCATCGCATCGAGCATCTTGTCGGTTTCATGAAGTTCCAGAATCTTATAAAACAGGAATTCGGTGGTCATCACAATCTCGTCGTCAGTAACATCTAGCAGTTTCTGGCGAGCGTCAATCTGCATGTCGGCCAGTTTGTTTATATTTCTGATTCTTCCGCCAGTATATAGTGGTTCGAGGACGGTGAGACCCGTCGATGTCCCGCTCTTGAGTGCTTGGACACCTCCATTGGTGAAAAAATCCGACCCAGCGGTGAGCACCTCGATGACGGCTTGCAGTTCAGGCGAGAACAATTGCTGTTTCAGCAGATAGTCGCTGGCCTCGAAATGGGTGACCGACGCTCCTACCATGGGATAGTACTTCGAACGGGCATAGCGCTGCTGTTCCTTGGCAATGAGTAGGTCGTTGCGTGCATCCTTTGCGTTGACGTTGTTGGCACGAGCCTCCTTAACACACTCCTGAAGGGTCATGATGCGCTGGGCAGAAACAGTGAATAGTGAACAGTGAAAAGTGAATAGTGAACAGTGAAGGGTGAATAATATCAGGAATAACTTTTTCATGCTTTATCTCTTAATTCTTAAACCTTTCTTTTATGATACTGTAGCCGACGGGTATCATCGTGATGATAAACATCATCGACACCAGGGCTCCCATGCAGATAATGACACCCATCGGCCCCCATAGCGGCGTGTCCTTGATGACCATCGGTATGACACCCATCGATGCTGCCATCGAAGTGAGGAATACCGGACGGAACCGACGTTTGGCCGATAGCAGTGCGGCCTCCTTCGTGGGATGCTCGTCGCTCAGTTCCTCTGCATAGTCGATCATGATGATGCCGCAGCGGGTGATGATACCCATGAGCGAGATGAAGCCGAGTACACCCGTTGCGCCAAACTCCTGGCCGAACAGGAAGAGTCCCAGTCCACCACCTACCATCGAGAATGCCAGTGACGACATGATGAGCAGTGTGAGCGGTATGCTCTTCAGGTGGAACACGATGATGAAGAAGATCAGCACGATGGCAATCTGCATGCCCAGATACATCTGCGGACGGTATGTCCGTTCGGTCTCTGCCTGTCCGCCCTCCTCGATTTTGACGCCGTCGGGCAGTCGCAGTGTCTTGAGGTCGCTGTAGATATTTTCCGTCAGTTCTCCTATCTTAACGCCCTGACGTCCCATCATGCCGAAGACCGAGGCCCTGCGTTGGCCATTGACACGTTCGATGGTGCCAGAGCCCCAGCCTGGCTTTACGTCGGCTATTTGCGACAGGGGTGCTGCTGTAATGGTGGGTATCAGGCCCGTCACGCGAATGTTCTTGAATTCGTCGATGTCGTGCCTCCCCTTGTCGGCATCCTTTACCGTGATGCTCAGTTCGTGGTCGCCCTCCCAGATGGTGGCTACGGGAATGCCGCCACCATAGCGCAAGGCAAAATTCAGCGAGAGCAGCGATTTGCTCATGCCTATGCGGTTGGCCTCTTCGGGCTTCAAGGTTACCTCCAGCCGGTTGCCCGTAGAGCCGAAACTGGTGGTCAGCACATCGATGTCCTTGTTTTTCGACAATCGGTGGTGTATGCTGTCTATGGCCACGTGCAGGCTGTCGAGGTTATCACCCTTCACCACCACTTCCACGGGATATTGGTGGTCGGAGTATTCTATCTGACGGAACAGTATCTGTGCCTCTGGGAAATAATAGGAGTAGCGGTGGGCGTAGTCGTCCAGCATCTCCTGCGTCTCTTTGTCGTTATGGGTGTTTACGATGAACTGTGCAAAGTGTGTGCCGCCGAAGTTGGGCAGGAACGTGGCGTGGAATCGCGGTGAGCCGCTGCCATAGAATGTGGTCAGGTTGACCACCCGTTCGTCCTTTCGCAGGATGCTGGCCAGCGAGTCGGCCACCTGTGCTGTATAGTTCAGGTCGGTGCCTATAGGCAGAATGATGTCGACGGCAAACTGGTTACGCTCGGCTCTGGGCATCAGTCTGATGGGTAACATCAGGATGAGCACAATACCCAGTATGATGCTTGCCAGTCCGATGCCAAGGGTGGCGCTACGGTGGCGGAAGCACCACTCTATCATCTTGTCGTAGTGACCCTGCATCCGGTCGAGCATCGTTTTCCGCTCTCTTCCACTTCTTTCCGAACCCGTGCGGAGTCCGTTCTTGACAAACTGATGCTGCAATATGGGCACCACGAAGATAGCGACAACCAGCGATACCGTCAGTACGATGCTGATCGCATACGGGAACCATTGCATGAAGTCGTGTATCATCTTGTCCGTGGTAAAGAGGAAGGGGTAGAACGTGATGCTGATGACCAGCGTTGCCGTAATGATGCTCTTCACAAATTCCCTTGAAGACTCTACAGCAGCATGCCAACGATCCATTCCGGAGTCTAACTTGTCCAGATAGCAGTCTACTACAACCACGCTGTCGTCGACGATCATACCAAGCGACACCAGCAGGGCAGCCAGCGTAACGCTGTTGATTTCGACTCCCGTCACAAGGAATATGGCAATGGAGGCAAAGATAGTGATGGGGATGGTGACTACTGCTATGCCCGCCACCCTAAGCGGCAGCATCAGGCATACCACAATGATGACGGAAACGATGGCGATGAGCATCTCAAACATGAAGTCCTGTATGGAGTGGTCCACCACCTGGCTCTGGTCACTGATGATGTTGATGTGGACATCCTTCGGTAAGGTCTTTTGGTAGTCACTGATCATCTGTTTTACCTCGGTACCGAAGTCAATAATATTCTTGCTCCTGATCATTTGCAGCGACAGCAGCAAGCATTGACGCCCGTTGTTCTTGATGTATTTCCGTGGCTCCGGGTATTCACGCTTGATGGTGGCAATGTCGCCCAGTCGCACCACCTCGCCCGTGGGGGCATTGCTGATGATGGTCTGTGCCAGATCCTGTTCGGTATTGAGCGACGACTGGATATGTATCTTCCTGCTTAGTTTGCCATCCTCCAGACTGCCTGAATAAAGTGTACCTGTAAGTCCGGAAACCTTGCTCATCAGCATGGCCGTATTGATGCCGTACATCGAGAGGCGGTCGCGATCCAGATAGATGCTCAGTTCTTCCTTCTGGTCACCCATGCGTATGATGTTTGCCAGACTCTTCACCGTTCTCAACTTGTCGCTCAGTCCGTCGGCATAGTCGCCCAACTCACGGAATGTCTTGCTGTCGCTTTCGATGGTTACCAGCATGGCCGATGAGTCGCCGAAGTCGTCGTTGGCCACCACACCCAGTACGCCCGCTGGCAGTGTCATGCGGAAGAGTGCCAACCGCTCCTTCAGTTTGTTCCAGAACTCCGTATGGCTGCTCTCCGTCCCGTTGAGCCATACGATGGCTGCACACCCGTCGTTCATGCTCAGCGTCGTCGTCTTTTCCCTGTCTATTTCCTTAAATGTCCAGAGAAAATCTTCCAGGGGTTTTGCCAACTGCTGCTCCACTTCCAACTCAGACGCCCCAGGGTAGACCCCGACCACCAATCCTACAGGGAGGTCTACCTGAGGAAACTCATCCTTTGGTATATATATCAGCGAAGCAATACCAGCAAGCATCATTACCAGCACCAGCAGCAGCGTGATGCTTTTATGCCTCATGGCACTCGCCACCAAATTTGTCTTCTCACTCTTCACTTCTCACTTTTCACTTCTCACGACCATTCCCTCGCTGACCTTATTCTGGCCTTGGACGATGATGACATCGCCGTTAGTCAGTCCTGTCTCTATGACCACGCCGCTGCTGTAGATCTCGCCTGTGGTGACAGCCTGGCGGTGAGCCTTCCCTTGCTTCACCACCCATACAAAGGTCTCCTTGCCGCTAATCTGGATGGCATCCTGTGGAACCAAAATGGAGTAGTCTGCACTCACGTCCTTGATGTGTACCTTGCATACCATGCCTGGCAACAAGATATGTCTTCTGTTCTCAACCAAAACCTTTACCGTATATGTGTGGTTGATGATATTCGCAACCACTCCCTTGTTCACCACTCGGCCCGTAAACACGCTATCGCCCAGGGCCGACACCGTAAACTTCACGTCGGTGCCTTTCTTTATCTTACCGATCTCTTTTTCCGGGACTGATACGCTGACTTTCACCTTGTCAATTTTCACCAGTCTGAATCCCGTCACACCAGGCATGACGCTGCTGCCTTCATGTACTGCATTTTGTGCCACATAGCCGTCAAAGGGGGCACGCAGCACGATGTCGTCCACACTCTTCCGCGACATGGCTTCGGCTGCTTTTGCCTTGGTCAGCATCGACTCCATCTCCACCATTCTTATCTCTGGCAGCGTACCCTTGTCGTAAAGGTTCTTCAGACGGCGATAGGCATCCTCAGTCTGTGCCAGGGTCGAGGCACTCATTTCGTAGGCACTCCTTACGTTCTGTCCGTCGGTCTCGGCCATTGCCTGACCTTTTCGCACGAATTGACCTTCATCGACCATCACGCGGATAACCGTGCCTAAAACCCCGAACGTGACGTTGGCACCGTCTTCCTCTTCTATCACTCCCATGAAATTCTTGTTGATGCCCTGTGCGCCAGCCTCTACTTTCTGGGTTCTTACACTGACGGCTTCCTCCTGGATCTGTGTCTCTTTTTTGTTACACGACCAAAGCAGGAAGGCTGTCGTAACTAATATAACGATTTTCTGATTCATTTTAATATCGCTTGTCGAATTGTTTCGGATGCAAAGGTACATAAAAATTGTGAACTCACGAAAAAACGACGCACGAATTTCGGTTATCCTCCCAATTTCTTATTTCACCGAACAACAATACATGCCAGATGGCCCTGGTAAATGAGCGCCTCTGGCACGGTCAGCACGCTCCGGCAGAAGAGAAACTCCTGGAGCGTATGATCAACTACTGGGGCGAGCGATACAAGAAATAATGTCATGCAAAAAACTTCCCGATGGGGGAAGTTTTTCTTTAGTAGATAGGCCCGTGTCCCATGCAACTGGTCGTCGTGATGGCCGTCAGGAAGGCTGT
>Ga0310786_10009501_pt1 | contig 12342 bp, 12 predicted proteins | sample AusTroGonzalo_MG_FD_203881 | JGI IMG/M metagenome (GOLD analysis project Ga0310786, IMG submission 203881) | Bovine rumen microbial communities from tropical cattle in Woodstock, Queensland, Australia - Gonzalo_03 (v2) (version 2) | ecosystem: Host-associated > Mammals > Digestive system >...
ATTTGAAGTAACTCTTGGAGCTTGCGAGTGTACAGATAGGGAATTGCGTATGTGTCATAATCTTCCTAATATGCTAATTAACGGTGCGTTCTATCGTGATGGAATGGTGTTGTTCTGAATTGTGAACATAAAGAATATCTGCCACCAAAATGGAATAGCGTAGATGGAGGTGAACCATGAGAGACATAAACAGACTTGATAAGTTCTATGATGAGCTTAAAGAGATACACAAGAAGAACTTCCCCGATTGGCGGTTCGGTCAGCTTATAGTCAATGTTCTTGCTGATTGGCAAGCCAAGACCAAGAGAGACATTTTCTTTCCCGAAGAAGATGAGATGATTCAGATATTCAGGGACTATGCAAATAAGGAGCGAGAAAATGGATAGAGAGATATTATTCAGAGGCAAAGTTAAATTACCAGACAACTATAGAGGACATAATCTATCATGTCAAAATGGGAATTGGGTATACGGATTAATGAACTCTAATGAAAGTATAAGGGGAATCTTTGTAGACACAAATACTATAGGACAGTATACTGGCTTAACCGATAAGAACGACACTAAGATATTCGAGGGTGATATTCTTCAAGGCGACGAATATCCTTATTGTTCTGACGGAGACTACAATTACTATGCAGAAGTCGTATGGTTTGATAACGGCTGTTGTGGTTTCGGTTTATGTACCCATAAAAATCCAAAGTCGGCTGTACGTGGTATAAGTGATGGCAACTGCGAATGGTTTGAGGACTTCGATAGCAATAATTGGTCAGTTGTTGGTAATATCTATGATAATCCTGAACTTATTGAAAAATGACAGCCACTTTTTGGCTATTCTACGTGGGTAAAATAACAATAAAACCTACGTTTTATGTTGCAGGAGGTGAACTATGACAATCAATATTCAAGAACTGCTTGACAAAGGCTATAAAGAGTTTCCACCGTCAGGATTCGATACTGCGGATAGGTGCTTTCAGAAACGGTTTAGGGCAGAGAATGGCGATACACTGTACTTTATCAACGTTAATATGTATTACTCTTGGGGTACAATTCCAGAGAATTTTGAAGTTAAAACGCAACTCTATCAGAAAGGAACGCACGAGCCTGTAAATCTAAAGTTCTTCTGTGGTTGGACTTTGGCAGATGTTGAGGATTATGTGCAACGAATTTACGAAGTGGGGTTTGAGCCGTATGAAGAATAGAGATCGGTATATACTGAAGTGCAATGAATTTGATATGTTGACAGATATGAATAAAAAAATATTAAGCGCATCAAACGAAGAATATTGTATAATGCATTGTCTTAATCATAAGAAGGATATAGACGATAAGTGTTGGTTTGTAAATTCTTGTGAAGCCTGTATACGCGAATGGTTGAACGAGGAGAACTAAAAAAATTTTTTGAAAAAAATTATTTTTTCTCTTGACAAAGTAACAAATTAATGTTATAATAATCATAGAGATAATTTTATATCTTCACAAAGTAATAAATGAGGAGGTAAAATTAAAATTCATACGTTAGCGGCACGACACGGTTAATAAATTAGAAAGGAAATGATAACATGGCAAACACATTTGAGTTCATTGGCAAGATAGTCCCTTGTAAGGAGACTGATAATTTTAAGCCATATGACAAGCGTACATTTGATTCTGGCTGGTCTAAGACTACATTAAAGTTTAATGTAGTATGTGACACAAATAGACATTTTCTTGAAGTAGGCGTTCTTACTCCTGCAAATCTTGAAAATGCAATTATTTACACGACAACTAAGGGCGGAGAAAATAGTGACGGAACAAGGGCAAAGGGAGAGAATATACAGGTAAGTTTTGCAGATCGTAACAAGCCAGATATTATTGACAGCGTTGCAAATTTCAAGAAGTTTGTAGTTGACACTGAAGTATACGGACGCAGACAGCAGCTTGAGAATGCTATTGACAAGTTCAAGGAAGGTATAATTACAGATGAGCAGATGCAGACACTCGGCGTAACTTCTCTTGATGAGTGTCAGGCAGCTCTTGATAAGAGTAATAAGAAGCGTCATGAATACATTTGGGAGTACGATTTTATTGAGTTCCTTAACAAGCTTGTCAATAAGTCCGAAATTAAGGATATGATGTGGCGCATCACAGGTACTTACGAGCTTGAATATAGTGATAAAAATAATCAGTGGTATAGAAAGTTCAAACCACAGCGTATTTACAGAGCAGTTGATGACGCAGAGCCTAAGTCGCAGGGTACATTCAATGTTGTCTTTGGCGATAATGCCGTAGATGATAATGACTTTGATGATACTGGTAAGCTTCATATTAATGGATATATCGGTCAGTATCTTGGTAAGCCTTATAAGAAAGTTTGCTATGCACCGATGACATTTACCGTTGACGGTTCAAATGATGACAAGACAAAGAAGAAGGCTCTCGGCTTTAAGAAGATATTTACATTCCCCGATGACTATGAAGGTACATATCGTGAAATAGGTGTTGTATGTGATATTCTTGATGGAGCGCAGACTGTTGAACTGACAGAGGATATGCTTACAGATGAGCAGAAGGAGAACCTTGAATTTGGTCTTATCACTATGGATGATATTAAGAAGGAACTTGGCAAGCCTGTATATGGTGATAGAATAACAGATATCGTCATTACTGGACTCGCAAGAGGATTTACAGGCGGTTCACAGGAAACAGTTCTTGAAGCAAAGGATGTTGAAAAGGTTTCTTCTGAGCTTGATACTGAAGATATTTTTGACATTGATGACGATGATGAGATATAAGGAGGACTAAGTAAATGGCTTTTGGTAAGAGAAATAAGGTAAGCAATGACATTGGCAGCTATACTGTTGGACTTATTGGCGAGAGTGGTATCGGTAAAACTACCACTCTCAGCAAGATATGCGAAAAGGTATTTGGTTCTGACGGTTACATTCTGCTTAATGTAGGTAAGGAATATGGTGTATCTGCTATTGCTGATATTACTTATGAAGATGTTCCTGACTATAAAACATGGAATGAGATTACAAAGGATATAATTAAGAATAAGAATACGGATTATCCTAATCTCAAGGTTTTAGTTGCCGATACTTTAGACCAGCTTTTCAGCGAAGTATTAGAGCCTGAATCAATTAGACTGTATAACACTGAGAATGTTGGCAAGAAAGACTTTTCGCCCGCTAAAACAATTAACGCGGCTTGGGGAGGATTCGGCAGGGGCGAAGAATACGCAATAAAGCTTCTTCTTGACCGTATAGACGCGCTCCGTAAGGTTGGAGTTCTGTTTTGGTTTACAGGACATACTAAGACAAGAGAGGTTGTCGATCCGCTTTCTGGCACAACATTTACGAGTCTTACAACCAATATGATGCAGAAGTATTTCAATGCTGTAAAGACAAAGACAGATGTTCTCGGTGTAGCTTGCATTGATCGTGATGTTATTAAGGAAGGTCTTGGACGTAAAGATATTGTTACTCATAAGGAAGTAACACGTAACAAGATAGTTTCTGAGAGTAGAAGAATTAAGTTCAGAGATGAAAGCTACTGCGTAGATAGCAAGAGTAGATTTCCTGAGATAGCACCTGAGATTTCACTCGATGCTGATGAATTTATCAAGGCATTACAGGACGCAATTGATGCTGAGGCAAATAAGAATGGTTCTGTCACTACAACAGTAGTTAAGAAACCTGTTGAGCAGCCTGTAGCAGAATCAATAGATGAATACGAGGATATTACAGTAGAACTTGATAAAGTTACTGATGAACCTATAAAGGAAGAAGTCGATACAGACGCTCTTATGACTGAGATTAGAGCAAAGTTTTCAAAGGCAGATAAGGAGACAAAGGCAAAAGTAAAGCAGCTTCTTAAAGATAGTGGCGTAGCTAAACTTGATGACAGTCTCTCAATTTCAGAATTGAATACAATAAATACAATTTTGGGGTGAGTAGGTGGGGAGCGTAATGCTCCCCATTTTTGTTTTAGGTGGTGATAATATGGCTAATTCAAATGTGAAGTGCAGAGCTTGCGGTAATATAATAGATAAAACCACGGCTTTTTGTGCAAGTAAAGGACAATATTATTGTAATCAAGAGGAATACGATACTAAAAAACAACTCTATTCTATATTATCAGAATATATTAATATAACTAATACTATCCTGCATAAAGAAATGATGTTGTGGGGAAAAGATTATAAGAAAATATGTAATTATTTACAGGATAATCGCAGTCTTTTTGAATATGCTATGAAGAAAGATTTTAATTCAGAGTATGCAAGAATACGTTATTTTAGTGCGATTATCAAAAATGGTATTAATGATTATCAACCGCCAAAACCTGAGATTGTTAAACAATGTACGGATGAATTTTACGAAAACAAATACAAACCTAAGACAAGGCGTAAATGTCTTGCCGATTACTACGAGGAGGAGCTATGAAAGACTTTATCACAGGTGTTGAAGAAAAGTATGATAAGAGACTGCTGGAGGGGAGACTTACAGCGGAAGGCAATGTAATAGCTCTTTTATTCGCAGATCCTTTATTGCTTGATGAACTTGAATTGACATCAAAAGATTTTATTACTAAAGATGGCACGTTCTATTTTGCCCTTGCAAAGCAGTTACGTAAAGCTGGCTATTCAGTTTTTGATGAAGTGACTATACTCAGTTCAATATCTGATAATATTCTTGACGCATTTAATGAACGTGGTGGTTATGAGACTATTAAAAATATGGTCGATGTTGTTAATTCTAAGAACGCAGATGTTTATATAGATACTTTATATAAAGAAAACATAATTCTTGGTCTTTATCGTGACGGATTTGATTTATTCAAGGGGGTTCAATGGAATGAAAAAGAGATAATTCCTTATGAATTATTTAAAAAAATGGATAGCGAAGGTGTTCTTGATTGGTACGAATCAAGACTTAGCACCTATGGTGTGGGATATATAAGCACAGTGACAGAAGAAGGAGAACTCGATTTTAGCGACGAATACTTTGAACACATGGATTCTGGTGAAGAAGTTGGAGTACCTTTTGACTTTGCAGGTGATGACATAAATCTTGGTGAGATGAGATGTTTGCCATTTATATCCGATCAGATAGGCGGTTATTACGATGGCACATTCAATGTGCTTGCAGGTCACAGTTCTGTTGGTAAAAGCTGTATGTGGACTACAATTGCAATGGCACTATTACATCACGACAGGAAGGTTCTCATTATAAGTAATGAGCAGAAAATGAAGGCATTTCAAGATAATTTTCTTGTATTTATTCTGTATAAATATTTTCGTTACTATGATATTACCAAGAAAAAAATCCGTAGTGCAGCCCTCAATGATAAAGATAAAGAGATGCGTAAGAAAGCACAGGACTACTGGCGTAAGTATTATAAAGGCAGAGTAAAATTTATCGCTATTACTGATGCAAATATGAAAATAGTCAAGAAGAAGATAAGAGAGAATGTACTGATTCATGGTTATGATACGGTAATATATGACACGATGAAAGTAGAGTTTTCTGAGAATAGTAATGATACTACATGGGTATCTCTTATTCGTGACTCAAGAGAGTTTGATAAACTTGCTAAGAAGTATAACATTATTATGTTGGCTTCATTGCAGCTTGCCATGAACAGCAAGGGTAATTTATTTCTCGATGGCAGCGAACTCAGCATGAGTAAGCAAAGTATTGAGGTTATGGAGTCACTTCTTCTTATGAGATCAGTTTATACCGAGGAGCTTACAAAGGATAATAAAAAATATTATTGTAATCCATTCCAGCACAAAAAAAATGATGGCAAATGGGTAGAGGAAGAATATGAACCAGATCCTACAGCGACCTATAAGGCTTTATTTATCGGTAAGAGTAGAAATGGTGCTAACTCAAACGATTTGGGCATAGGTTATCTCTTGAAATTTGACGGCGGACACGGTATTTTTAAAGAGGTTGCTAAAGCAAGGTTTAAGCATGGTAAGATAGGCTCTATGTAAGGCGGTGTGATATGTTCAGAGATATTAAAAAGAGACTGTTAGATAATCCTGAGTCAATCGTCAATATTCTTCTGGCATATGACTTCTACAAGCCTTGTATTCGATACAATGAAGTACGTTTTGGTTTATATGAGGGCTCAAATCCTACAGCAATTCGTATTAAGTTAGACAATAATGATAACTTATTTGTTTCAGATTTTTCACGAAATCTTTCCCTCGATATAATCAATTACATTATCAAGGTAAGAAATGTAGCCTTTAAAGATGTGCTTGCTGTTATTAAATCAGAGTTAGGTATAGAAAATTTTTACGATACAAACATAAAAAGACCTGTATTTGGCGGGTTTTATAATCGTATAAGTAGGTATAATTCAGATTCGTATGTAAAAACATATCCTGAGAGTGTATTACAAAATTATAAACAGGCATACAATACACGTTTTGCGAAAGATCATATCAATCTTGAAACGCAAAGAATCTTTGAAGTAGGATATGACGTAGAGTCTCAGCGCATAACATTCCCTATTCGCAGTCAGTATGGTGAAATAATGGGAATTAAGGGCAGAGCAAATTGGAATGTATCAGATGAAGAACCTAAATATCTGTATCTCATTCCTTGCACTATGAGTTCAACGCTGTATGGTTACTCGCAAAACTTTCTGCATTTGCAGGAAGATACTATATATATCTTTGAATCTGAAAAGAGTGTTATGCAATGCTATACATATGGATTCCATAATGCAGTAGCTCTTGGTAGTAATAGTCTCAGTACAATGCAATGTAAACTTCTTATGGGGCTATCCCCCAAGAAAATAGTATTCATGCTTGATAAAACTCTTGATTTACAGAACACATATCGCAATATTGAGAAGTTGCTACCTTATACAAGAATGAAAGATACTATTATATCCTTTTGGGATTGGAGACAAAACACATCTTTACCCGATAAAGCAAGTCCATCTGACTACGGGAGAGAAATATTAGAGCAGATAATAAACACGGAGGTCGTTGATTATGAAAAAAAAATGGGAGTCAGTCATTGATGGCAGAGATATGGACAATGGAGAAATCATATCAGCGATATGTGAAAGTCGTGGTATTGATAATCTGACAGAGTTTCTTAATCCAAATGAAGAATGCCTTATTCCGTATGATAAGTTTATAAGCATAGACAAAGCAAGAGAAATAGTTGAGAATGGCATTGATGATAACTTAAACTTTTGCATTTTAAGTGATGTCGATACAGATGGTGTGTGTTCTGGTGCTATTATATATAAGTATCTTAGCCACTTTACAAATAATATTACCATTGATATTAACGAAGGTAAGGTGCATGGTGTAGGAGACTTAGAGACAAATGCTGACATTCTTATTGTTGTAGACTCTATTAATGCAGCCGATGACTACAAGAAGTTTACAGACAAAGGCACAAAGGTTGTTATCCTCGATCACCATATTCCACCCAGCTTTATTGAAGAATATTCTCATGTTACATTAGTTTCTTCTGCGGTTGATTATCCTAATCCGCAATTATCAGGTAGTGGTGTAACATGGAAGTTCTGCAAATATCTCGATGAATACTTTCTTACAGACTATGCAGATGAATTAGTTGACCTTGCAGCTACAGGTATCATAGCTGATATGTGTGATGTATCTGTAGCAGAAAACAGATATATATGTTATGAAGGATTGAATAATCTGCATAATTTAGGACTTAAAAAAATAGTTGGTTCATATCAATTCAACTCTCAGTCAGTGAGTTTCAGCGTAGCTCCATTGGTGAACGCTTGTACGAGGCTAAATAGAAATCAGTTACCGCTTAATCTGCTTCTTTGTGATAACGAAACAAAGGTTAAACAGATTATTAAAGAGATGAAAACTGTAAAGGATCAGCAGAATGAGATAGTCGATGAACTCATGATAAGGCTTGCGCCCGAAGCTGAGTTACAAACAAATCGTAAAATGATGACATTCATTATTGACAACGAAGAAGGAATTGCAGGGCTTGTTGCTAATAAAATAATGAGTATGTATCAGCGTCCAGTAATTGTTTTAAAACAAGTTGATGATGAATATAAGGGTAGTATGAGAGCTTGCGGTATGGCAGATTTTAGCTATGAAGTCAATATGACTGGTCTTGCTACCTGCGAAGGACATGAAAATGCGGCTGGTATATTTATTCCTCAGAAGAATTTCAATAGATTTCTTGAGACAATGGAGAATAGACTTGCCGATGTAGAGTTTGAGGAACGCATATTTGCAGACGTAAAACTCAATATAGAGCAGATTAATACACAACTCATAAATAGTTTCAGGGCTATTAACTTCATATCAGGCACAGGATTTAAGCCTTTGACTGTTATGGTTAATGGAATAAGTGGTTATACCATAGGCGATATGGGTAAGGGTAAGCACTTAAAATTATCTTTGGGTGATACTCTATTAATACAGTGGAACTACACAGGCGATTTTGATGAGTTTGAGAACGCAGAGTGTAATGTTATTGCTGAGTTAAACAATGGTTACTTTGGCAAGACATTTTATAATCAGCTCATAATACAGGACTATAGGATAGGTGAGAGCGAATGAAAAACTATGTAGCATATCATGTTCACGATGATGACAGCCTTCTTGATAGTTGTACAAAATATAAAGATTATGTAGACAGAGCAGTTGGACTCGGGCAAACTGCAATCGCTATTACTAATCATGGTAATATATATAACTGGTTAGAAAGAAAGATATATGCCGAAAGCAAGGGTATTAAGATGTTGATGGGTATGGAGTGCTATGTTACAGAGAACCCTTGTGATGGTACTGAGACAACACGATGTAGAGATAATTACCATACTATTCTTATTGCCAAAAATCCTGATGGCGAAAAAGAAATATGTAGATTATTTGATACAAGCTCTAAGCCAGATCATTTTTATTATGATAATCGTATCTCAATGACAGAGCTGTTTAATATATCAAACAATGTTTATAAGATAAGTGCTTGTTTGGCATCGCCTTTAAACAGAATAAGAAAAGATGAAAGCAAAGTTGCTTTATTAGATAAACTATTAAAGATGTATGACTATTATGAAATACAGCCACACGATGATGAAAGCCAAGCAGAATATAATCAATGGCTTTATGAGATGTCAAAAAAGTATCACAAGCCACTTATTGCAGCTACAGATACTCATGCTATATCTAAATACAAATCAGAATGTACTACAATTCTTAAACTTGCTAAAAAAATATTTACAACAGCCGAAGATACTTTCGATTTAACCTATAAATCATATGATGAGCTTTGTGAAATGTTTGAAAAACAGAACGCATTGCCAAAAGACGTATGGTTAGAAGCTATAGACAATACTAATATTATGGCGGAATCTGTAATACCGTCTGTTGTAGATCATAGTGTAAAATATCCTAATCTTTATGGAGATAAAACTCTCAATGTATTAAAGAAAAGAATCAATTCTATGTATAAAGATAAGGTAAAACGCAATATTATCTCAGATACAAAGGTATGGAGAGATAGAATTAAAGAAGAACTTGACGTTTTTGAAAAGGTTGATTATGTAGGATTTATTCTCTTTATGTCAGAGATGGCTGAGTGGTGTTGGGACAATGGTATTCCAATTGGATATTGTCGTGGTTCTGTTGGGGGTAGTGCTACTGCTTATATCCTCGATATTATAGATGTTAACGCTATAAAATGGAATACAGTATTCAGTAGATTTTGTAATGTCACTCGTGCTAAAACAGAAGTTGGCGATATTGATATTGATATATCGCCATCTCAGAGAGGATTGGTTCAGCAATATATCATAGATAGATTTGGTACGGACAACACAGCGTATGTACTTTCTATAGGCACTATAGCCGAATTAGGCTGTATAGGCGAAATTGGTAGAGCGTTTGCTAATAAATGGGAAATGAGTCATGGTAGGGATATACGCAAAAGTGATAAACTATCACCAGATAATCCTTATTCTCCTACGAATATTGCACAAATTAAAGCAGAATATAATGCTAATCCAGAGGCGGCAAAAGCAAAATACCCTGATTTCTTCTATTACCTTGATGGGCTTATTGGCACAAACGTATCTCAGTCTATGCATCCAGCAGGTGTTATAGCAGCACCATTATCTTTGACAGATAACTATGGTACGTTTTGGAACGAAGGCAAACATATTTTAGCTCTCAATATGGAGGAGTGTCATGAGTTACAACTCGCCAAGTATGATTGTCTCGGCTTAAAAAATATAGAAATTATTAAGGACTGTTGTGAACTTGCTGACATTCCTTATCCAAAATCTCATCTTGTAAATTGGGAAGATAAAGATGTTTGGGATCACATCGTAGACAGTCCGGTAGGTATATTTCAGTTTGAGGGAGACTACGCTTTTGATTTATTAAGACGTTATAAGCCAAGAATGATTACTCATTTATCCACCATTAACGCAAGCCTTAGACCATCTGGACAAAGTTATAGAGACAAACTTATAGCGCATGAGAAGTGTATTAATCCATCTCCTATGATAGATGAATTACTAAAAGATAACGACGGTTGGTTGATTTTTCAGGAGGACACAATTAAGTTTCTTACTGATATTTGTGGACTTGATGGCGCAGAAGCCGATAATGTAAGACGAGCAATAGGTCGTAAGCAGATGGATAGATTGCAAGAGGCATTACCTAAAATACTTGATGGCTATTGTAGGATGTCTCCGCAGCCACGAGATGTAGCTGAAAAAGAAGCACAACAGTTCTTAAAGATTATTGAAGATTCTGCAAATTATCAGTTTGGATATAATCATTCGACTGGTTATTCTATGATCGGCTATACTTGTGCATATTTAAGATATTATTATCCTACAGAATTTATAGCAGCCTATCTCCAAAATGCAAAAGATGATGAAGATACAATACGAGGAACAGCACTTGCTAAACAATTAGGTATAAAGATAGAATCGGTAAAATTCCGATATTCGCAAGCGAAATATACTTGTGATGGTGCAAATCGTGTGATTTATAAGCCTGTTAGTTCTTTAAAGGACTTTGGTTCTGATATTGCTAATAAGCTATACGCTCTTAAAGATAATCATTATGACGCGTTTATTGATTTTCTTAAAGATAATCCATGTGGTGAATATACAGCAAAATTGATTAAACTTGATTTCTTTTCCGAGTTTGGTAAGTCACAATATTTGCTTGATGTATTTGAATTGTTTCAAAAGTACGGACAGCGTAAACAAATATACAAGTCTGACTGTGATATTCCGAATGAAATTATGGTTAAGTATGCAAATGAGACAGCTAAAATGTATAAAATATTTGACAACGCTGGTCTATTGGCAGAATTAAGTGCTTCTATTCCAAATAAATCAATACCAGTTACCGATCTATTAGAAACACAAGCTAAATTCTTAGGCTATCTTGATTATATCAATCCAAAGGCAAAGGGTTATGGTTATGTACTGAATGTCGATACAAAATATAGCCCGAAAATAAACCTGTATTGCCTTGATACTGGTGATACTATTACAGTAAAACTAAGCAAGCGTGATTATAATGATAATCCTTTTAAAGAAAATACTATCATAGTATATAAGACAGAGCAGAGAAACAAGAGCAGGAAAGTAGACGGTAAATGGATCAAAAGTTTAGAAGAATTTGAGCCGTGGATAACAAATTATAAAATTCTCAAATAAAATTTCAAAAACCTCTTGACAAAGTAAGAAGTTAGTGATATAATGTAATTGTAGCAAGGAGAGATACAGATTTGAACTGTGTCTTTCCATTGCTATACCCTAACAAGGAAACAAATTAACAATAAAAGGAGTGTTTGATTTGAAGTGATAGTCTTAATACTTTCCATTCTCGGCAGTATATTCAGTTTGGGTGGTAATATTCTTATCGCCCATAAGAAACGCTCTGGCTGGTTGTGGTGGATCGGCGGTAACGTAGCGTGGATTGCGGTCAACTTCCTCGGTCAGATGAACGTGCCAATGGTGCTGATGTATGTAGCATACTTCATTATTAATGTTACAGGCTACAGAGAATGGCGTAAAGAAGCCGATATTGTAAAGGCTAAGAACAGCAAGAACTTAAAAGTTTGATTTTATTGCCAATTTAGCAACGTAGAATAGGCATTTCCCAGTGAAAGGAGAATGATAATGCAACCCATCTTTAAAGAGATGATTCAAATGTGGAACGATTTAGGCTATCCTCTGTCGATAGAGGAAGGCAAGTATTGGCTTGAAAACCACTTCGTCTGCGGATTTACAGCCGATGGTGAACTTCACAAGCTGTATAAATACAAAGTGGCAGACGATTTGAGTATTGAAATAACGCCTTACA
>Ga0310786_10009502_pt1 | contig 12340 bp, 10 predicted proteins | sample AusTroGonzalo_MG_FD_203881 | JGI IMG/M metagenome (GOLD analysis project Ga0310786, IMG submission 203881) | Bovine rumen microbial communities from tropical cattle in Woodstock, Queensland, Australia - Gonzalo_03 (v2) (version 2) | ecosystem: Host-associated > Mammals > Digestive system >...
TATAGCAATAACACCAAAAACTAAAAAAACTGATGAACAAGAAAGAACAAATGGACATGAACCGTCGACAGTTCCTCAAGCGACTGGGTTTTGGAGCAGGTTCGGCCATGGCGCTGATGGCCATGGAACCCCTGGGCGTGCTGGCCAAGGAAAAAAGCGAGAAACCTGTTGAGAATCGCATGACCTATCGTGTGCAGCATGGCTCTGGCGAGCAGATCTCGCTGCTGGGCTTTGGCATGATGCGTCTGCCCAACAATCAGGACGAGGTGAACCGGTTGGTCGACTATGCCATTGAGCATGGCGTGAACTATTTCGACACGGCGCCCATGTACATGGGAGGACAGTCGGAAGTACTCACAGGCAACGCCCTGGCACGCCACCCCCGTGAAAAATTCTTCGTGGCCACAAAGATGTCGAACCAGAACCGTCGCACATGGACGTTCGACGAGTCGAAACGCATGTACGAATCGTCGTTGGAGCGTCTGAAAGTGGACCATATCGACTACTATCTGCTGCACGCCATTGGCGGCGGCATGGACACGCTGAAAGGACGTTTCCTGGACAACGGCATCCTGGACTTCCTGCTGAAGGAGCGCGAGGCAGGACGCATCAAGCACCTGGGCTTCTCGTATCATGGCGATGTGCGCGACTTCGACTGGCTGTTGGACCGTCAGGAGGAGTATCACTGGGACTTCGTCCAGATTCAGATGAACTTCCTCGACTGGCGCCATGCCTCTATGCGTGGCGGACGTCGTAGCGATGCCGATGCAGAATACCTGTATGATAAATGTAAGAAGACGGGCGTCCAGTGCGTGGTGATGGAACCCCTGCGTGGTGGCTCGTTTGGGCGCATGGCCCCAGAACTCACTGACCAGCTCAAGGCCATTCATCCTGACGACAGTACGGCTCGCTGGGCCTTCCGCTGGGTGGGCAGTCATACGAACATCCTCACCACGCTGAGTGGCATGAACCGCATGGACCATCTGGAGGACAACGTGAAGACGTTCTCGCCCCTGGACCCCTGCACAGAGCAGGAGAACGCCCTGCTGGCCAAGATTGCCGACCAGATGTCGGGCATCCCCACCATCCCCTGCACGGCCTGCGAATACTGCATGCCTTGTCCGTTTGGTGTTGACATTCCAGGCAACTTTGCGGCCTATAACGAAGCCGTGAACAGTCACCTGCTGCCCCTGCCAGAGGCCACTGCAGCCGACTATGCCAGTCGTCAGCAGAGCTTCATCGATGGCTACAAAAAGGCCCTGCCCGATGAGAAGAAATGGGCATCAAAGTGTCAGGACTGCGAGGTCTGCCTGGCCAAGTGTCCACAGCAGATTCGCATCCCCAACCAGATGTCTCGCATCGTTGAGACGCTTAGAAAAAGATAGCGATTAGTCTTTTCCGAACAACCCCTTAAAGAAGCCGCCGACAGCACTACCCACCCTGCCGGTGGCTTTTGCTATGCTGTCGCCTGTAGCCTCCAGACCCTCGCCCAGTCGGTCACCACGATATTGCAGCAACTTCTTGGTGAAACGGCCTTTCAGTGTGTTATATTCCTCCACCTGCTTACTCGTCAGCTGGGGTTTCACCTTGCGATACTGCTTCATCAGCGAGTCCTGACGGGCAATGAGCGAATCGGCCATGGGCTTGGTCAGTGTGCGCTGCTTCTCGACACAGGCTGCAAACTGACGATAGGCCGTCATAAACTGCAGGGTGTCGTTCTTCACTGTTTTCTGGGCGCTGGCACTTGTCAACGCCATCACTGCTATGATTGTCAAAAATATCTTTTTCATACTGAATTCTTATTCTTTTTACCCTTTTACCTTATTACTTTCCCACCCTTCGCGAGGTGGTTTGCGGCTGCAAATATACGCATTATTTTCATAATCCCTTTGGCCGTTGACATTTTTTTAGTAATTTTGCAAACAAGAAACCTAACAAAAACAAAAAATGAAGAAAATACTAACTCTGCTCCTCCTGGGAGTCACTTTTTCTGCGTCGGCACAGACAGCTCGTGATGACATCAAGGCCAACCCATTTCTGGCTGGATCCAACTACGTGGACTACGATCGTCAGTTGCCCGACTTTGCCTATACCAAGGCCCCTAAGGGCTATGTGCCTTTCTATTTCACCCACTACGGCCGTCATGGCTCACGCTGGCTCATTGGCAAGGACGACTACAACCGTGTGATTCGCCCCTTGCAAAAGGGTCGTAGTCAAGGCAAGCTGACTGCCGAGGGCGAGCGCATCCTGCGACTGCTGGAGGAGTTTAACAAGACCACTGACAAGCGTCTGGGCGACCTCACCACCGTTGGCGAGCGCCAGCACCACGGCATTGGCCGACGCATTACCCAGCACTTCCCTGAGATATTCCTCACCAAGAACGTGGCCATCGATGCACGCAGCACGGTGGTCAACCGTTGCATCCTGTCGATGGTGGCCGAATGTGAGGAACTGATGGCTGCCAACCCCACAGCCCGTATTCACAACGACGTGAGCGAGGCGCTGCAGTATTATCTGAACAAAGACTGGGAGGGCAAGGTGAAGGAGAGCAGTCGCCACGAGGACCGTCGTCGCATCAGCGAGTTCAACAACCGCAATACGCATCCTGAGCGACTGATGAAGGTGCTGTTCAACGACCAGCAGTGGGCTGCCGACAGCATTCATCGCCACACCCTGATGCGCCAGCTCTTCGAGGTGGTCATCAACATGCAGAGTCACGAGGGCTCGCCCATCGACCTCATCAACATCTTTACGCCTGAGGAGCGCTACGACCAGTGGCGCATCAACAACGTGGGATGGTATGTGCGCTATGCCAACTCGCCCATGACCGACAACAACATGCCTTTCAGTCAGTATAACCTCCTGACGAACATCATCCAGACGGCCGACACCTGCGTAGCCCTGGGCAAGCCTCAGGCCACCATGCGCTTTGGCCACGAGGTGTGTGTGATGCCCTTGGCCTGCCTCATGGAACTGGGCGACTGTAACGCCAGTGTCGAGAACATCGACGAACTCGACCTGCACTGGCAGAACTACAAGATTTTCCCCATGGGCTGCAACATCCAACTCATCTTCTATAAGCCCAAGAAGGGCACTGGCGACATCCTGGTGAAGGCACTGCTCAACGAGCGCGAGATGACGCTGCCCGTTCAGTCCACGGCCACACCATATTATTATAAGTGGACCGATGTGCGCCAGTATTGGACCAACAAGTTGAATCAGTTTAACAAGCAATAATCTAGGAAAAGAAGCATTTTTATAATTTATATGAAAAGGTCTTATTTGCTCATTTGCTTTCTGCTCACGGCCAGTATCACGGCCCTGGCTCAGACGTTCACCAGCAAGCCCAAGATTGTGGTGGGCGTGGTTGTCGACCAGATGCGTTGGGACTATCTCTCGCGCTATTACGACCGTATGCCCTATGGCGGACTCAAACGCCTCATCAACGATGGCTATTCGATGAACAACTGCCTCATCAACTATGTGCCCACCATCACGGCCATTGGCCACTCGTCCATCTATACTGGCACAACCCCAGCCTATCACGGCATCTGTGGCAACACGTTCTATGTGGATGGCGAGCCTGTGGGCTGCGTGGCCGACGAGAACTATAAGACCGTGGGCTCCGACACCAAGAAGGGTCAGTCGTCGCCCCATCTGCTGCTGGCCACCACCATTGGCGACCAGCTGCGCCTGCACACTGACTTCCGTTCCAAGGTGATTGGTGTCAGCTATAAGGACCGTGCAGCCATCCTGCCTGCTGGTCGCAGTGCCAACGCGGCCTATTGGATGGACAACACGGCTGGCTGTTTCGTCACCAGCACCTACTATATGAACGACTTGCCCGACTATGCCAAGGACGTCAACGCCCAGATGGCCAAGAACAAGGAGGTGAAGGCTCTGGGCAAGGACATCAACCTGAGTCCTGTCTGCGGCCATCTCATCACGGATATGGCCATCGCTGCTATCAAGGGCGAGAACCTGGGACGCAACGGCACCACGGATATGCTCTGCGTGAGCTACTCTCAGACGGACGCCATTGGTCATAAATGGGCCACTCGCGGCCAGCATACCGACGAGGCCTATATTGGACTCGACCAGGACATCAAGCGCCTGCTGTCGGCCCTCGATGCGCAGGTGGGCCACGAGAACTATCTGCTGTTCCTCACGGCCGATCATGGTGGTGCCCACAACTGGCAGTTCATGCAGGACCACAAGTTGAATGGCGGCAAATGGCTCTATCAGGACTATCAGAAGCAGGCTGAGGCTTATATCGCCAAGAAACTGGGTGCCACGAAGAATGTCATCAAGGATATCACCGTCTTTCGCATCTACCTGGACCACCAGTCTATTGCCGACCAGAATCTCAAGGTCTCTGACGTGAAGGAGTGCCTCTCTGAGTTCTTCCGTACGGCGCCCCATGTCGTGCAGGTGGTCGACTACGAGAAGGTGCGCACCAGCAGTCTGCCTGAGCGCCTCATGAACATGGCACTCATGGGCTATCATCCTCGTCGTTCTGGCGATATGCTCATCATCGTCGAGCCTGGCTACTATGAGTATGGCGACTGGTCATCACCCATTGGCACCACCCACGGCACCTGGAACCCCTACGATGCCCATATCCCCCTACTCTTCTACGGCTGGCACATCAAGCACGGCGAGAGCAGTCGCGAGGTGCATATCAACGACATTGCCCCCACCGTCTGCCAGATGCTCCACATCCAGCAGCCTAACGCCTGCACAGGCGAGGCCATTCTGGAAGTTATGAATAACCATTGATTTTTCCGTATGCTGCGACATTATCGCAGCCACAAATAAGGCTAGTTATGAAAAAACTCTTTTTAGCCCTCATGCTCACGCTGAGCCTCAGTGCCAGCGCCCAGAGTGCCGACAAGCTCTACGACGAGGGCAAACAGCTGTTCGACGCTGAGCAATACGACAAGGCCGTGCCCAAACTGCAGGCGGCTGCCGACAAAGGCCACAAGAAGGCGCAATACCGTCTGGGACGCTGCTACGACAAGGGTTATGGCGTCAAGGAGAACGACAAGAAGGCTTTCGAACTCTATCAGAAGGCAGCGCGTCAGGACTACGCCAAGGCCATGTATCAACTGGGCAAGTGCTACCTCAAGGGCAAGGGCGTTGCTGTCAATGCCGACGAGGCCAGGAAATGGATCAAGCGTGCCGTCAACGACCCCAAAAACGGTCCTGACATCCTCAAGGACCTGCGCAAGGCCAAGGCCGACGGCGAAGAGGCCACCAAGATCCTCACACTGATTGGTAAGTAAATGAATAATCTTAACAATAGCGCCTCTGAGATTTAAAAATTCTGAGCCAAAAATTTTTTCTGTGCGTACAAGCGAAATATGAGCATGTTCGTAAATCATTGAAAATGAGAGGCTTACGAAATTGAGGTCAAAAGTGTAAAGATTTAGAACGCAATCGAATATTCGTTTAGGTTGTAACGGAGCCTGAGTTACACTGCAACGGAGGCTGTTTTGCATGGTAAAACAGCCTCCGTTGGGTTGTAAAACAGCCTCCGTTGCATGGTGAAATCGATAGGGGTCCCTCGAAAGGTCGTTTTTGCCCCATTTTTCCGTTCTAGTTTGCATTTTTTCAGAACCCTGTTTTTCGGCAGTATTTCTTGACAAAAGAACAGTAGGAATACTTTTATTCTGCAACAGTCAATGTCGTTTTTACAGCGACTTTTAACTATTTCATTGCGTTTTTCCCAGTCGCTTATAAAAATGGCTATTTCCTAATTCTTCTTAATAATTGTCTCGCATCACAAAAAACATATAGATTTTTTGTACCTTTGCACCCGACTTGACAAACACACCCATGAATAAATTAGTATATCATCTGGTAGCATTTTGGGTGGTGGCCGTATGGGGCACCACGTTTATATTCACGAAGCTGTTGCTCATGGCAGGACTCACGGCAGCGCATATCTTTGTGCTGCGCTTCATCATTGCCTACGTCCTGCTGCTCATCTATTTCCTGCCCAAGAAGACGTTCCGATGGTTCGCCTCGTCGTGGAAGGACGAGCTGACGATGATGGGACTGGGCATCACTGGCGGCTCGATGTATTTCCTGACGGAGAACAACGCCATGAACTACACCACAACCACGAACACGGCCCTCATCGTCTGTCTGAGTCCACTGTTCGCCACAGCCCTCATCTCAGTGTTCTATCGCTCACAGCGACTGCATGGCATCCAGATAGCGGGCACACTGATGGCAGCGCTGGGCGTCTGCATCGTGGTACTCAACGGACACTTTGTGCTCCACCTCTCGCCCCTGGGCGACACCCTGGCCTTCTGTGCCTGCCTCTGCTGGGCCTTCTATTCACTGCTGATGATTCCAGCCAGCCAGCACTATCGCACAAGCTTCATCACACGCAAGGTGTTCTTCTATGGTCTGCTGTCGATGATCCCCTATTTCATCATATTCCCAGACCTCCCCTCGCCCAGTCTGGTGTTCCGTCCTGATGTGCTGGCCAACCTGCTGTTCCTGGGCTGCGTGGCCTCGATGCTGTGCTTCCTGGCGTGGAACTGGGCCATCAAGAAGATTGGAGCCGTGGCAGCCACCAACTACGTGTATTTCAACCCCGTCACCACGGTACTCTTTGCCTGGCTCATCCTGTCAGAGCGCATCACCCTCTACTTCACCATTGGCACCATCCTCATCCTCACAGGCATGTTTCTGAGTAACAAGGCAAAGAAATGAGGCGAAAATCAATATAAATATGGATTGGGAAAGCGAAAAAAAAGCAGTACCTTTGCACCCGAAAAAACAAGAAGAAACATGAGAATAACCAAAAGTCACTTGTTCCTGGCACTGACATTCGTCCTGGCAATGCCCCTGCATGCGCAAAAACAGCGCGACATGAAGGCAGCCGTGGAGTATCTGGCATCGCAGGAGCTGGGCGGCAGATTCCCTGAGACGAAGGGCGACACACTGGCCTCAGCGTTTCTGACAGACAAGTTGCGCAACCTGAAACTGAAACCCATCCTGAAGGAGAAAGGAGCGAAAGCCTACTATCACGACTTCTCGTTCAGCAAGAAAGACATTGTCAACGACAAGACAAACGAATACAGAACCCACAACATCGTGGCCGTGCTGCCTGGCAGCGACAAGCAATTGAAGAACGAATACATTGTGGTGGGCTCGCACTACGACCACCTGGGCATGGGTGGACAAGGCTCTGGCTCGCGCAGACCCGACACACTGGCTGTGCATCCAGGTGCCGACGACAATGCCAGCAGCGACGCTGTGGTACTGGAACTGGCCAGATATTTCAAGAAAAAAGGTACGAAGAGAAGCATCATCTTCATGTTCTTCGGCGCCGAGGAACAAGGACTCATAGGTTCGAAGAAGTTTGTGGAATGGATGAAGCAGGAGGACGACAGGCGCATCAACCTGCCCAAGGACATCAAAGGCATTGTGGCCATGGTGAACCTCGACATGGTGGGACGCATGCGCGACGATGCCCTGAGCGTGTCGGGCACGGGCACAAGCACAGCGTTCAAGGCACTGGCCGAGGAGGTGGGCAAGGAGACAGGCCTGCACATCAGTTGCACGCCCGACGGCTACGGTCCCAGCGACCAGGCATCGTTTGTGGCAGCCGACATCCCCGTGCTCTATCTCACCACAGGTGGCCACATGGAATATCACACGCCGGCCGACAAGCCAGCCACGTTGAACTACGACGGCATGCAGCAGACCCTGACATACGCCCAGGAGCTGATCAGCCGTGTGGACAGCATGTCCCAGGCACCCGATTTCATCAACGTGCCAGGCAGTGGCGACATGAAGCATGCCAAGTTTAAGGTGACCCTGGGCCTGATGCCCGATGTGACAGGCGCCAGCACCACACCAGGCCTGCGAGCCGACATCGTGGTGGCAGGCAAGCCAGCCCACAACGCAGGCATCAAGAGTGGCGACATCATTCAGGAGATAAACGGAAAGCCCGTGAACAACATTGAGGAATACATGGAGCGCCTGGCAGAGTTGGAGGCCGGCACCGTTGTTCGCGTAAAAGTGCTTCGCGGCAGTCAGACCATCACGTTTCTCGTTCACCTACGTTCAACACAGCAATGAAAAAGACAGCATACTGGCTATTAGCCATCGTCATCACCCTGGCCCTCAGCGTTTATCAGCGCATGACGGGGCCGACCTACCCCAAGAAGGTAACAATAGAACTGAATGGCGACAGTTATCAGGTAAAACTGCCAAGGAGTGGTGTGCGAACCGACCAGGTAGTCACACTGAACGACGTGCCTGCCGACGCACAAGTACAGATACACTATCGCCGATATCCTTCGCACGACAACTACCAGACGAAGGCGTTCGCATGGCAGGACAACGCCCTCCAGGCCACACTGCCCGTGCAGCCCGTGGCAGGCAAGTTGCAGTACTACATCACCGTGAACGGCAAGGACTATCCCACAGACGAGCCCCTGGTGATTCGCTTTCGCAATGACGTGCCAGTCTATATCCTGGTGCCCCACATCCTGCTGATGTTTGCGGCCATGCTCTTTGCCGTCTACACACTGCTGCTGGTGGTCACACAAAAGAAATACAAGAGATGGCTGAAGCTCACCACGCTGACCCTGTTCGCTGGTGGCTTCATCCTGGGTCCCATGGTGCAGCACGAGGCCTTTGGTCCATGGTGGGCAGGCTTCCCCTTCGACACAGACCTCACAGACAACAAGACCCTCATCTCGATGCTGTTCTTCCTGATAGCCCTGGCCACCATGAGGTGGAAGCACAACAGATGGGCAGTGGCGCTGGCCGTGCTGGTGATGATAGCCGTCTTCACCATCCCCCACAGCACAAATGGGTCGGAATATAACTACGAGACCCAGCAGCTGGGCACTGGCAGCAACTGAAAAAGCAAGAAATAATCATCAAAATCAATAAAAGAAAAGAAAATGAAAATCAGAAAGTTTATGGCCATGATGGTGGCCGCAATAGCCATCACCGTAGGTATGAGTTCATGTGGCAGCGACGACGACGATCAGGAGGCTGCTGTAGCCGCTCAGGTGGCAGGTGCGTTCAACGGTCATGAGGTTCTCACCGTCAGCGCTGGCGGAAGCACTTCCGACTTCACTCGCGACACAGCCTACGTCTTCACCAAGGCTACAGACACCACCCTCGACCTCACCATCCCCGCTATGGACGATATGGGTCATATGTCAATCCCTGCCCTCAGCGTGAAGGGCATCAGTCTGACCACCGATGGCAAGACCATCAACGGCACCCTCGATTCGTATGCAGGCACAGCCCTCACAGCAGACAGCGTCGAGAAGGCCTTCACCGTGACCGACCTCGTGGTGGTGTTCAGCGACAAGGCTGCAGTGGTCACCTACACATTGAAATACGGCAACATGCCTTTCCCCTTTGCCGGACAGTTTACTGGTGTAAAAGAGTAAGGGGTGGCAAGACTTTTTCATAGTAAAGCAATCATAGCCAGCATGGTATTTGCCATGCTGGCTATTGGTGTTTCTGCACAGGGCGTGCGCGACTCCGTAGAACTGGAACAGGTGGTGGTGACAGCCTCCCACTCGCCCAAGGCCCTGAAGGACGCCCCTGTGGTGACACGACTGATCACCCTGCACGACATCAAGATGGCCGATGCCACCAACATCCAGGATCTGCTGACACAGGAGATCCCTGGCTTGGAGTTTGGCTTTGCCATGGGTCAGGAGACCTCGCTCAACATGAGTGGCTTTGGCGGCAATGCCGTGCTGTTTCTGATTGACGGCGAGCGCATGGCAGGCGAGACGCTGAACAACATGGACTATACGCGCATGAACATGGACAACGTGGGGCGCATAGAGATTGTCAAGGGAGCCTCGTCAGCGCTCTACGGCTCGAATGCCGTGGGTGGCGTGGTCAACATCATCAGTCGCGAGAACATCGAGCCCTGGACAGCCAACGTCAACTCGCGCTACAGCGATTTTGGCCACGAATGGCGCCATGGAGCCACCTTTTCGTTCAACACCAAGAAATGGAACTCGCAAACCAGTTTCCAGCACACCAGGATAGAGCCCGTTGACCTGCCCAAACCCCACTCGGCCATGGAGATTGCCCTGGAGCGCATGAAACAGGCGCAGGGACTGCCCTACGACTCGAGCGTGTTCATCGACGATTCGAACCTGAGCAGACTCTTCGGACAGAAGACCTACAACGTGAAGGAGCGACTGACATGGCGCGCCACAGACCACCTGACACTGACAGGACGAGGCAGCTATTTCTTCCGTACCAGCGAGCGCGACACGTATGACTATCACTTCAACGGCTATAGCGCAGGTGTGAAGGGCAAGTATGCCTGGAACTACGACAGGCGTCTGGAGGTGTCGTATGCCTACGACCAGTACGACAAGGCCAACTTCACCCCTGACGGCAAGCGCACGCACGACCACGACTACAGTAACCGTCAGCATGTGGTTCACGCCCTCTACAGTCAGGCCTTTGGCAAAAACAGTCTGATTGTGGGTGCCGACTATATGCACGACTACCTCTCCACCTATCAGTTCATTGACAATGCCAACCACACGCAGAACAACATCGACGGCTTTGTGCAGTTCGACTGGAACATCACCGACCGACTGAACGTGGTGGGCAGCATGCGCTACGACTATTTCTCGGCCTCCAAGCAAAAGGCCTATACAGAGCGCTTCGCATTGGTGTACAAACTGCCATGGGCCACGCTGCGCGCCAACTACGCCAGTGGTTTCCGTGCCCCCACGCTGAAGGAGATGTACATGCACTTCGACATGGGCAACATGGGCTATATGATACTGGGCAACCCCAACCTGAAGCCTGAGAAGAGCAACAACTACAACATCGCCATTGAGCGCACCAAGCGCATCAATAACGGTGGACTGCTCGACGGGCGCTATAACTTCACGTTGGTGGGCTATTGCAACCGCTTTGACAAGCGCATCACCACCATCGACGGAGGCCTTTACAACGGCATGGAGAGTGCTGTTTACTGGAACGAGGACGGCATCACCGTGTGGGGCCTGGACGCGAGCATGTGCCACGTGTGGGACTGCGGTCTGTCGTTGAAGTTGAACTACGCCTGGATGCACGAGACGGGCCACATCATCGACTCGCAATTTGACCAGCCACGCACCCACTCCATGACCTGGCACCTGGGCTATGGCCATCGTTTCTCGTGCCACTACGCACTGGATGCCTCACTCTCAGCGCGCCATCAGGGCAAGCCACAGTCGGGCCGTAAGGACGTGGACCAAGGCTACACCATCTGGAAACTGATGCTGCAGCACCACATCTGGCGTGGCATCAGCCTCAACACCGCTGTTGACAACCTGCTGGACTACAAGCCCAAGACCTACTATTACAGTTCACCCCTGACCACAGGACGCTCTGTGAGCATAGGCCTGTCGGTCGACCTGGACAGAATGCTGTAAGACACACATACAAAAAAATAGGCTGGAGCACTGCCCCAGCCTATTTTTTGTATGTATTCAAATCAGCCTTACTTCGTGGTGTCAGTGAAAGTAGCCACGCGGTTGAAGTCAATCTCATCGAAGAGCTCGCTCGTAGCACCCATGCCCTGCACCGTCAAGCGGCCCTCAGCAATGCCATAGCGACTCACCAGCACCTTCTTCACAGCGTTGGCACGAGCCTCAGAGAGCTTCTGGTTCAACTCAGGATTACCCTCAGGAGAAGCATAGCCCTTGATCAGGATCTTCGACTCAGGATGGTTCTTCATATACTTGGCAACCATGGCCACACTGGCCATCTGGGCAGCGTCAACAGTACTCTTACCCTGTCCGAAGATAACGGTGGGCTGCAGCACGTTGTTGTTCACCACCTTAGTCACAGTGGTCACTGTGGGCTTCACCTTCTTGGCAGCCTCCAGGTCTTCCTTCAGCGTAGCAATGGTTCTGTCACGCTCAGCCACCTGCTTGTTCTTAGCCACCACCTGACCCTGCAGGTCGTTGATGCGGTTGTTCAACTCGTCAATCTCGCGCTGGTTGCGCAACTCAGCAAACTTAAAGTTGTGCGTGCCGTTGCAGTTGCTGAACTTATAGTTAAAGCCAGCTGTCAACTGCAAGCCAGAACGGTTCACGTTGAAGCGCACCTCGTTGGTGTTAGTGAGGTTGTAGTTGATGGCAGGCTCCACATAGAACTGCCAGGCCTTCTTCTCGCCAAGGTTAAAGGTGAAATCAACACCTAGTTTCGACACCATATCGTTGGCACGGGCCAGCTTCGTATCGAACACATGGTTCCAGCCCAAGCCACCCAAGGCAACAATTTCGAAATGACGAGGCTCACCCAAATAGCCACCAATCCAGTTGCTCAG
>Ga0310786_10009503_pt1 | contig 12340 bp, 9 predicted proteins | sample AusTroGonzalo_MG_FD_203881 | JGI IMG/M metagenome (GOLD analysis project Ga0310786, IMG submission 203881) | Bovine rumen microbial communities from tropical cattle in Woodstock, Queensland, Australia - Gonzalo_03 (v2) (version 2) | ecosystem: Host-associated > Mammals > Digestive system >...
AAGATCAGGGAAGGAATGCTCGTCGAGGTTCCTTTCGGTATGCATAACGGAACCAGGGATGCTCTTGTCCTTAAGGTAGGTGACGGCTCTTATGACGGCAAGTTCAGGCTTAAATCCGTTAAAACCATAAAAGATCCTCTTCCTGTAATGAAGCCCGATCAGATAGCTCTCATCGATTATATTCAGAAGCGCTATGTATGCCGCAAGGGCGATGCATTGTCTTTGATGGTGCCGTCTGTCGTGGCAGAGCATAAGGATCCTCTTGTCAGATTCGTCGAACTTACCGATGAAGCTAAAGCAAGGGAAATGCTGGCAGGAAATAAGATCAAGAGCATAAACCAGATCAGGATACTCGAGTCCCTTTTCGAAAAGAGCCCTGCCCGGGCTCAGGAGCTGCTTATAGTCACTTCATCTTCGAATGCCAACCTCTATGCTCTTTCTGATAAAGGGCTGATCCGTATCTTCAGGCAGGAGGATAAGGCGGTACCTGAAGATGAGAGATCAGGTCATGTAAAAGGTCCCGTGCACGAACTTAATCTGGAGCAGAAATATGCTGTAGGAAGGATATGCGAAGAGAGGAAGAATCACAAGGTATTCCTCCTTCACGGCATTACGGGTTCCGGAAAGACCGAAGTATTTCTTAAGTGTGCGGAAAGCTATCTTGAGAAAGGGCATAGTGTCCTTTATCTTGTTCCCGAGATATCACTGACTCCGCAGACAATAAGATGGATCACGGGAAGATTTGACAGGGAAGTCGCCGTTTTACACAGCAGGCTGACCGCAAAGGAAAGATATGCCCAGTGGGATAAGATCAGAAAGGGCGATGCAAAGATAATCGTCGCTGCAAGAAGCGGTGTGTTTGCTCCGATCGACGGTCTTAAACTGATAATAATTGACGAAGAACACGATTCGTCCTATAAATCCGATAAGCATCCCAAGTACAGCGCGAAGGATATAGCGATCGCGAGGGCAAAACTTACGGGTGCTACGGTAGTATTAGGCTCCGCGACGCCTTCCATCGAGACATATTATGCGGCGGAAAACGGCTACTATGAACTTCTTAGGCTGACTTACAGGGCAAACCCCAATGCCCGTCTTCCGAAGGTCACGATAGTCGATATGAAAGAGCAGATCAAACAGGGTGCGGGAAGCTTTTTCTCGATCCCTCTTAAAAATAAGATGCTCAAGGCATTGAGCGAAGATAAGCAGATCATATTGTTCCTTAACAGGCGCGGCTATTCGAGAACTCTTATCTGTAAGGACTGCGGAGAGCCGCTGAACTGTCCTTCGTGTTCCGTCGGCCTTACCTTACACACGAACAGGCACAGCAAAGAAAAGCTTCTGATCTGTCATTATTGCGGATATGCAATACCTGTATCGGAGGCAAGTTGCAGTGCCTGCGGAAGCAGGGAACTGGAATCCGTAGGTTTTGGAACGCAGCAGCTTGAAGAACAGGTCAAAAAGACGTTCCCGGGCGTATCGGTCCTTCGCATGGATCAGGATTCGACGGCAGGGATCGGGGCTCATGAGAAGATACTCAATGCTTTTCGGGAGAAAAAGGCACAGGTCCTTATAGGAACGCAGATGATAGCAAAGGGGCACGATTTCCCGGAAGTCACGGTAGTCGGCGTGCTCGACGCGGATATAATCGCAGCAAGCCCTGATTACAGGGGATCGGAGAGGGCGTTCCAGCTCATAACCCAGGCGTCGGGAAGAGCGGGAAGGGATAATGACCCGGGGGAGGTCTTCATCCAGACATATAAGCCGGATAATCCTCTTATCATGTATGCCGCATGTCAGGATTACGAGAGTTTCTTCAATGCGCAGCTCGAATACAGACAGGCATTGAACCTTCCGCCTTTTAAGGCTTCGGGAGAGATAATGATAAGTTCGGGAGACGAAGACGAGCTGATGAGGATATCGGAAGACCTGTCGAATTATCTGAGGGATTTTCTGAGCTATCAAAGCCCGGACTTCGGATTTGAACTCTACGGTCCCATTCCGGCCGCTATCTATGAGCTTCGCGGAAGCTTCAGGAATGTATTCAATATCAAGGCTAAGAACAAGTCGTCCCTTAATGCCGTTTTTAAACAGGTATTGAAGGATTTTGACTATACGAAGTATCCGATATCAGTCGATTCCGATAAGTGACGGCTTAAGTTGTGTTATAATATAGTGTTAGATTTTTGAACGGGGTATATAGCATGGCATTAAGAAATATTGTTTTGGAGAATGAAGAACTCATACGTAAGAAGAGCAGACAGGTTGACGAGATCACGCCGAGGATCCTGACTTTGCTCGATGATATGGCCGATACGATGTATTACGAGAACAGGGGTATCGGTATTGCCGCTCCTCAGGTTGGCGTATTAAGACGCGTATTTATAGTTGATATAGGCGATGAGCATGGTCTTATCGAATTTATCAATCCCGAGATAACAAGAAGGGAAGGATCTCAGGTATATACTGAAGGATGCCTTTCATGTCCCGGCAAGAATGCCGACGTGGAGCGTCCTGCCGAGATCACGGTCAAGGCTCTTGACCGTAACGGCAAGGAGTTCACTCTTGATGCCGACGGACTTCTCGCGGTTTGTATCTGTCATGAATATGATCATCTCGACGGTATCCTTTTTATAGATAAGGCGATCAACGGCGAGATCTATGAGGCGGGATCCGAATCATGAGTGACCTGAAGATCTGTTTTATGGGCACGCCCGATTTTGCCAAGACTGTTTTGGAGTCGCTGGTGAACGGAGGATATAATGTTGTCCTTTGCTGCTGTCAGCCCGACAAACCCGTAGGAAGAAAGAAGATAATCACTCCTCCGCCCGTTAAGGTCTATGCGGAAAGTAAGGGAATAGATGTCTTCCAGCCTGATTCGATGAGGACGCCTGAGGCTTATGAGACGATATCGGAATATTCCCCGGATCTCATAATAACAGCAGCTTACGGCAAGATCCTTCCGGTGAACATACTTAATATACCTCTTCTCGGTTGTGTGAACGTTCATGCTTCACTCCTTCCGAAGTACAGGGGAGCTGCTCCTGTTCAGTATGCGATCATGAACGGTGACAAGGTAACCGGCGTCACGATAATGGAAATGGATGAGGGAATGGACACGGGTGCCATGATATCCAGAGTTGAGGTTCCGATCGATGATGAGGTCGATACAGAGACTCTCATGGCTGAACTTGCCAAAGAAGGAAGCAAACTCCTTATAGATACCCTTCCGAAGTACCTTGGCGGGGAGATCTCGGCTGTTGTCCAGAATAACGATGAAGCTACTATATGCGGTCAGATAAAGCCGGATCAGGGAGTTATAGACTGGAACATGAGTGCACAAAAGATCCATGATCTTGTCAGGGCTCTCACCAACTGGCCCGGTGCTTCCACGATGCTTGACGGAAATAAGCTCAAGATATATAAGACGCATGTGACCGAATTTGAAGATAATGACCTTAAGCCCGGACAGATAGTCAAGGCTCATAAGAAGGATCTTTTCGTGAAGTGCGGGGAAGGATATCTTGCGATTGATGAACTTCAGACTGCGGGCGGAAAGCGTCTTCAGGCAATAGACTGCGCGCACAACTTTAAGGTCGGAACGTACCTGGGGAATTGACATGATCTCAGAACGCCGTACCGTATATGAGATGCTCTATGATGTTTTCGAGAAGGAAGGTTTCAGTAACCTTGTCCTTAAGGAATATGAGTCTACGGGCTTTGTATCTGCGATGTTCTACGGCACGATCCAAAGATCGGTAACTATCGATTTTATCCTCGGTAATGTATGTAAGGCCGATGTCACGAAGATGGATCCGGTTACAAGGACCATAATGAGGATGGGCGCATGGCAGATATTATTCTCAGATAAGGTGCCGCCTTTTGCTTCCGTCAGTACTTCAGTCGATCTTTGCAAGGAACTTCGGCCTCAAAGCGCCTCCTTTGTCAATGCGATACTCAGAAAACTCATCAGGGAAAACCCTTCGGTCGATACTTTCAGACCTGATATAAGAGTCTCCCTCAAAAGCGAGATATTCGGCATCCTTAAAAAGAGCTACGGCAGGGAAAGAGCCGTCTTAATAGGTGAAGCGCTCCTTAAAAGACCCGAGATATGCATAAGACCCAATACCCTTAAGACTGATAGGGAAAGCCTTAAAAAGATCCTTATAAGCGAGGGTGTTAAGGTAAAGGATTCTGATCTGGTCCAAGGTGCTCTTAAGATCGAGGGGACGGATATATCTTCTCTTCAAAGCTTCAGGGATGGTCTTTTCTTCGTGCAGAACGAGGCGGCACAGATAGCCTCGATGATCGCAGATCCGCAAGAAGGGACCGATATACTGGACTGCTGCGCGGCACCGGGCGGCAAAAGTACGCATATGGCCGAACTGACTGATGATAAAGCAAGGATCTTGTCTCTTGATATCAACGAGAGCAGGCTGGATCTGATTAAGGACAACTATAGAAGGCTCGGAATAAGTTCGGTCGATACGATGTGTGCAGACAGTACCGATCTCAGATCTGCTCTCGGTCAGATGAGATTTGATCTTGTCCTTTGTGACGTACCATGCAGCGGCCTCGGCCTTATGGCCAGAAAACCCGATATCAGGCTCACCATATCTTACGACAGGATAAGTGAACTATTGCCGAGACAAAGGCTGATACTTCAAAACGCATCCGCTTATGTCAGGCCCGGCGGAGTGCTTTGCTATTGCACATGTACACTCAACAGGGCGGAAAATGAGGAAACGATACAAGAATTCTTAAAAGATCATGCGGATTTTGTTGCAAGTGATATAACCTGTTCCCTTCCTTCAACCCTTATAATGGATGAGAACAGAGAAAAAGATGCTCATAACGGAATGCTCACGCTATATCCCGACATTGACGGGTGTGACGGTTTCTTTATCTGCAGACTGGAAAGGAGAGCCATATGACCAAAAGATTTTGTCTTGATCTCGACATGGAAGACATCAGATCATGGTGCGAAGAGAGATCATTTCCGTCCTACCGTGCGGATCAGCTTTTCAAGTGGCTCTCTTCGGGCGTCATAGATCTTGACGAGATGACAAACATCCCCAAGGATATGAGATCTGCACTTAAAGAAGATTTTCTTTTCGAAAATGGAATGAAAATAGAGCACAGATTCGTCTCTTCTATAGACGGCACGGTAAAACTCGTTTTCGGCATGTCCGACGGACACATCATCGAGACGGTCATAATGCGCTATAAGCAGGGACTGTCGATATGCATATCGTCCCAGGCAGGCTGCAAGATGGGTTGCACCTTCTGCGCATCTGCCCACGCGGGATTCGGAAGAAACCTCACGGGCGGCGAGATGCTCGGACAGGTACTGCTGTCGCAAAGATTTATGAATGAGAGGATCAGAAGCGTTGTCGTTATGGGTATAGGCGAGCCGTTCGATAATTATGATAACCTCATGAGGTTCATAAGACTTGTTACTCTTGAAGAGGGCAATAATCTCGGAGCAAGGCACATAACGGTATCCACCTGCGGACTTGTTCCGAAGATGAAGGAGTTTACAGCTCTGAAGTCTCAGGTCAATCTGTCGGTGTCGCTCCATGCGCCGAACGACGAGCTTAGGAAAAAGCTCATGCCTGTTGCCAACAGGTACAGCCTTAAGGAACTTATCGAGGCATGCGATGAGTATGTCAAGGCGACGAACAGGAGGATCACGTTTGAATATTCGCTCTTTGAGGGAGTAAATGACGATGAAAAGTCCGCGAGGGAATTATACAGGCTTCTTCGCGGGATACACTGTCACGTTAACCTTATAGCAGCAAACGAATTCCCGGGAAGCCCTTATAAGAGGTCTTCCAGGGAACATATCGAATCGTTCAGACAGCTTATGGAAAAGTATAAGATCAATGCCACATTAAGAAGAGAGATGGGTACTGATATAATGGCAGCATGCGGACAGCTCAGAAGAGGACTGGAACAATGAAGTTTTTCTCGATGACTGACAAAGGTCTCGTAAGAGACAATAATGAGGACTGCATCGCCTGTGAGATGATAGGCGGCAGTCTTTGCATGGTCATTGCAGACGGCCTCGGAGGACAGGAGAAAGGCGAGATAGCAAGCTCTGTCGCCGTAAATGCCCTTATTGAGATACTGAAGGAGAACATAAGCGCCTTCGAACCGTTTAACGAGTCAGTTGTTGTCGATATCCTTGAGAACAGTTATCAGAAGATCAACAGCAAGATCCTCTTACGTGCCTGCTATGACAAGAGCTGTATCGGGATGTCCACGACTCTTACATGCGCGGTCCTGAATGACAAAAGGCTCATCATATCGCACATCGGCGACTGCAGGGCATATCTTCTGCACGGATCCAAACTCGAGATATTGACATATGATCACACATATGCGGCGGAGCTCATGAAGGACGAATCCCTGAATATCAGTGAGGAGGAGCTCCGGAGCGCCAGAAATATGCTCACAAGATACCTCGGTGAAAACATTTTTATCACACCGGATATTTACAGGTATAATGTACTATATGGAGATCTGATCCTTCTTTGTTCCGACGGGCTCTATGCCTATATTGATGAAGATAAGATGAGATCCATACTGAGGCAACACGGAAATTTGGAGAAGTGCGCCTCAAACCTGATCGGATCAGTTTACGAAAATGGGGCTAATGACAATGTGTCTCTCATTCTGGCACATAATAAGCCCAACGATAAAAAGGAGTATATATCTATATGAACGAACAGGGACCAGAAGGTTTGTTGTTTGCAGGAAAGTATAAGGTCACGAAGATGATAGGCAAGGGCGGAATGGCCAATGTCTATCTTGCCGTCGATATGGGAACGGGAACAAACGTTGCCGTCAAGATATTAAAGCCCGAGTATTCGAATAATGACGAATTCATAAAGAGATTCGATACAGAGGCCCGCGCGGTATCTTCGCTTAATCATGCAAACATCGTCAAGGTCTACGGAGTAGGCCATGAACACGGATACAGGTACATAATCCAGGAATATGTTCAGGGTATTACGGTAAAGGAACTCATCAACCAGAACGGTCATCTCGACTGGAGAGTTGCAGTCCCTATCGCCATCCAGGTGGGAATGGCTGTTGAACATGCCCACAAGAACGGCATCGTTCACAGGGATATCAAGCCCCAGAACATACTGATCAACAGAGAAAGACTTGCCAAGATCACGGACTTCGGTATCGCGAGAGCGGCAACATCCAATACGATTACAATGAATTCCGGCGGAGCCTTGGGTTCGGTCCATTACTTTTCACCTGAGCAGGCAAGGGGAGGAAACGTGGGACCCAGTTCCGATATCTATTCGATGGGCGTTATGCTTTTCGAGATGGTTACGGGAAGGCTTCCTTTTGACGGTGATACCGATGTAGAGGTAGCTCTCAAGCATCTTCAGGATAAGCCGCCGGTCCCGTCTTCCATGCAGTCGGGAATCCCTGCAGGTCTTGATTCTATCATCCTCAAGTGTATGCAGAAGAACCCTGAGAGACGTTACAGTTCCATGAGACAGATGGTCGAGGAACTTGACGGGCTCATGGTTGATCCTAACGGCGTATTCGGCGTCATCAACACGGAACCCGGTAAGCCTGTTGAAGATGAGATCAATTCATCTTTCAGGCAGAACCCGAGCTACAACAAGATCGATGAATTTGAAAAGACGATAGAGAGCAGGAGGAAGGCAAGGATCTTATCCATCTTCCTTACGGCGATCCTGGTGGTTGCCATAGTCGGTGTTCTCCTTGCAGGTGCGATCTTCGGCATCAAGCTCATATCGGGCTTTACTTCGACCAACAAGAAGGTCGAATATGTTGTTGAGGATTACCGCGGAATGACGATGGAGGAAGCGGTCGAGATCCTCAACCGTAACAGCATCAAATACGACATAAAGTATGTTGAATCAGAGTCTGTTGCAGCAAACATTGTCATGGATCAGAGTATCGAAAAAGGCACTAAGATCGCATCGGGTTCAAATCTTAAGACGATCGTTTTAAGTGTCTCCAAAAAGCCTGATTCAGTTATACTTCTCGACTATACGGGCCTTAACTATGAGGACGTATGCAGATCGCTCGAGTCTTTGGGACTTAAGCCTGTTACAATGACCGAAGTTACGACAGAGATCGATTCCGATCTTGTTGTCCGTACTGATCCTACGGAAGGAACACCGGTTCCTCCGGGAGGCACTGTCCTCGTTATATATGCAGTTGAGCCTTCGAGCAGCGTCGTTCCTGAGATCCTCGGAATGAACGTAAGCGAAGCCAAGGCCAAACTTAAGGATGTCGGACTGTTCATGACAGTCGAGGCTGCTCCTGAAGTACTTGAACTTCCTGCGAATGAACAGTTCATCCTGAGTGCGCCTGATATCGGAAAGACCGTTCCTATCAATTCCACGATCAAGGTCTGGGTAGGAAATATGGAAGATGTTCAGCGCGGCGGTACCGCTACCCCGACGCCTCCTCTTATCAAGGTCGATCCTATGATCGTAGGAAAGGGTAAGATCGAGGGAGCAGGCGAATATGCTCCTGACACACAGGTCAAGATCAAGGCCATTCCTGATCCGGGATACGAATTCGATTACTGGCAGGACAGCCTCGGAAATATCGTTAATTACACTGAGGAATATACATTTGTATGTACCGAGAATAACCATATCTTCGTAGCCGTTTTCAAGGCTTTGCCGTCACCTACGCCGACGCCGATCCCTACGGCTTCGCCGACAACTTCACCAACACCTACGGCCGAGCCGACTGTTACGACTTCGCCTACGCCTACGGTAACCACGGCGCCGACACCGTCCGAGGAACCGACGACGACTCCTGACGAGAACGGCGGTGATCCGAATAACGGCGGAGGAAACTGATCAGGTGGAAGGTAAGATAACCAGAGGCCTTGGAGGTATCTATAATATCAGGCTGTCATCGGGAGAGAATGTGAGCGCTTCCGCGAGAGGGGTCTTCCGCAAAGCGAAGATCACTCCCACTGTCGGTGACAACGTCTCCATTTCTTCATCAGGTGATCCTGATGTGCCTTATGTTATCGACAGGATCAATAAACGCAAGAACAGTCTCATCAGACCTCCCGTCGCAAACGTCGATGTCCTGATCCTCTGTTTTGCGGTGAAAGATCCGGAGCCCGACCTGAAGCTTCTGGATAAGATGCTCATCATCTGCGGGATCCTTGATATCAAGCCTTGTATCATATTTACTAAGTGTGATCTTAATGATTCGTACGGGCAGAGCCTTTTCGAGACGTATAAAAATGCCGGATTTGACTGTTTCAGGTCAGGTATAGATGAAGACATTGATCCTCAGAAAATACTTGAGACCGGCGGCAAGGGCGCGACCTTCGGATTTGCAGGTCCTTCGGGAGTCGGAAAGAGCACTCTTTGCAACGGGCTCCTTGAAGGTGATGTCATGAAGGTCGGTGACATAAGCGACAGGCTCAAGAGAGGAAAACATACAACGAGACATGTCGAACTGTTCGATTTTTTCGGCGGATTCATCATGGATACTCCGGGATTTACGTCTTTGAGTTTGTTCGAATTGGGTGTAGAGTATAAAAGTGTGATATTAGGTTACCCCGAGATCTCCAAAGAAGGGGAAAACTGCAGGTTTGATGACTGCAGACACGCATCCGAGAGGGATTGTGCGGTGACCGCCAATGTCGGAGTCACGATAGATAAGGGAAGATATGACCGCTATCGTGAGTTCGAAGAGGAACTATATCAGAAGAGAAATGAATATACCGGAAGGAAGAAGATTCTTTATGAGCAGTGATGTGAAATTCGAGATCGCTCCGTCTATCCTGTCTGCGGATTTCTGCAGTCTCTTAGACGAGATCAGGCAGGTTGAGGGGCATGCCAGATTCCTGCACATCGACGTTATGGACGGACATTATGTTCCGAATATCTCTTTCGGCATACCTGTAATAAATAAGATCAGACCTCATACGGATATGATCTTTGACGTGCATCTCATGATCACCAATCCTGAGGAATTCATTGAGAAATTTGCCGAAGTCGGTGCTGATGCGATCACGTTCCATATCGAATGCACTGATGACCCCAAGGCACTTATTGATAAGATCCATTCGCTGGGTAAGAAGGCGGGCATCGCGATCCATCCCGATACGCCTGTATCGGAAGTCTTCCCGTACCTCAAAGATCTTGAGATAGTGCTCCTTATGTCCGTAATACCGGGACTCGGCGGTCAGAAGTTCATGGATGATGCACCTTCCCGCCTGAAGGAGATCAGGGATGAACTCGACAGAACGGGTTCTTCTGCGCTTCTTTCCGTTGACGGCGGGATCCATACCCAGACGATCGGTACCGCAGTAAGATCAGGCGCAAGGCTTCTTGTTGCAGGAAGCGCGGTATTTGATACTCCTGACCACGGTAAAGCTGTTGAGGATCTTAAATGTGCAGTGAAAATCTGAAAAGGACAGTCGTGATCACGGGCGGGCCCGTCTTTGACGAGGCTGCTTCTCTGGTCGAGCCTGAGGACAGGGTCATCTGTGCCGACAGCGGTGTCGATTATGCGGTCAGCCACAATATCAGGATAGATAAAGTATTTGGTGATCTTGATTCCATTTCTCCTGAAGGCAGGGAATATCTCGATATAAAGAATATACCCGTTGACCTTTATCCTTGCGAGAAAGATGCTACTGATACCGAGATAGCTCTCAGGTCTGTCGAGCCTTCATCAGATATCATTCTCATATGTCCCCTCGAAGGGCGTCCCGATCATGTCCTGACTAATATGGATCTTGTGGCGCGGCTTCGTGAAGAGGGAAAAAATATCATGTGTTCCGACGGCAATACTGATATCATCCCGATGGCAGGAAAGGACTATATCCATATCGACGATATCTTTGAAGCATCTTCAAAAGCCGTTTCTCTTATTCCTGTGTCCCGTGAAGTAAAAGGTGTCACTACGGAAGGACTTTATTATGAGCTCAAGGATGCAGATCTTAAACGCGGAAGTTCCTTTTCGAACAGTAATGAGCTTAAGAAAGAAGTTTCCTCTTTTTCTGTCGCGACAGAATCCGGTACGCTCCTTGTAGTCATTACAAAGAGAGTCTGATCCGTAAAAAAGCAAAAAACAGGGCCGTCTTCAAACTTGAAGGCGGCCCTTAGTGTTACCTTTTTATCATTATCTGAGGTTCAGCTCGGAAGCAACTGCTTCAAAAGCCTTTCTGGAATTAACGATCGTCTGCTCGGATACGCAGAAAGCAAGTCTGCAGTAGCCCGGACGGCAGAAGCTTGCTCCGGGAACCAGAAGGAGATTATGCTTAGCGCAGATATCACCAAACTCGGCATCGGTCAGTCCGTCAGGTGTCTTCATGAAGATATAGAGAGCACCGTTAGGCTTGACTGCCTTAAAGCCGGATTCAACGATATTTGCATATAAAAGATCTCTTCTGTGCTCATAATTGGCAACATCAACCTTGGCATATAATGCCCGCTCCACGACCTTCTGCCAGATAGCAGGGGCATTGACGCTTCCAAGGATTCTGTTCGAGAGTACGATCGCAGCTGTCAGATCTTCAAAGTCGGCATGCTTAGGGCTTACGAGAGTATAACCGATACGTTCGCCCGGAAGAGACAGTGCCTTACTCCAGGAATAGCAGATGATGAGGTTATCAAAGCAGTCGAGAGCAGAAGGAACTTCTATTCCGTCATAGGCGAGTTCGATATAAGGCTCATCAGAGATGACATGGATAACATGATCACACTTGAGAAGAGCTTCATTGAGGCTCTGAAGGAGCTCCTTACTATAGACGACACCGGACGGATTGTTAGGCGAATTGATAACGACTGCCTTTGTCTTCGGTGTAACGGCAGCGATGATGGAATCGACATCCGGCATGAAGTTATCGTCTGTCTGAACGATAACGGCCTTGCCGCCGTGATTATCGATATAGTTAAGATATTCCATAAAGAAAGGAGCAAGAAGTATGACTTCGTCTCCCTGATCAAGGATCGAATGGAAGACGTCGTTCATGGCTGCAGCAGCACCTACGGTCATACATACCGCTTCAGGTCCGACCTTTACGGAAGATTCCTTCGAACGCTTGTCGGAGATAGCCTTTCTCGTGCTCTCATAACCGCTGTTGCTCATATATCCGTGACCGCCCGGAACATCTTCTTCGACGATAGCCTTAAGTGCGTCCTTAACTTCTACAGGCGGTTCGAGATCAGGGTTTCCGATCGAGAAATCGAAAACGTTCTCAGCACCGTAGATGGCCTTTCTCTTGTTGCCTTCCTCAAACATTTTTCTGATCAGAGAACCCGACTGGAGTTTCTCCTTGATGTGCGCAGAAATCATACAA
>Ga0310786_10009504_pt1 | contig 12339 bp, 9 predicted proteins | sample AusTroGonzalo_MG_FD_203881 | JGI IMG/M metagenome (GOLD analysis project Ga0310786, IMG submission 203881) | Bovine rumen microbial communities from tropical cattle in Woodstock, Queensland, Australia - Gonzalo_03 (v2) (version 2) | ecosystem: Host-associated > Mammals > Digestive system >...
TATCTGGCTAGAATGGTTCGAAAAGCAAGGTGATTTCCAGATCCGAGTTTATGCTCAACGCCTCTTTAAAGTTACTTTTCCTCTACAACTTTTGCTTCAATCCCTTGGTATATTTATGTGAATACTCTAAATTTTATTCAAGTTTCCAGTGATTTTGGATATGAAAAACGGCATCAGTTCTCGATGATATATGTACGATTTTAGTTAAACAAAGACTTAATATTCAATAAACAATGTTCGATAAAATACTTAGATCTCAGTGATAAATATGGCGGAAAGAGAGAGATTCGAACTCTCGATACGGTTCCCCGCATACACCCTTTCCAGGGGTGCGCCTTCAACCACTCGGCCACCTTTCCGCATTCGACTGGCGGAGAGAGGGGGATTCGAACCCCCGATACGCTTTTATAAACGTATGACGGTTTAGCAAACCGTTGCCTTCAGCCTCTCGGCCATCTCTCCGAATGTCAGACATAGGAAACCATTATCGCGGCTTATTGTCAAGACTTTTCATGAGATCTCTTCGGATTCTTTCAGCTTTTTTCTGCGCTTTTCTTCTTGCTCTGGCTTTCATCAAATCCACATAACCTGATTGTGCGCTATCATTCCTGTTTTTTACTTTCGGGAACTCTTTCTGTCGTTGCGTTTGTGGAACATTTGCGGATGAGTTTTTCTTGACGGAGAATTTTGATATTAAGTTGGTAAGATAATTTTTGCTATCTTTCTCACCTGTCGGGCTGGGAGGAGTTTCTGTATTTTTCTTTGGCTGCTCTTTGGCAAGACGCTCCGTTTCTTTTACACTGTTATTTTGAAGCCAGTTTTTGTTGATTGGGAACGATGTAAATTTACGACTGGCCTTCTGAATACTTATTATTTTAGGTAACAGACAACTAGTCGAATCAATTAACAACGGGGTTATTTTGGAATTTGCGATAAATTCACGTTTCATATCGAGCACATTGAATATAATTGCGAAAATACAGAGAGCAATGAGAATTAAAAATCCTCTAATTAATCCGTAAAGAGCTCCGAATGCTCTGTCCAATTCGGAGAGTGCCGTACTTTTTACGGTTTTGGATACAATGCCGACTGCCAATTTTAGAACTATCAAAATCACGACGAAAGAAAAAACAATCGCAACGATTTTAGCATAAGCAGGATTGTATATTATGCCGTTTTTTTGTATATGGTCTGCGACATACGGAAATGTAAATGCTGAAGCGAAACCGCTTCCTAACCAGGAGCAAGTGCTGAAAAAATCCTTAATGAAACCCCGAAAGAATCCGATTAAACATGAAATTAATGTCAGCGATATATAAAAATAATCCAACGAATTAAAAAAACTATCCGTCATGTCTTATTTCCTCTCCCAGAAAAGTGACCAAGTCAATTATTGTATTTATTCTTTTAAACTTTACCTCGGGGAAATCTTTTTCATCTACGTTTGATAATCCAGGAAGAATAATGTGTTTAAATCCTAATTTTGAAGATTCTTTCACTCTTTCCAAGCACTTCGGAATGGATCTGATTTCTCCCGTCAATCCTATTTCTCCAATTGCGCAGATACTGTTTGGGATTACAACATTCTTTCTTGATGATAGTAAACTCAACGCAACAGCAAGATCGCACGCGGGTTCGGAAATTTTCAATCCTCCGACAATGCTGAGATAAACGTCTTTGTCCGAAAAAGATATTTTCGTTTTGGATTCCAGAACCGCCAGTATCATGAATAACCGATTTATGTCCCAGCCGACTACCGTTCGACGAGGGGATGTCAGATAGCTTTTCGATACCAAGGATTGCACTTCTACCAACATTGGACGAGTACCTTCCATTCCGGCAAATGTCACGGTGCCGGGGATGTCATCGGATCTTGATGTTAGAAACAAAGATGAAGGATTTTCGATATTTACCAAACCCGACTGGCTCATTTCAAAAATTCCGAGTTCGTCGCAAGAACCGTATCTGTTTTTTACTGTTCTTAAAACACGGCACGAATTTCCTTTTTCTCCTTCAAAATATAGGACGCAATCAACCATATGCTCTAAAATTTTCGGTCCGGCAATGACTCCGTCTTTTGTTACATGTCCGACCAAAAAAACCGTTGTATTTGTTGTTTTCGCGAAATTGATTAATGCATATGCACAGGTCCGCAGTTGATTTACCGTGCCGGGGATCGAATCAATGCTTTTGCAGCACAAAGTCTGTATGGAATCGATTACCAAAAAATCAGTATCCTTTCCTACCGAAGAGATAATAACATCTACGTTTGTTTCGCAGGCCAATTTTACATTAGATGACGAAAGACCTAATCGTTCAGCTCTGAGGCAAATTTGCTCGGCGGATTCCTCTCCGGAGATGTAAACGCAACGATGCTTTTCGGAAAATGCCGCCAATATTTGCAAAAGTATTGTAGATTTTCCAATGCCTGGTTCACCTCCGATCAAGACAACGGACCCCGGAACGGCGCCGCCTCCTAAAACTCTGTCAAACTCCGCTAAACCGCTTTTTATTCTTCGGGTGGATTTTCCCTCAGCGGACAGCCCCTGAAATTCAATATGATCCTTTCCGAAAATGGTTTTTTCTCTGCTTGGTACGTTCTCAACTATAGTATTCCATTGACCACAGTCCTCGCACCGTCCAAGCCACTTTGGATATCTGGCTCCGCACTCAGAACAATAAAAAACTTTTTCATTTTTTGCCATTATATTTCCGAAACAACTCAATTCCCCTTGATTCTACGATAATTTATTTTCGAATAGAAGGGGGGGAATACTTATGTCGGAACTTCGTATTTTTCAAAATAAAATCGTTCCACTGTTAAGTTAAATCTCAAAGCGTTGCGGGTGTCGGATCCAAATAAAATTTGAGAACAATAATACCGATCGCTACACAGCCGAACTTGTGAACTCTTGAAGCTCCTGGAAAAGAGTTATAAACATCGATACCTTTAGCCAATTCGTGATCATCCAAAAAGGGCAACATATTGCTTACCCCTTCCGAGTTCAGCATTTTTTCAAAAGACGTATACTCGTGCTTAAATTTTATTTTTCCGTATATATATTGACCAGATTTCCTGTCACAAAACGAAATAGTGTCTCCGTTTTGCATCGCTCTGTATTTGGGCGTGTTAACTCGTCCTTCCGCTGTTTTCTTTCCATTTGTCAGCCAGCTTAAATAGGGACGATCAACCGTATTGATCATAGACAGATTATGCTTTGCTTTCGGATAAACTTCCATGTTATTGAGACTCATTTTCTATTATCTTTGCTTTTTATACATCTGTTGTTTGAAAATGTAAATCCGTGTCGTGTTAACCAATTCTTAATTAATAATTGAGACCATGTTTCAGTATAAGTTTTTGTGGTGGAGCGTATGATTAGATATTTTTCAAAAAAATTATCCGTTTTTATGAATAGTTTACGAACAACACGTCGAAAACTCGAGATTTCTCTGACAGTTTTCTTTTGCGTTTTGCTGTTTTTATTGTTTCGGATTTTAATTTATCAAGCAGGCTTTGGGGTGAAACTGGGACAGCAAATATACCTGACTGCTCCCAAAAATGTACCTGTCGAAAGGACCATAGACATAGTTATGGCGTCTGACGATGCCTACGCCCAACACAGTGCAGCTGCGATCGCTTCAATTTTGCTAAACTGCGATGCTACGTCCAACTTCAGATTTCATATTCTGGACGGAGGGATATCCGAATCTAAAAAAGAGAAGTTGGTGAAAATAAAGAATGTCAGGGATTTCGAAATCAAATTTTATGACATGACGAAATACGATTGGTCGATATTTCCAAACTTTCATATACATACGAGTGTTGCCGCATATTACAGATTGCGAGTTGCTGATATCTTGCCTAAAAATATTTCGAAAGCATTGTATTTAGACGGAGATGTAATAATTGAACAAGATCTGAAAGAATTGTGGGATACTGATTTGTCTGGTTCAGTGTTGGGTGCCGTCGAAGATGCCAATGGCGTTACTTTCGGAAAACGACTTGGATTAGCCAGACGGTATTTTAACTCAGGAGTACTTCTTTTAAACTTGGATAAATTTCGGCAAATTGGTTTTATAAAAAAAATCGAAAGATATATAAAAGACAATAAACGGCGAATACTTTATCATGATCAGGACATTTTGAATGGATTATTTAATAAGCAATACAAAGAAATTCCGCTCAAATGGAATGTAAATAATATTATGTACAGGCCTGCCATCGACATGAAACATACTTACAGCGATCAGGATGCCAGGATTGCGAGACAAAATCCCGGAATAATTCACTTTACCGGAGATAAACCGTGGTATTGGGGATGGATTCCTCATCCGTTGGCAGATGAATACTGGAAATACTTGAAATATACTGAATTTTCCACTTGCGCAGAAAGAGCGTTTGTCTCAGCTAGGACAATACCGGTATATGTTGCTTGGATAAAATGTTATTTCAACGATGTTGTAAAAAAATTAAAGAGTTGTCTCTCTTTTGAAACGTGAGTCTGAATTTTCGGGAAAAGTCAACATAAAAAAATGGCTCCTCGGGACGGGCTCGAACCGCCGACCCAGTGGTTAACAGCCACTTGCTCTACCAACTGAGCTACCGAGGAACACTAAGCACATATATAACAAAAAAACTCCGCATACGCCAGTAGTTTTTTTAGAAATTTAGATAAAAAAAACTACTTATCAATCTCGCACATAATCGGAGCGTGATCCGACGGGCGTTCCAGAGTTCGGATATCCAGCAAAACTTCTCCGCCTTTGAACAGCTTTTGCGAATGTTGATTCATGTAAAACTGGTCCAATCGGAAACCGTTATTTTTTTTGAATCCGCGCTGACGATAGCTCCACCAGGTGTATCCGCCATTTTTCAGCATGTCTTTGTAGCCGGCAGCCCGAATTTCCGCGATTGCATCCCTCTCACGCTGACTTCCCGCGATGCCGTCATATCCTTTTATATAGATGTCTTGCGGATAAGGTCCGACGTTGAAATCTCCACCAATAATGAAAACTTCATCGCGAAATTTCTCAAGGTAATTTATCAAATTTCTCAGAAATTCCAGCTTGTAATAATATTGCGGACAATCTACTTCCTGACCGTTGGGGACGTAAATCGATGCGATAAAAATTCCTCCGGTAAATGCCTCTATATAGCGAGCCTCTTCGCAAAAATCCGAATAAACTTCTTCAAGCGGATATTTTGAGCAGATCGCAACACCATTGCGACCCTTCTGCCCTTTGATCGCGAGGTTGTACCCAAGATCTTCTATTACTTCGCGTGGAAACTGATGATCTTCGACCCTAGTTTCCTGAAGTAAGATAATATCAGGGTTGTGAACCTCCGCCAGCTTTGCAAAACTTTCCAACCGTGCCCTTATGGAATTGGCATTCCAAGAAACTATTTTCATATGATCTCCCGGCAAATTTAAACCACAACTTGATTATTAGCAGAATATAAGTAACAATTCCGATTGTAAAGTATTGGAGAATGAAATGAAAGTCTATCCGTCTATGTTGTCAGCAAATCCTTGTTGTTTGGGGGATGAATTGCGGGAACTTGTTGAGGCCGACGGCATTCATTGGGATATAATGGATGGAAATTTCGTCAATGCTATCACTTTTGGGGCTCAGATAATCAGGGCACATAGAGAGATTACCAGTCAGATTTTTGATGTTCATTTGATGGTGGCGAATCCTGAGAATCATATAGAAAATTTTGCGAAGGCAGGGGCGGACATTATCACAATACATGCGGAAGCTACCGCTCATCTGCATGCGGCATTGAATTTTATCAAGTCTTGCGGATGCAAAGCAGGGGTTGCATTGAATCCGTCAACATCTCCTGATTTTTTGCAATATATAATGGATGTTGTGGATGTGATCTTGGTGATGACTGTGAATCCAGGACGTGCGGGGCAAACTTTTCTGTATTCGCAGTTAGAGAAAATTCGGGATATTGCGGAAATGATTTCCGACGATATAGAAATTTGTGTCGATGGGGGAATTAATTCAGAGACAGCAAAAGCTTGTGAACAGATGGGAGCATCCTCGTGCGTGGCGGGATCTTATATTTTCAAGAGCGATAATTATTCGGAAGCCATTCGGGAACTGGCGAATAAGCGCTATTAAGGATATAGTAAAACCTACGCGGATATTCCTATTTCCTTCCAATTTTCATTATAAATCGAGAACTTTTTTCGTAGTTTTTGTCTTTTCTCAAGACTATTTGCAAAATACGATTGTCCAATATATACATGTTGTACATCATACATTCTTTTATTAGCTTTTTTGAACGATATTTAGGTTCGTAAAAAAACACATCCTTATCTTTAATTAATCTCTTACTCAACTCATGATGAGAAAGTCCAAGTCTATAGTATGCCAGCATCCTGAAATTTTCTGTGATGAACCTGTTTGTTATCGGATATAATTTAAAAAAGTTTTTGTTTGTTTGTGTTTTTATTTCTCCGATTATTCCGAAATGGCTAATTTCAGAATACGTTTTGGATATTTCAAACACATCCTTCGCAATGTCGTATTCTAACAAACTCCGAGCTTTAAAATTCTCCCTCATAATATTCACAGCTGAATTAATAAACATGAGGTTCCATATAACAGTCAGGCACAATGTAGTTTTTATGATGAGATCCGTTACTTTCGTTTTTTTCAGCAGCAGATATACCTCATAATGAACGATTGCGATAAACACGCCCACTCCGCAAAGCAGTCTCGGGGGAACTGATGCAGTTTCCTTATATTTAAGACATATGTAAAGACCCGACGGACAAATTGTAAGAACAAAAAGGCAGAAGAAAACCAAAAGCATCGATTTTCCGGATTTAGTTGTTTTGGCTGTTTCGATTAAGCTGGTTATTATAAAAATGCAAATCATTATCAGAAAAATCAATCCGATAGTGCTATGAGACCAATCATTATGTAGGGTATTGAAATATCCGAAAATATTGTTAATGATCGCTTTCGTATTTTCCAGATTGTAGGGAAGAGCGAGGACACTTCCGTCTTTCGCTTTGTAGTAAGTTAAATACCTCAACAATGGAGCATATCCCAAAGCGGTAGTAACAAGGGTGTAAACCCAGTATTTCATTCGATGAATAACGGAGAAAAATCCGTTACCTGATCGAATTTTTTTCATGAATTCATACATAAATATTGTGAGATATATTGAAATCGCCACCTGATATACAAAAAGACTGAGAAATAACAACAATGTTTGTACAATAAAGCAGTCTTTCCTGTTCAGAGATGATATATAAGCAGCAATTGAAACTATCAACAGGCTTAATGCCATGAAAAAATTATCAAATCTGAATAGCATAATTTCCAGCAGATAAGGATTGACTACAATCGGAGCAAAACAAATTATCTTCCATTTGTTTTCGATATCAACTTTTAATATTCTCAAAATAATGCAAGCCAAGTACGCCAATACCATACAAGACAATATCTGGGAGAAAGGGGCTGCGTCGGTGGTTATATTTGAAAGATAAAAGAGATACTCGATAAGTGCGGTTCCTCCTCTTAACGCTTCAGATCCCCCTACATGACTATTCCAAAAATATCTATACCAATCATCGCGGTACGGAACAGATAAAATCATCACGGACAAATATCCGCAAATCGCTATTGCAAGAAAGAAGAGAAAGCAACGGTACAGCTGTCTGTTTTCGGGTTTTAAAATATTTATTTCCGTGAAAGGATTTTTTTCGGAGGAGAAATTTTTGTTGTTTAACGAAAATTTCCTTATATTTCTGTGGATATAGTCAATCGATTCTTTTAATTCGGGGCAGATGTCTTCTTTTCTATTGAAAATTGTTCGAAAGAAACTCTTCATCAACTACTCCACCCATACTTTTCGCATTCTCTCCGAAAAAAGTTAAAAAATCGTCAATAGAAAGGAAATACATCGAGTAATCAACAGATTAAATATGTTTTTGATTTAGGGATGTGTAAAAAAGTTATCCACAGATTATCCAAGAAAATCAAGTGGCTAAAAATTCATGTAAATTTGGGAATAAACAACTCTCTGAATTATCTAAAAATTTTATTTTCCAAGAAAATATTGTTATTTTTCAATAAGTTACAAATTTTGGTTAGAATAGCCTTTAAAACTGCTGAAATTTTAAGCACCAATGGAAGATTGCTAAAAAATAAGATAATCCACAGAGTTATCCACAACCTTATCCACAGTTTCAGTGGATAAGTATTAAGAGAAAGTTAATTTTCGTATAACCAAATTTATCTTCGATAGAATTAATTCAGCAAAAGCTTCAGTTTCGGGAAATAATTCTTGAAATTTTTCTTATATAGAGTTTCGATTTTTAAAACGAATCTCAAATATTTTTGTTCGAACAAGTTATGGGAAAAACATGCTTTCTCTTCATTGGAACTGTGCAACAATTTGTGTTCTCTCGGACTCAACGGGGTTAGATTCCACCAATAATTTATTCCTCCCGCGTTTATGGGAACTATGTGATGTGCTTCGAATGACAGCTCCTTAGTTACTCCTTTTTTCGTAATGGTCAGTCTTGGCCAGACCATACTATATTGCGCTTCCCATTTTTGTTTTAAAGAAGATTTTTGTTTATTAAACTCTCGACGCGTCATGTGTCGGCATTCTTTGGAAGGGTGTCTATTGCTGTTATGCAAGTAAAAATTTCTTACGGACATAATTTGATCCGTGTGAATTTTATGTTCCGACACCGACTGTAGTTTTTGAATATACAGGTCTATGGCTTCACCGTCGTCAATTCCAGCGAAGATACAGATTACCGTGCCGAAAATCATCAAACATATTGATGAAAGAGAACTTTTTCTAACATACTTACGAAAACCAGAAAATAATATCTTATTTAAATGCTTCATATTAACGATATATCAACTAACCTCCTCTATGATATTACAGTTAGGTGTCCGTGCGCTATCGGAATATTTACTTTTTTGTAATAAAAGTAAACAAAAAGTTAAAATTCCCTTAAAAATCAATGGGTTACTTGACATGGTCATTATTTTATGGTAATCTTGATCAGAATAGTTGAGGAAGAGGAAATGAAAAAGAAAGTGTTTTTGTGTCTGGTTGTTTCTCTCATGGTTTTTGAGACCATGGCGAAGGCGAAAGATAAACAACCTGTCGATGGGCAAAATGAGGAGCCGATTATCAACATAAAAAACGAAAAATATACCGCTAACGCGCCGAAAAAACTCGGCCTTATAGATTTTTTTAAGAGCGGTTCAAAAAAACAGGAGAAAAACGGGGAAACCTATGAAGTGAAAACTTCTGGTTTGAAGTCCAATGCTGCACCGGAAAATACCTCTGTTGAAATATCACCCGTTGTTCCGATCAATCAAGTTTCTACCATTTTCGATAAGAATAAGAAATCCTCTTCAGTTACTAAACCAAAAAAGGATAAAACTTTGTCGAAGGTATCAGTAGAAAATAAAGTCGACGAGGTATTTGTAAATTCTTTCCGAGGAGTTACAAACCTGACTGATCTTTTGAAAAATATACAGTCCAATGTTGAAAGTTTGACTTTTGGAAGAATGTCAAATGCCGACTACAACAAGTTAATTCAAAAAAAGAGAAATATTTCGGTATCGAAGAATCAGTATACGAATTCAACTTTAGCATATGATAAAATTTGCGCCATGGAAAAAATTTTGATGAATTATAATTCCGTAAGCGAAATTTCAGTTCATTTCCTCTCCGATATACGTAAGCATGAGATACACAAAGTTCAAGAAGCTTTGTTCTTATCCGAAATTGATTCATTGAGCGATGGTTTGACCTATACTTTCAAGACTCAGATCAGTAATAATTTGAAAAATTCCATATCAAATGTTCATGAAGAGATCGCAAGTTATGAAATCAAAGAGTTTTTGAATAACTTGTTGAAAGAAGTCGAGAAAATTCCTAGTGAATTGCTAGATCCAGCGCAATATGTAAAAGTTGAAAAAATTTTAAAGGATCTTCGTAAGCCGATAGTCGGAAATTTCGAATCTAAGTGTACGACCTTAAAATATTTGGTGGAGTCTTACAATGATCTGAAGACCATTCCGTTTAGGTTGAAAAAGATTTCTTCCGAGAGTGTGAAAAAACTGGTGTTGAGGGCTATTGAAGATATTTTCTTTGAGAAAATGTTGAATACTCTGCGAATTATGGATGAGGAGCATTATTCGGCAACGGCGGATAATGATTCCGAAGCATTAGCTGCTTTGAACATAAAAAAAGCGCTGTGCAAGATGTTGGGAGGGAGTTCTTATTCCGGTAAAGAGTACAAAAGTAATATTGAGCTTTTCAGGACGGTGGCGTCTCTGTCGGAAAAGCAAAGTCTGTTGAAAGATTCAATATCTCAATTTAATAAAGCTGTTGATCTCTTTAAGATTGCCGTAGCTTCTCTGAAATCGGAAGGGCGTCGACCAAAACTGAGAAATATAGACGAAATAAACACGATAAATGAAGATATTGATAAAATCTTCGAGAAAATTGCTATCTATGATAAAAATGCGAAAAAAGAAGATAGTGAAAATTTTCAGGAAGTTGTCATAGATAAGGATGTATTAAATCCTGCACAAACTCAAAACCAGGAAGTTCCGAACAATTCTTCCAACGAGAAGAAATTAGATAACGAACCGGAAGATGCTCCATCAGAGAACACAGGAGAGACCTCGTTTGATAAATCAAATCAATGGACAGACTCAGCTGTAGACTTAACGGAAGACTCAGAGGACGCTATTTATATGCCTGAAAGATAATTTCACACTAACTCACGATGTGTGAAATTACAACAGGCTTTTTCCCTCGATGGTCTAAGAATATTGTTTTCACAATCTTTTTTATTAGATCCTTTGCCTTTCCTTCATCCAAGGTTTTTTCTCGGACGATGTTTTCCAAAGACAACTTTATTTCCGATTTAATATCCGCCTCAATGTCTTTCATTTCTTGCTTTTCGGAATCCTCAAAAATTCCGATATAATCGATACCGACTAGCTTAAATATACCTTTTGAATGTTTTATGCACAGGCTCACAACTCCGTCTGTCGAAAGTTTTTCACGAGACTTATAGATGTTTCCGTCCATAGGTACCAACTGAGTTCCATCCACGGCCAAGATCTTGTTTTCTTTTTCTTGGATAACTTTCACTCCATCTTTGCAGATATTTATCACGTAACCGTCGTGAGGAATCAAGATATTTTCAATACCGATTTTCTTTGCGATTTCAGCCTGTTTGTGAAGATGCATTCTTTCTCCGTGAATCGGAATCAAGATTTTCGGCTTTACCAATTTATACAGGTGTTCTAAGTCTTCCTGACTTGGATGACCTGATGCATGAATGTCGTGATCAAGATCCGTGACAATCTGAACGCCTTTTTCAACCATCAGATTTTGGATTTCGGAGACAGCTTTTTCGTTTCCGGGAATTGTCCTCGATGAGAAAATTACTACGTCATCGCGATCGAGCTTTATGTACCGATGTGCGTTGTTAGCTATTTTGTTCAAGGCCGAACTCATTTCTCCTTGGCTGCCGGTGCAGACTATTAACACTTCTGCGGGATCAAAATCTTTTATCGATTTGTCTCCGTAAAAAGCAGGAATATCCGAAAAATACCCGGCCGCTTTCGCCACTCTTTCTATTTTTTTCAAAGAGCGTCCTGCGACAATTAATTTTCTGCCGCTCTCTTGCGCCGCGTAGTAACATGATTCCAGTCGAGCCAAGTTCGAAGCGAAGCACGTGATTAAAATTCGGTGCCCTTTGTGCTGTTTCACTAAATCTATCAGATTTTTGCGAACTTCTTTTTCCGTTCGGTAATTTTCCTCTTTGAATACGTTGGTGGAATCGCAAATTAATGCCAAAACACCTTTTTCTCCGTAAGCCTTCAACTTTTTTTCATCCGTTTTTGTTCCCAACACAGGATCGTTATCGATACGCCAGTCTCCCGAGTGAATAACAGTGCCTTCTGGGGTTTTGATCGCGAAAGCACAAGACTCCGGAGTGGAGTGGGCGACCGAGATAAATTCAACATCAAACGGACCGACCTTTATCTCTTTCTGATGCAAGGAAACCTTGATAAGCGGAACTTCTTGCGCAAGATTGAATTCCTCCAATTTGGATCGGATCATTTCAATAGCAAAAGGACGTGCATAAATAGGACACTCGACCATAGGCCACAAATAAGGAATGGCTCCGATGTGATCTTCGTGAGAATGTGTAATAAAAAGTGCCTTTATTTTGGACTTATTTTTAATTAATTCATCAGGTGAGGGGACTATCAATTCACGTCCGAGACTGCTGTCGAATCCCATTCCCATGTCGACCA
>Ga0310786_10009505_pt1 | contig 12339 bp, 11 predicted proteins | sample AusTroGonzalo_MG_FD_203881 | JGI IMG/M metagenome (GOLD analysis project Ga0310786, IMG submission 203881) | Bovine rumen microbial communities from tropical cattle in Woodstock, Queensland, Australia - Gonzalo_03 (v2) (version 2) | ecosystem: Host-associated > Mammals > Digestive system >...
GGAAGTTCGAACCGGTCTCCAAGGTTGACTGGGAAATCATCGACTCCCTCAAGATTTACAAGGAATTCCTCGTGAAGCAGGGCACGATCAAGTTCGACCGCATCAAGGAATTCATCAAGAAGGGCCGCCTCACGCTCGTTTGCGACCACGTTCACGGTTCTACTCGCCGCCGTCCGGCAGCTCTTCTCGACAATCCGGAATGCCTCATCACGCTCCGCAACGAAGACGATTCTTTGTTCGGCGGTATCGCTCCGGAACCGTCCAGCAAGAACCTCGAAAAGGTCCGCAAGGTCCTCGACGAAAGCAAGTCCTGGTTCCGTCTTGGTGCAATCTTTGACCCGGATGGCGACCGCATTCGTTTCTACGATGGCACTCGCGAAATCGATATGAACCAGTTCGGTGCAATCGCTTTCCACTACATGGCTACCTGGCGCAAGGAACAGGGCTGCGTGGCTAAGTCCGTTGCAACTTCTAACTTCGTGAACATCATCGCTGAAAAGCTCGGCGTTCCTGTGATGGAAACTCCAGTGGGCTTCAAGAACTTCCGCCCGTGGCTTTCTCGCAATGCCAAGCAGAAGGCTCTCGTTGCATTCGAAGAATCTGATGGTATCTCCGGCCTCAACAACACGCTCGAAAAGGATGCCCAGTTCGGTCTCCTCATTGCTCTCGAAATTCTTGCAACGACTGGCAAGAACCTCGGCGAATACCTCGATGCTCTCTATGAAGAATATGGTCGCTTCTATCCGACCCGTTCTGGTTTCGAAGTCGACAAGTCCCTCGTCGGTGCTCCGCTCAAGGCTAAGGTCGATGCCATTGCCGATATCGCTCAGCCGGGTGCAAAGGTCATGGTCGGTGCAAACGAAAAGACCGTGAAGCAGCTCCTCACGCTCGACGGCGTCAAGGTCATTTTCGATGATGACTCCTGGATGCTCGTTCGTCCGTCCGGTACGGAACCGAAGGTTCGCATTTATACCGAATGCCGCAACCCGGATGAAAAGGATCCGATGTTCGAAGCAGCTAAGGCTTTGTTCTTCAAGAACTAAGAACCTTTTGTTGGAGTGGTTTAGAAAATGAAAAAAATTCTAACGGTCATCTTCCTCGCATGCGCTTTTGTGTTTGCGCAGGAAGGCTCCATTAAACCGGAATTTCAGGCTTTCTCTGGTGCCTTGATCAAGCTCAAAAAAGCAGAACATGGCTTCCACAAGTTTAGACTCAGAGTCGATGTTGCTCCTTGGGCATTCCTTGCCGAAGGTGAAGTTCAGGCTCCGGGTGGAGATTCCGATGTCCTCATTACGGCTCTTTTCGATAGAGCGCTTTACGCTGTGCTCGCCTACATTCCGGATAAGATTGCTGCCGGTAGCGATGGCGAAGAATACAACGTGGGCTTCTTCGACATGATGCTTTACTATGATGAGGAGCCGACTAGAATTCGTAACTTGTCGTTCAAGCTTTTGCCGCCGGCGAACGATAGCTGGGCTCAGAGCATTTTGGATGATGCTTTGCAGTCGGGCTCGCTCTTGGGCAAAATCTGGAGCGGTAGGTATGAACGTGAAATTACAAGAGCGTCTGCTGTTCCTATAGATAAGACTAAGCTTATCGATATGCAGCAGAAGCGTAAAGAGGCAAAGGCTGCCGAAGCTCAGAGAAAGGCTCAGGAAGAAGCTGATCGCAGGGCTAGGGATAAGGCTGAAAAGGCTAAGTTCAAGTCCAAGAAAAACAACGACCTTGATTGTTCTAGCCGCAAGCTCACCGCAAAGCAGAAGCGCCTCTGCAAGATGAATAGTAAGTAGAATTTAGAACTTAGAGCTTAGAACTTAGACTAATGCATTTTTCTAAGTTCTACCAACTAAGTTCTGCCAACTTTTTTTAACCAACTAGAGGTAAATTATGTCAGGTCACTCCAAATGGGCCACCACCAAACGCAAGAAAGCCAAAACCGACGTCGCTCGCGCTAAGGCTTGGAATAAGCTTATTAAGGAAATCTCCATCGCTGCTAAGCTCGGCGGCGGCAACCCTGACGCAAACCCGCGTCTCCGTGCTGCAATCCTCAAGTCCAAGAGCCAGAGCTTGCCGACCAAGAACATCGAAAGTGCAATTGCTAAGGGTACGGGTGCTAACTCCGGTACCGAAATGACGGAACCGTTGTACGAAGGACGCGGTCCGGCAGGCATTGCCATCATGGTGCAGTGCATGACCGACAACAAGGTCCGTACGGTTGCTGAAATCCGTAACATCTTCAACAAGAATAACGGTTCCATGGGCGAATCCGGTTCCGTTTCTTGGGCATTCACCTACAAGGGCGTGATTGTCGTTGATGCAGAAAAGTATCCGGAAGACCAGATCATGGACCTCGTTCTCGAAGCAGGTGCAGAAGACATGAGCACAGAAGATGGCGTTCATGAAATCTCTACCTCTCCGGAAGCTTTCGACGCTGTTTCCAAGGCTCTCGAAGGTGCTGGCATCGAAATGATGAGTGCAGAACTCAGCTACGTTCCGAATGACCCGGTCAAGCTCGGTCACGACGACGCTGTGAAGCTCCTCAAGCTCATCGACAAGTTCGAAGATCACGACGACGTTCAGGAAGTCTACCACAACGCCGAAATCGACGAAGCCGACATGGACGCAGAATAGGTGTTAGGTATTAGGTGTTAGGCTTTAGGTAAAAAAAGTCGCGGCGGAGCCGCCCTATTATGGATGCACGAAGTGCGTGACTCTAATCCTAAAACCTATAACCTGTCCCCTGAAACCTTTAAAAGCCGATTGCCAAAAGCAGTCGGTTTTTTTTATTGACTTAACGTCAACGAAAAATTTGAAAGTGTCTTTTTAGATGCTTTGTTTTGCGATAGCTTGTTTGTATATTAACAGAAAAGGAGAACTTTATGAATATTCGCAGATTTTGGCGCCTGTGTTGCTTGTCTGTGGCATCTTTTTTTTGGGCGAGTTGTTCGGAGTCGAATCCGCAATTTCCTATGACTCAAGCGATGAATCCAGACTCGTCTGCTGATGCGGATGGGAGAGGCCTTGGCGATGAATCTTCGAGTTCTGCGGTAGCTCCTGAATCAAGCTCCTCCGAAAACGCAGCGCAAAGTTCTTCGTCCGATTTTCCTGAATCGAGTTCGGCAGCTGTTGAAAGTTCGTCGAGCGGAATCGGTTTCTCAAGTCATTCGAGTTCTTCAATTGCTTCAAGTTCGTCAAGCGTTCCACTTTATGCCTTGGCTCGCGATACGTCCGTGAGTTGCTCCGAAAAATGGTATACGGTTTCGCTTTGTGAAAATGAATATTCTTGTGATGAACTGAAAACTATTTTAGGAAAAAAACAATCGGTTTCCGAAAAACTGTTGTCTTCGTGGGAAGAAAAACTGGAATCATGTGAAGCTATTTCAGAAGATAGCGGTACTCTTTATGGCGTGGGTCCTTGTGCCTCCACTCGTATGAAATATGTCATGAAGTGCTCAAATGACAGTAGCTATAGTCATTACCAAGTGGATCAAAAACTTGTCTATACAAGTACTCAAGAATACAACGAAGCACATGGAATTGTTCCGGAGGATTTGGTCGAATCCTGTCCGCAAGGAGATTATGCTTTATTTATAGATGTCCTTGCAGATGTGCAAAAGGTATTGTATGAAAAGTGGGTAAAGCGACTTGAAGAAGATTCTACTTTGACAGAAGAGGCCAAGATGTATTTAGAAGGACTTTTGGATCATGCAAAGAAAGCCTTGAATAGTAGCCTTGCCCCATATTTACCTAATGGTATTGATCTTTATAATCCTAGAATGTATGGCTTTGAAATGAAACGTGCGTCGAAGCATTGGTTTAACGGCTATATCGCAAAAACGGAAACTTGTGAAAACGCATTTTCAGTAACGACTGAAACCTATCAGCAAAAATACGATGGCATCTTAGCCGAATGCAATGAAATTATTGAGAATAAAGTCAATGGCGTTAGTGTCGATTAGATTGCCGTTTTTTATTGACGGAATGTCAACGTTTTTTGACTGTTTTGAATGACTTTTGAAAAATCGATTTTGATAAATTATATGTTGAAGAAAAAAGGAGAATTTTATGAATATTCGTAAATTTTGGCGATTGAGTTGTTTGACTGTTGCATCGCTTTTTTGGGCGAGTTGCAGCAGTGATTCAAATCCTCAGTTCCCCATAGCTCAGGCTGCAAATCCAGATTCATCTGCAGATGCAACCGAGTCTAGTTCTAGTGATGCTGCTTTAACAGAATCATCTTCGAGTTTACCAACTGAAGAGGCTACAAGTTCCTCAGATGAGGGAACATCAAGTTCTTTGGATGCTGCAATGAGTTCTTCGAATGTTGAAAGCTCATCAAGTGTTGGTGCAACAAGTGTATCGAGTTCTTCGGAAGCCGTGAAGTATGTCTTGGCTCGTGATACTTCTGTGACTTGCGTACAAACTACATATAAGCGTAGCTATTGCCCAGAGCCTTCGTATAGTCCCTCTTGCGATGATTACAAAAGGTATCTGGGAAAAGATACGACTGTATCTGAAAAACTATTGACAAGTTGGATCGAAAAGCTTGAGTCGTGTGGTGTCATTCGAGAACCGGAACCTGTTTATGGTGTTGTAAGTCCTGTTTGTTATCCAACATCGTTCTATGATGCACCGATGTTTGAATGTTCTGATGGTCGCACATATAAGAGTGGCTACAAAACCGAAGGAAATCTTTTCTATGGAAGCTCACAAGAATATGATGAGGCTCATGGAATTTTCCCAGAGGATTTGGTCAAGTCTTGCAAGCAAGATGAATTTGCTTTGTTCACGGATATCTTGACTGATGTACAGAAAAAACTTTATGAAGTTGTTTCTGGAAGGCTCATGGAAGATATTGCAAGACCCGAAGCCGAACAAAAATATTTAGAGAGTCTTTTGGATCGTGAAAATAAAACCTTGAAAGGGCCGTTTTCGCCGTATCTCCCTGCCGATTATAAATCGGATTCATGGCTTATAAAGGAAAAAAGCTCTGCTTGGTTCACTGGCTATGTCGCAAAGACCAAAGCTTGCGAAGGCGGCGATCCTGCAACGACTGAAATCTATCAGCAAAAATACGACGCCATTCTTGCCGAATGTCTTGAGCTTATCGAAAAAAATTCAAAGAACACTGGTGATTAACATCGCTTTTAGATTTTAGAGAAGGTGTAGTTCTAATCTATAAGTTCTAAGATCTAGTAACTATTAACTGCGGCGGAGCCGCATCATCTTCCGAGCGTTTCGCGGTAGCTGTGAACGGCATCCTTGTAGTTGCTTACGGCTTCTGCGATGCGGTCGGCAAGGTCCTGCTGGCCAACCTTCGTCATCATGTAGGCTTCATCTTCTTCGTTGCTGATAAAGCCAAGTTCAATGAGTACGGCGGGCATCATGGCGCCTACGAGAACCATGAATCCGGCACCGCCGACGCCCGTGTTCATCTTCTTAATCTTTCCGCCTTCGAAGCTATCGAGCAATTTTTCCGTGAATAGATAGCTGGTTTGTTTGTACTGCTCAAGGCGTGCTTCAAGCTTGAACCATTCTAGCGGTGAAAGTTCGTCCTTCGCATTTTTTTCGCCGTAGAGGGTCGCAACAGCGTTTTCGCGGCGGGCTATAGCTTTGTCTTCTTCGCTTTCCGGAGCGCGGAGCACATAGAACTGGTAGCCTTGGATGATTTTCTTGCGTTCTTCCGTTGCGTCAATGGCGTTGCAGTGCAAACTGATGAACAGGTCGCCATCCCACTGGTTGGCGAGGGTCGCGCGTTGATGCAGTTCAATGAAAATATCTTTGCTGCGGGTGAGTTTGACGTTGAAACCTTCGTCGGCAAGATTCTTGCGCAAGAGTTTTGCGACGGCGAGAACGATGTCTTTTTCTTGTGAGCGCTTACCCGATGCTCCAGGGTCCTTACCTCCGTGGCCAGGATCGATTACGATGGTGCGGACTTCGCGTGTTCCTGCAATTTCAGCTTTTGGCGCTTTAGGTTTCACGACAACGGGAGATACCGGTTTGGTTTCTACAGGCTTAGGTTGGAGTTGCTTGGTAATCTTTGTTTCACTAGGTTTGGCGGGTTTTGTTTCTGCAGGCTTTGTGTCAACCGAGGATGTCGATAGCGCAGTTCCCGTGGCTTTAGAAAGAATCTTCTTTGCGTCTTCTTCGGCAATCCAGATGTGTCCGTTGTCTAGCGTCGGAGCTTGTGTCATTTCAATCGTACGACCACTGCGAGTCATATACGGAATGCCTACCGCAAACTTAATCGTGTCTTTTGGGGATACAATCGAAAATGTCTTTTGCACTGGATACCAGTGGAATGCGCTTTTTGTTTCGCGAGCAATAGACTCGACATCGACCCTAGCCGAAGCGGAGAGGGCTAAACTACATGCAACCAGTAGCAAAGCTAATATTAGCGATGGGCCTTGGCGGCGCGAGCCATTTCCATCTTGGCATCGCGGACTAGAATGTCCTGTCGCTTGTCGTGTTGATCCTTGCCTCGGCATATTCCTACTTCGAGTTTTGCAATTCGGTTTTTAAAATACAATTTTAAAGGGATGAGTGTGTATCCCTTCAATTCCTGCGCCTTGCGCATCTTTTGGATTTCGTGCTTGTGGGCGAGGAGCTTGCGGCGGCGTGCCGGAATGTGGTTGAATCTGTTTGCAAATAGGTATTCGTCAATGTGTGCACCGACAAGCCAAAGTTCGTCCTTGTTTTCGTCGATGTCGATCCATGCTTCGCCCAGTGTGCATTTGCCATCGCGGATAGATTTGACTTCCGACCCGATGAGCATGATTCCTACTTCAAAAGTTTCATCCACAAAGTAAAGGTGACTTGCCTTTCTGTTCTGGATAACGGGCGTACTAGATTCTTTCTTTGCCATCTTCAGGAACAAAAGCCTCTTTTTCTAAGTCGAAAGGAAGCTTGTTGATTTTTTCGATTAAATCCTTGCTAGGTTCGAAAACCGGACGTGTCTTGGCGGGAATATTGACCAACTCGCCAGTCTTGGGGTTCCGGGTGCGGCGTTCCTTGCGCTGTTTGTTTTTGAAGCGACCGAATCCACGCAGCTCGATGTTGCTGCCTTCGATAACGGAATTGGAAATAGCGTTGATGAGTTCTTCCACGATAACCTTGGTTTTTACTTGCGTAAAACCGGTCTGGGAAGCGATTTCATCAACGAGTTCCTTCTTAGTTATGTTGGACTGAGTCGCCTTCATATTAATGAATTTACAATATTTTTTGCGAACAGTTAGCCTTTTTTGCTCCAACCGATGCTTTTTTTGTGTCCGTGGGGCACTGCTTCGTCCAAAGCCTGCTGCAATTCGGGGCAACCTTCGCCAGTCACTGCCGATGTAATGACTACTTTCTGGCGGTGTTTCTTGAATTCCTTGATGGCGTTTTCGATGCCGAGGTCGCTCTTGTTGAGGGCAACGACAAAGTTCTTTTCGGCAAGCTTCGGGTGGAATGCCTTGAGCTCGTCCTTCAATACCTTGAACTGTTCGTAGGCGTTTTCGGCGTAGCCATCAATCACAAACAGCAACGTATGCGTACGTTCGATGTGCTTGAGGAATTGGTGGCCAAGGCCCTTGCCTTCGCTTGCGCCTTCCAAGAGACCAGGAATATCGGCGACTACAAAGCTGTGGCCGTTCACCTGCACGATGCCGAGCACCGGTTCGAGTGTAGTAAACGGATAATCGCCAACCTTCGGGCGACCGCTCGAAATCTTGTTCACGAGGCTGGATTTGCCAGCGTTCGGGAATCCGACAAGGCCCACGTCTGCCATGAGCTTGAGTTCGAGGAACAGTTCGCGGACTTCGCCCTTTTCACCCGGCGTGCACTTGCGCGGAGCCTGCACCTTCGGGGTTGCAAAATGCTGGTTGCCCATGCCGCCTTTGCCGCCACGTGCGGCAATCCACTTTTGACCCGGTTCGGTCAAGTCGGTGAGGATATGGCCCTGTTCGTCCTTGACGATCGTTCCGCGAGGAACGTTGATGATAAGGTCATCGGCGGATGCACCGGAGCAGCGCTTTGCGCCACCGGGCTGACCGTTCTTTGCCTTGTAAATGCGGGTATGACCCATATCGAGGAGCGTGGTGTACTGTTCGTTCACCTGCAAAATGACATGGCCGCCACGACCGCCGTCACCGCCATCGGGACCGCCGAGCGGAACAAACTTTTCACGGTGGAAACTGCAGATGCCGTCACCGCCTCTGCCAGAGCGTACTTCAATGGATTTTTCGTCTAAGAACATGCGTAAAATGTAGAAATATTTTATTGAAATTCATAGACTAGAAATATTTCCTTCAAAAACAAAAAACGCCAAAACTCTATGAGTTTGGGCGAAAATGTAGAAGTTTTATGCTTTGAAAAAAAGCTACCGAGGATTTCTCGGTAGCTTTTGAAATTTTTTTTTAGGAATCTACTTCCTACTGTCTACTTCTGACTTCCTACTAAACAAGGCTTGTGGCTTCGTCGATTCCAAGAGCTATGTTCATGTTTTGGATTGCAGCACCGCTGGCACCCTTGCCGAGGTTGTCAATAATCGTCGTCACTTGCATCATGTCAACGTTCCCAAACACCTGGATGCGAGCGTTGTTCGTGTCGTTTTCGACGGTCGGGTCAAGGCGCCCGTTGAACAGCACTGGAGCGGCTTCGTAGGGCATGACCTTCACAAAGCGGCTACCTTCGTAATGCTTGGCGAGAATTTCGGTCAAGTCTTGCGGACCGATTTTCTTTGTAAGCATGTTCGGGAAGATGGCGACTGTCACGGCCATACCTTTATAGTATGGGCCAAGCACCGGGTTGAAGAACGGAGCGTTTTCAAGCCCGCAGACCTTCTTCATTTCGGGGAGGTGCTTGTGGGCGAGTGCAAGCGCGTACGGGGCGGGAGCCATGATGCCCTTGGATTCACCGGCCTTGTGGCTCAAGTTTTCTTCGGCTTCGTATTCGGCGATGAGTTTCTTGCCGCCGCCGGAGTAACCGGTAATGCTGTAAGCGGCGAGGTTTGCGCTCTTCGGGAGGATTCCTGCTGCAACGAGCGGATACACACCGAGGATAAAGCCAGAAGCGTGGCAGCCAGGGTTTGCGATGCGCTTGCTCTTGGAGATTGCTTCGCGCTGTGCGGCCGAAAGTTCCGGCATGCCGTATGTCCAAGCCGGGTTCACGCGGTGAGCTGTGGAGGCGTCGATGATGCGCGTGTTCGGGTTTGTGCAGAGGGCGGCACTTTCGATGGAGGCTGCATCCGGCAGGCAGAGGAAGGTCACGTCAGATTCGTTAATCATCTTCTGACGTTCGTTCACGTCTTTACGGAGTTCCGGATTGATCTTGATAATTTCGAGATCGTTACGCTTGGCTAAGCGTTCGTAAATTTGCAGGCCGGTCGTTCCTGCTTCGCCGTCAACAAAAACTTTGAACATTGTTTTTCCTTCGGAAAAAGGGTTTGAGGTCGCACCAGTTGGTGCTTTGAGCTGTGAGGTCGCTCATTACATTCGCTATGAGTATTTTATAATCGAGTCTTATGGCTCCTAACTTTACTCATTGCCCACAGCTCATTGCTCAAAGGGGCTTTAGCCCCGAGCTCATACCTCGAAGCTACTTATTCGCGCCGCAGCACTTCTTGTACTTTTTGCCAGAACCGCACGGGCACGGGTCGTTACGGCCGACAACCGGACCTTCGTGGCGAACGGTTTCCTGCTTCACAGCACGACCGTCATAGAAGTACCATGCACCGCCGACCTTGTGGAATTCGCCAAGTTCGTGGTGGTTGCGGGTGATGTTGCCCTGCTTGAAGCGTGCAATGAATTCGACCCAGCCGATGTTCTTTTCTTCTTCGGTCTTGGTCTGCTTGATTTCGATGCCGAGCCATTCGGATTCGCGGCTCCATGCTTCTACGCTCGGTTCGTCAAAGTCGTCACGCTGGGTGGCTTCGAGGGAGTCCTTGAGCCATGCGATTTCGTGCTTGGCGTATGCCGTATAGCGGGAACGCATCAAAGCTTCGGGAGTCGGGGCGAGAGCAGTCTTCTTAATAATCGGTTCGCAGCATTCGCAATAAGCTTTGCCAGAACCGCAGGGACATAAATCGTTTGCCATAGTAAAATCCTTGTTTAAAACTGGTGCAAAAATACAAAAATTTAAAGCGCCTGTGGAGTGCGCCGCGCATTTTTTACAAGCCTGCGGGGTATAAAAAAGACGAGAGCAATCTCTCGTCTGTAGCTCGCGTAGCGAGCGTTCTATACTCTAGACTACAGGCACTTCTTCATGAGCCAGAATTCTTCCTTGCCTTCGCGGCCCGGAATGCTGTTCGAGGGCTTGATGCGTTCGACGATGTCGAAAACGCCATCCAAGCGAGCCATGAGTTCGCCTTCGCTCATGCAGTGCGGAGGACCTTGCATGGTTTTGCCATTCATGAGCGGGTACATGAGGCAAATGAACACGCCGTCATCCTTCATCATCTTATAGCAGACTTCGAAGAATTCGTCGCGGCGGCCCGGATGGATTGCCGAGAAGGTGCCATAATCATAAATGATGTCGAACTGCTGGCCACCGCGCTTCGCATCCTTTGGCGAAAGCGTGAACAAGTCGAGGTCGAGCGAGCGCAGATTCTTGTGCTTGCGGCTCAAGTGGTCGAGCTCATCGACTGCGGTCGGGGCAAAGTCAACGGCGAGAACGTCATGTCCACGCAAAGCCCAAGCTTCGGCATCATAGCCGAACCCAGCGCCTGGAATCAGCACCGAGCCCTCAGCAGGGCAGGAGGGGTGCTTGAAAAATTCAATCAGGGCCGGAGTTGCCTTCTTGAAATTCCAGTAGTCCTTGCCTTCGGCATAAAGATTGTCCCAGAATTCCGGGAGGTTTTGCGTTAACATTCTTTACCTTCCTTTTTGTACGCTAATTGTCCACACGCAGCAAGAATATCCCTACCGCGTGGATTACGGATCGTTATTTGAATTTCTGCAGCTCGCACGGCGGCGAGGAAATCTTCCACCTCTTCGGGGGTGGGGGCATGGAGCGTCGGGTCGTCTCCGTCGTTAAGCACTATGGCGTTCACCTTGACGCGGCGCGGTGCGCAAATGCGGATGAGCTCTTTGGCGGCCTTGGGCGTGCAGGTGATGTTCTGGATGAGCACGAACTCGAAAGTCACATAGTTGTCAGTGCGACGGATGTATTCGTCAACGGCTTCTAAAAGTTTTTCGATGGGCCACGTCTTGTTTACCGGCATTACGGACGAACGGTATTCGTTGTTTGTGCTGTTTAGGCTCACGGCGAGGCAGCAAGGCGTGTTGCGGTCTACAAGTTCCTTGATTTTCGGGACAACACCCGAAGTGCTCACGGTCATGCGCTTGGCACCCATGTTAAAGAGCTTCTGGTTGTGCAGCGTGCAGCAGACGCGGTGGACATTTTCAAGGTTGTTGAGCGGTTCGCCCATGCCCATGAAAATGATGTTGGTCACCTGGGCGGTACCGCCTTCTTCGTTCTGGAAACCGTTGTCCTTCAAGTACCAGTTGACGTTGATAATTTCTTCAAGAATTTCGCCGGCTTCAAGGTTTCGTGTAAAACCCATTTTGGCGGTGCGGCAGAATGCGCAGTTCATGGCGCAGCCTACCTGCGTCGAAACGCAAACGGAATAGCGACCATTTGCCGGAATCATCACGGTTTCTATGTGGTGACCGTCTTCGGTCTCGAAAAGCCACTTGACCGTTCCATCGACAGAAACAGAACGCTGAGTCTCTTTGAGGCCACAAAGAGTGAACTGTTTTGCCATTTTTTCACGAAGCACGGGGGAGATGTTCACCATCTCGTCGTAAGAACGAACCTGCTGGCAGAATAGCCATTTTTGAATCTGGTCGGCACGATAGGGCTTTTCGTCAACATCCCGAAGCCAAGCTTTGAGCTCGTCGGTAGTCAAAGTTTTTATATTGCGCTGCCATTCCATATCTATAAAAGATAGAAAATTTTAAGCTTTTTGTTAAGGGCTAAAGCCTGTCTAAGCCCCCCGTCTTGCGTATGTATTCAAGGCTCGCCTTGGTACTTTCTGCCGCTTTTTGTTCAGTTTCGGGTGGTAGCCTGTTGGTTTGTTTGGAACGTTGTTGCCATGAAAGATGCTGGTAAATGCGATCGAGTTCCGCCATGAGTGAGCTTATGTTTGTCTTGAGCGCCATTGAAAGTTGGGACAATGTATCTAGCGAAGGAAGTTTTGTTCCGCATTCCAGTTGTGATATGAATTGTCTGGAAATTCCAGATTCGATGGATAACGACCGTTGCGTATGGCGGCGCTGTTGTCGTATAGAAATTAGGAGAAGTCTTATCGCTTCGTGCAGTAGAAGAGTCTCGTAATACATCGTGGCAAATTATATCAAATTG